>VMHT01131969.1_pt1 | contig 15241 bp, 19 predicted proteins | sample 4693611 | NCBI WGS metagenome assembly VMHT01 (sample SAMN12280063, study PRJNA550983) | marine metagenome | isolation source: seawater sampled from same location over 5 years 0.02-0.2 micron viral filtrate | place: USA: collected off the coast of southern California halfway between the port... ... | reverse complement strand
GAGGCGGGGCTATTAAATGAATCATGTTTGTAGGTCCCGGCTGGGTCATGTCGGCAGGGGCATTATACCCTGGTGTTAACGTCGCTGTTACTTCTTCCTCTATCCTGTCTAAAATTGTTTGTAATTCTGCTTCGGACATTTTTAATATACAGAAAAATAAAATTTTTATTTACATAGTTTTTACAAGTGACTGAGTATCCAATCTTTCAATAAGAGGCACGAAGGCACGCTGGACATAAGAAGTACTACTAAAATCCGTAGGCAAGACTGCGTTACCTGTCTGAATTCCTGACGTGAGTCTAAGAGAATAATCTTTACCAAGATAATCCTCGTACATTCCGACAATGTTAAAAGTTTGATCTACGCCTAATCCAATAGGGCACTGTGCAAGATTTTTTCCAATACCGTCGTTAACAGGTGTACCGCCTGTGCGTGTTTCGTATTCGGCTTCAAGTGACGCTTCAAGTTCGGCAAGGCCTATAGAAGTGTGAGCCATCTCTCTACCCCCGAAAAGAGATCTTTCAAAAATTTTCTGTAATTCAGAAATACCTATTCCGGCACTTTTATCTATAAGAGTGCTTGGATCAAAGGCACCGCCCGCCGGGACAGAAGATCTGAAATTAGGTTCGGCTTCAAGTCTATAGGCTAGCGGGTAACGTAAGCCGTCCTTAAATTGTGTAAGATGTTCTACGCCCACGGGTAATTTAAAGTCGGTCTGAGATCTGAGGTAATTATTTTCCTGATCTTCGGTCTGATAAACACTAGTAAAAGATCTGACAGCACTAACTTGCGGGTTTAGGACACTGCTATCAACACTAGACACGACATCGGACATAAGCGACAGGCGTGACGGAAGTGCGACAACAGGAGGATAAGCCTTAATCTCTTCAGGAGTGAGAATCTCGTACTGACCTTCTAATTTAAGATCCGTAAGGACATATCTAAAACCTGACGGCGACGCACTAATCTGACCCCCACCTATACTTCTATGATAAGAAGAAATAAAAGCACTGTCAGGGGCAAGGTGAATAGTAACTATCATTCCGCCCATGTGATCTTCGTCAAGCATTACACGCGACTGCGATAAGACAGGAGTCTTAAGACGGAGAGAGAAGGGTTTACCTCCGCTACTAGAAGCCGTCATTCTACGCGACACGAATTCAGCTTCCGCACCCGAGGCGAGATTCTGAGAGTTAGAAGTTGTCATATAGTCTTCTTTATTTTTTACGTAGGATTCCTGTAACGTAACATATTCAGGATATTGTAAAATCTGAGAGATCTCTACGCGAGTCTTTTTAGACTGCATAACAACTTTAGATAAGGCTCCCTCTACTCCGCACCATTGCGGGATGTTAGTTCCTGTAATTGCACTAAGGTTAGCTCCGTCAGAATCATTAATATTAGCCATAGTAGTAAGGGGAGTTCCGCTAGCGTCCTGGAGGACAAGTTTACCAACGACACGAAGGGCACGTGCATCTAACGCACGGGGCTGTTCCGGGATTGAGAAAATAACAGTAGGCTGACCGCCTGAAGGTGAAAAACCTCCGGCCGGCTCATTGATCGGGCTGAGACTAAAATACTGCTTTCTTAACGGCATCTTTTTTTATAATAAATAAAAAATTTTTTTTTATTTACTTTTTGCGATATGGAGAATTCTTTATTGCTATTGCTATTTTATGTTTTTGTGTTAAAATATGTCTATTCCAATTATCTTTTCTAAAAACTCCACCGCACTCCGGGCATGTCATTTTTATTTTTCTTTTTTCTAGCATCTTTGCTTTATTTTTTTCTAGCCATTTGTCATTAGATTCTTTTACCTTTTCTTTATTTTTTTGTCTATATTCTTTTCTATACTCTTTCATCTTTTCTTTATTTTTTTCTACTTCTATATTATGTAACGCATTTTGAGTAGCTACCGTTACCATTTGTTTAAAAAGATCCTGCATCTCGGTAATACCGTCGTCCTCGGGGTATACGTATAATTCCGACATTTTCTATACGCCTTTCCATTAAGCCTTTTTGAGAAGATTCTTTTTTAAAAACTCGTTGTCATAGTAAGCCCTTAACCACGGAGGCCCTTTTTTAATTTTAGGCGGGAAGCTAGGAAGATCTTTAGGATTATGCATTTTTATAAAATTTTCATTAAGCGTTTACATAGTCGTTACTTCCATGCCTTTTACCGAAGATCTGACAATAGTCTGACCACTGCATTTACATAAGAATTTAATCTCAAGAGGAGACACCTGTGTATTATTAGATCCCGTGTTAGCGATCGGTGTTCTTTTATACTTGAAAATTACAGGGTACTTTCCTATAGGCGTGCCCCCGCCCAAAATTAGAGGGTTACCGTTCCTGAGAGATATTCCTAGGGTGCTATACGTGCCCTGAAGACCGCTTGTTTTTGTTGTAATACCGCTCGTAATATCATTCTGATCTGTATAGTAAAATGCTCTCTCCATTCTGACTTCGTCGCCGACTGCGAGATCCTGTAAATGATGTTGCGAGGCTTTACTAGAATAGAAAAAAGGTAACTGATCCTCTCCGTTAACGGACACTTGAAATTCTTCTTCGGCCATTCCGTCCGAGGCTAGAGTAAGCATTAGACCCCTATTCCTTCCTAGGAAGGTAGCCCCTGCTCCGAGAGTGCACCTTTTTAACATAGTTATCTCGTGCACTTCAAGATCAGAGAGGCCGAGTCTAAATTCTTGCGACTGCTGTTGTCCCGCGACCGGGACTCCCAACGTTTTTTCAATTACTTTATAAACAGGGTAAGTAAGACGCATTCCGCCTTCCTGAAGAGTAGCCTGTCTAGTGCTTTCCAATACCTCGCCCGGTAAAATATGATGATCTAACTGAAGTTTTACGTCGGCATAAGAGAGTGTTCCGTCCGTAGCTACCTGCTCGTTACCCGCTCCGAAGGCGACACTAACATCGTTTACAAAGGCACTAGCGTCATGAAATTCAATATCTATGTAAATTCTGTATTGATCAAAAAGGAAAAGAGGAAAATTTTGCTGATTAATAGATTCAAAAAGAGTTCCAAGACGGACACCAACCTGATAATTGCTACCCTTAACATTAGTAATAGCTTGGTTACGGACTACAGCCCCGCCATAGTTAGCAGGAAGACCGAAATACGTTCCGCAGGCATCGCTCATAACAACCTGTCCCGTTCCAGCCGTTTCAAGGTTACCGACCCCTGAGGCGGGAGTCTGCGAGGGCACGCTTCTAAAACCGCATCCCCAATACCTAGAATGGAAGCGAGATAATTCTGATCTATCGCGAGTAATAACAAAATCATGAAATTTTACTTTATCAAAATCACGCGTTTCTTCTACAATCTGATCTCCAACTGAGATTCTTGCGACCTTGATCGCTCCTAATCCGCCCTGCATAAGGGACGCTCTAATCTGATCTCCTGCCCCTGCAGAGCTGACCATTTTGAAAAGTAACAGAGAGTCTTTTCCTAAAAAACCCTGAGGCTCTAGTCTAAAACGAAAATTAAATGCACTGCTATTAAGAGGATCTACAGTATCCGATCTCACTTCCATTCTGCTCGGAGCGTCTACGACATCATAATCCATAAGGTCACCTATATCGTCAGGTCTAGAGTAAAGATCCATTTTTTATAATAAATAAAAAATTTTTTTTTATTTACTTTTTCTTATCAAATATCTTTTCTAAATTCTTCTTCTTTTCATCTTTTACCTTTAGATGAGGTATTATTTTGGAGATCAGTTTCATCTCGCCCGGAGGTATTTTATCTTTTATTTTAGGAGGCATTTTTATATTATAGAAAAATTATTTACCCATATATTTTTGTACATATTTATGAGCCTTATCTCTGTCTACGCCTAGTTTCTGTAAATCTTTCATTGCTTTTATATGTTTTTCTGAATGGTGTTTTTTATGTTCTTTATAATATTCTGTATCGCTCATTTTTTTCATATCCATTTTTCCCGGCATCGCCATTTTTATATTATAGAAAAAAAATTAATCCTCTCTAATGTCACCCGGAGGCATAATTGTAAAGTTAATAACGCTCTGTAATATCTCCTTAGCCGGAAGATCTGTCTCCATTTTAAAGAGTCTAACAGATAATTGATTCGTGCTTATCTGATTGTTACGAAGATTTACAATTACTTTTTTATGAGGATCGTAAAGCCCGCCGAGTAAAACTTCGTCATTAGGCGTTACTAAACTAGAAGTCAATGCCTCAAAGGGCACGGGTATATTCGCTAGAATATTCTTTACCATGCCCTTTTTAATTTTTCCTGTAGCCGTCGCATTTTGATCTCTTTTATTTTTATAATTAGTTAACGGAAGTTCTTCTATGACAACATAATAAGAAGAGTTAGACCAATGGACCGAGAGATCTGTAATTCTCTGAGTTATAAGATCCGTAAAGTTACTAGAAGGAAGAATAGCTCCGCTCGTAAAACCTAAGACCTGAGCGAGCTCTCCACTAATCTCAAATCTAGCTTCCTGAGCAATAGAAGGCCTCAAAGCCCCGTTGCTTTCTGTATTCGTTAACATATCATAGGGTAAAATCTGAATCTCTCTAACCTGAGTCCCGCGAGATCCGACGCCTAGGTATACACCTGCAAAATTTTGACAATTCATAGAGTTCGTGTCCGCAACAACTAGATCTTTGTAAAAAGATTCTGAAAAATAAAGATCATTATCTCTACTGTCATAGATCGGGACAAAATCATCATTATTACCCCCTCTGTAATATCCCACTTTATAATAAATTACGTTACGCTCAAAGTCATTCCTGTAGTCAGCATAAGTTTTTATAGCCATATGTAATTCAGCTTCGGCGGGAGGTTTAGGCACGCTCGTTACTAACTCCATCTCATTAATCGCGATATTTTGAGTCTGTCCGGGGGTGTTTCCTATAAATTCTCCCGTTCCGTTAATAGCATGATAAATATTTATATTATTAAGATAAGGGGTAGCCGTATCCGTTGTTCCACTAATTTCCACGCCTACAAAAGTGCACGGTATAGCGTTACATTCAGCTATAGGAGAGCCACCTAATTGTGCAGGGTCATTAGTAACAGGGAGTCCCGTATCTACTGTGCTCTCTTGTGTTATCTGTACGGCCATATTCTCCTTAAAACCAGCCCCCATAGTCCGGGCACTGCCATTTTTATCAAAAGAGCTTACAAATTCCGTATTTTCAGGAGGCTGAAAAATTCCGTTACACGGACCTGCCCGGGCGATCATCTGTATAGTTATAGCTAGAGTTCCTGTTCCGGGGCCTACTAGATCTGTTAAATTTACACTATCTAAAATATCATATTGTACACCAGGGGCAACGATTTTCCCGGCAAGGAGCTCCACGGATCCAATTTCTCCCGCTCCGTCGGCTGTACATTCAATACTAAAGCCGGATCCGCTACCGCTTGTATTAAACTGCCCTAACTTGACAGTCGCCCCGGCTCCTAAGCCTGTAACTTTAGCCCCGGCTCCTCCGGAGTATACAAAATTCATAATACCGGTAGTTCCAGGTAAAATAGCACTCTCGTCTAGGCGAGGATAAGCAATAGCCGTAGTAGCCCCCGTTCCTGTCGGGTCTACTATAGATATTTTAAATCCCTCGTAATATTGCGACGCCGAGGGAGGGGTTCCTCCTCTAAAAACATTAGGGTTAAAGGCAAGTGCACCTGCGACAAATGCACCGGGGGTAGCTACAGGTAACGAGGCGTCAAATTCATCTTGATCTTCCCATTTAACGGTCAAGGCACGGGGGTCAGAGTTACCCGCGGTAGCCCCCTGTCCGAGAGGGGTAGCTAGCGACGGGTAGTTAGTATTATAAAGTCCTACATAAGCACTAGCTTCTTCATTCGCGTCTACTACAAAAGCTACTTTCCCGCACTGATCTTCAATTACGCCTTCTTCAGTTCCGAAAAATATTCTCTGAGTCGCCATTCCATAATTATCGGCCAGAGATCCGCGATAATCTCCGGGACGTGCGTCACCTGTTTTTGAAAAAACATTATTTTGAAAAGAAGCTCTGTGCTCGTTAGTTGTATCAAGGGTCATATCCACTACGACAAGATCGTCTTTTAATGAGAGATTTAACATTACTTCCGAGTTGCTATAAGGGGCCTGAGGATCGTAACTATAATAATTAAAAAGTCTTCCCGAAGTTATAGGGGGAGGACCGGCACCTCCGCCCGAATCTTGTCTACATATTTCTTGAATAATTTCTCTAATTTTAGCCTGAAAAGCAGGGACTTTATATCGGCCAGCGGGGACTGTTTTCTGAATACTTATAGAATTAGGGACAGGAGCTCCGCCTAGGTCGTCTACGACATCCGTCGGGACTATATCCGCATGATCTACGACTAATGTAATAGTATTGTCACCTTCCAAAATGACACCGTTTTTTCTATAAAGAGTCGCAAAGTTTAGATAAGCTTTAGAATCGGCCGGTATTACAATCTGCTCTCCAAAATAAGCATTGTATCTAAATCCATTGTCCTCATCTGACACTAAGTTAAAGTTCATTTTTATTATAAATAATAAAAATATTTTTTTAGTTTATGACGATGTTAAGGCTTTTGTGTCTAATCCGACTGCTCCGACGCCAGTACTTATAGGGGCGGAGTCCACCTGTTTGTTAAGTGTTTCTTCTGCGTCGTTTTCTTTCTTCGTTCCCTTAGCACCTATAACGGCCCCGGCGATAAGCTGTCCTGCCATAGCAAGATCTCCAATTATCGGTATAGAATCCAAAAAACTTAATCCGACGTCACCTAAAACTCCCAAAACTTTACTACCACCCTGCTCTAATAATTCTTTTCCGCCTTGTTCAAGGGCTTTTCCGCCGTCGTCACCTAGTACCGTGTCCGGGCTAGCTTTCTGAAGGTCACTTTGGACCTGTGCCCCTGAAGATCTGTTTCCACCAAGGTCACCTTCGGGACCAACGCTAGGTTTACTAGCCTGCTCAAGAGAGGAGCCTTCGTCACGTAAATAAGCATCCGCCCCAGCCGGGTCTCTTCCTGCGGGGACATCTGTCTCCATTCCTGTCGCCGGATCTCCGCCTTTAAGAGCAAAAAGATCTCCGCTTCCTTTAGGGGCTTCGGCCCCGCCACCGCTAGGGGCTTCGGCCCCGCCACCGGCCGGACGTGCACTTAGGTCACCTTGAGGCTCGCCTTCTCCCGAGGGTGTAGGTTCGTCAGTCTGCGGTCTAGCTCTCTGTCCTCCCTGATCGGCCTTCCCGAATTGAGTGTTACCTCTTTGTAAAAGCTGATCAGAAGGAGTATTTTTAGTTAATGCAAATTGTCCTTGAATTGTCCCCGTATCTAAAGACGCAGGGGCGTCAGTGTCCGCCCCGAGATTTATCTCCGTCGGTTCGTCCTTGGGTAATTCTTCGTCTACATCAGGTCGGGCAGGGGTAGGCGTGTCGTCGGGGGGCTGTTCTGCGTCTACAGGTGCGTCGTTTCTAGCACTCGTAATATCAGAAGATCTAACATCATCGTCAGGGACTCTAGCCTTAGGAGCCTCTGCGTCACCCGCAGGCGTGTCGGCGGGCGTATCTCCGCTGTCTTCGGATGGTTTTTCTGCATCTTTTCCTTTAGTTAACCTAGCATGTAACTTTTTTGAGTGTTTTACAAAAGCACCAAGTCCGCCCGCTATAGTAGCCCCCGTATTGATTTTATTTTCTATATCCTCGTAATGACGTGCGATATGAGCAAGATAATCTTGTTTTTTAGTCTCTGCCCTAACGTAAGCATTTTGATTTATCTGATTTATATTTTCAAGATCTTGGTTTCTCGCTGAGTCAAACTGTTCCTGCATCCCTCTAACATGATCTAGATAAGACATTTTTATAATTAATAAAAAAAATCTTTTTCTATTTTTCGGCGTCTTCGTCATCTGAATCTCGCCAGATTATCTCGTCATGGTTACGCATCGCGATCATATCCTTTATATTTAAGAATAAAAAATCGTGCTTTTCCTTCCTGCTTTTTTTGTATAATTCTAAAAATTGTTTTTCAGTTCCTCCGAAAAAAGAATACGCGTCGGCGATCTTTTTTAATTCTTGTTCCGGAAATTTTCCCATAATATACAATGCCGAGAGATTGTTACGCAGGATCGGCGTAAAATATTTAAAATACTGTGTAACAATAATCATTGACAGTTTACCTTCTCCGGATTCTTCGTTACCTATGTGCCTATATCTTGTAGCAAGGCTACTTATATAATCTACTTTTCCGCTTTTCTTCTGAGTCATCTCCCCGATTACATCATCTAGAATAATTAAATATCTATTATCACTAATATCTTTTTCTATCATGTCTACGAGTTCTCTCATGAGTGCGTCACTATATTCGTCAAAAACAAATTCAAATTCTTCTATCATATGTTTATTCTGAGGATCATTCCTAGCCGTCGGAGAGATAAGAATCCTAACTTGAAAATCATCTCCGTACATGGATTTTCTGAGGACTAACGAGTTAGTTAAAAGAGTTTTACCTGCACGCACTCTACCGACCACGCCTATAAGTGCAGGGATCTGTGCGAGAGGATATTTTTCAACAACGTTCATTTTGTCTCCGTCCGCTTTGAGAGGATAAATTTTTAGATCTCTATCTGTCATTTTTTATTATATATTACTTTTCTTCTTTTAATTTTTTCTCAGCTTCCAAAAGTCTTTCTTGCTCGGCTTTGAGTTTAGAATTTACTTTATGCACGTCAACTAGATCCTCTTCTGTAATACTATCTAATGCTCTTTCCACGATCTTAAACTGAGTCTCGTTTTTACATTGTTCTAAAGTTTTTACTCTCCTTTCTTCCCATTCTAAAAGCCTATGTTCTTTTACTCTTTTTTGCTTATCTTCTTTGTCCTGTTTTTCTTTTTCCCTAATTTTACTAAGAATCTCCTGCTCTTTAATCTTTACCTTTTTTTCTTGCTTCTGTACCTTCTTTTGCTTTTTCTGATCCTTCTGTCCTTCTTTAGCTAGTTTTTCTTCCTTTTTTTGGCGTGCTTTTTCTCTGCCTCTAGCGAGAGCATCTAACTGCTTTTGCGTTAGTTTTCTTTTCGGTTTTTCGGGCTTGTCAAAAATTTTGTCTTCCTTATCTGACATTTTATATATAATAATATTTTTTTTTATTTATATAAAATGGATATTGATAAACTTGTTAATGAATATATATCTAATAACGGGAGTAGCTCAAACAGCACTAAAGTAACTGCTCGTAACGGGTTTAAACGTATAGAAAAGATTTTAGACAAACCCATAAAAGATATAACAGAATCGGATTTTGAAGACAGTTCCGATATACTAGATTCCCTGCTAGATAAATATAGTAATAATACAGCGATCCAAACATTACTTTTCATTAAGTTTTTATTACGACAATTAGACGCACCCGAAAAATTAATAGAAGAATATCATGAATATATGTTAGAATTAGTAGCAGATCGTAACGAGCAGGAAAATTCTCAGAAAAAGAATCCTGCAGAGGAAGCACTAGGCGAGGATTTTGATTATGAAAAAATGAGAGATAAGTTTTTAAAAGAAGTAGCGGATATGCCTAGTAGTCCTTCTTTTTCTATGTCCCGTGCTATGCTTATGCTAGGGTTATTTTTATTACAACCCCCGACGCGTATAGGTAACTATCTTAACATGGTAATTAGGAAGCCGGGTCAACGTCTTAAAAAAGACACTAATTATTTAATAGTCGGTCCTGACGAAGATTATAAATTTATTTTCCAAAGTTACAAGACTTCTAAGAATCTCGGTAAAATAGAGTTACCCGTAAAAAATGACACTCTTAAAAAATTAATTACAGGATATTTAGAAAAACACCCGTCATATAATAAACCCAAAAAAGTTTCCGAATTTATTGTCAATCCTAACGGAGCTAGTATCTCTCAATCTAATTTTACTCAGATTCTAAAATCTATTACGAATAAGATCTACGGCGTCCCCGGATCTACAAATCTTTTTCGTCATTCTTTTCTAACATGGTTTCTTTCTCAGAATCCTAATATAGAAGAAAAGAAAAAGATTACTCGTCTTATAGGTCAGAATCTACACGCCTCTCGGGCGGAAAAATATCAAAGACACGACGCGGACCGAGGATCTATCCTTCCTGAATATGATGATATTTAAGCTCTACGACATTGTCGTTTAGGTTTTCTATCATAGTTCTTTTTCTATACTGTCTACGATTCTTTTCATTAATTTTATCTTTGTTTTTTTCATAATACGCTTTTCTCTGAGCCTTAGCCCACTCGGGTTTATATCTATATTTTCTTATTCCGTTTTCAAAATACGGTATACATTTATGCAGACCGTTATACGGTCGTGTCCCGTATTCTTGATAATGCTCTCTATTCTGATTCATAATTCTTTGTTCTTCTTTTCCTTTTTCTATTTTTCTTTTTATCTCTTCAATCCAATCGGACATTTATTTATGTTTTTTTCTTATACCATATAAATTTTCAGAAGAGCTTCTAGGGCCCGTATTTTCTTTTCTAATTTATCTATTGTTTCGTCTTTTTCGTCTACATCCATTTTAGATATAGGTGCTTTATACTCTGTTGTCGGGCACGACTCTAATACGTCCATAAGTTTATCGTAACTTTTTTCCGTTTTTCTCTGTAAAAGTAATTTAGGGTTTTCTTTTTCTAACATTGAGATATTCCATCTATTCCAAATTTTAGAGATCGTCTCTTTTTGATTATCGTTCCATGTCCCTCTATCTGCATATTGCTTCATAGATTCTAGAAAAGAATAATCAAATTTATCATTGTTCTTTAAGTGCTTAAGACAGTGCTGTAATTTTTCCTCCGGAGTAAAAATTTCTTCGGCCTGCATATATCTAATATCCATTTTAGATATACAAAAATATGAAAAAAAAAATTTTTTTTTTATAATCCCGAGTCTTTTAGCTCCATAATTTTCTTTAGAGCATAATGTTTATACAGATCTCTTACGCCTCTCTCTTTGTTCTGATAAACACAGTGCACTTTTCTACAATGGGGACTAATATTTATTCTCTCTGGTTTTATATGTTTTTCTAACTCTCTTATGAAAATCTTTTTAGTCGGTATAGTATATCCGTTTTTCCAATAATATGATTTCGCATCCTGATAAATTTCCATTCTAGTTATCCACGAATAATATATTTTATCCTTTTCATCTTCATAAGTGTCTACTACGCATTCATCCATATATTCTTTAATATAATCAGTCTCCTTAATCTGTTTTTCCTGATCTACTATAAAATCTTTATGGATATTCAGTTCGGTTGTATAATTATTAATCAGAATCCACATCCATGCACTTGCGTATTTATTATCGTCTTGATCTATTCTCTCTTTAATGTCAGTAGCCGTTTTTTTGTATTTTGTCTCTTTTTCTAATTTTTCTTTTACGAATTCTACTTCCCATTTAATCATAGCTAGACGATTCATAACTGCATTATCAAAGCCGTCAAAATCCGGAAAAAAATTCGTAGCACAATATAACGTAAAAAAAGGCACTTTTGTTTTAGAGTTTTTATTCAGTTTTCTTATCTGCATAGAGTCACCTCCGCTTGAAAAATGTTTTAAAGAATCGGCACTTAAATGAGCGTCATGAGAGGGTTCGGCTAGACTTACGTAACGGCATTGCATAGCGTTATACAAAGAAGATTGAGGCCTCTCGGGATCATATTCCATTTTACCTTTACATATTAGCTCTTTAGGTAACGGAGCATGATATTCTCCGTAACTCTTTTTCATTAGGGTGTCCACGACACCTTTTCCATTGTTTCCTTTTTCTCCGTAGTCTATGAAAAACTTTTTAGCTGGATTTTTTCCTACAAGACTATACGCTTTAGTCCGTAACATGCAGTCCGTTTTTTCCTTACTTGTAAATGAATTATTCATAGTGTCCATTAGAATTTTTGTCTCCGTCTCTACATAATCAATATCCATAAGATTATATCCCGTAGTTTTCCCGATCATATGTCCCGGAGAGTGCGGTAAAATTATTTTTTCGTTTTCTTTTATGTATAGGACACAATTTTTAAAATTCATCATATACGGATTCGTATCTAGTAAAAGACCAAAATCAGGCTCTATAAAATAATATCTGCACGCCTTTATAGTCGCAGGCACAAAATTATAATTATCCGCTAGACTGTTACCTAAATAATCAGCCATGACGGACACCTTATCCCATGTATAAAATCTTGGTAAAATATCTTCCACGGCTTTAGGTGTCATTTCCTTACTTCCTTCATCTATATCTAGCTGACCTAGTTTTATTTTACACTTATTATACTTTTTAGATGTTTTATTATAAGATCCTCTCTCATAGGTCATTCCTGCTCCCATGGTCTTAAGTAATTTATCTTTTAGGTAACGGATATATTTATCGGCTACGATTTTGTAATATCTATATAACTTTTTCATATCTCCCATTAATACACCCATTAGAATAAAATTTTCATCGCTCTCCGTGTCAACCCATCTTCCTACTTTAGGATCATAACAATACCAAGATTTATTTTTAGAATCATATCTATTATGTTTTTTAAATAGAATACCCAAGAGTCTAGAAAATTCATTCGGTTCTGTCGGAAAAAATCCTATTATAAACATTCTTGGATCTGCTCTAATTTCTATTATTCTCTCTGTCTCCCTTAGCATAGATTCTATAGATCTTGCTTCCGTGTCTTCGTATTTACTTAGATCAAATTCTTTTCTTACTAGTTCTGCTTCTCCGAATGCTATAATTTCATTATCTATTTCTCTGTAATAAACTTTATTATCCAAAATTATATAATCTTCTCCTTTTCTTTTCATTAATTCTATTCTTCCATTTTCTATACTTCTTTTCGTTACGTCTTCTTCTGGTATTTCTTCTTCTGTAGCGTTCCCGCTGTCTTCTTCTATTTCTTCTTTTTCTTCTTCTTCGTCCTCTTCGGGCTGAGGATCAGTGTAACATAAATCAATAATTTCTCCATGACTTTTAGAGACCATCTCTTCAAAGGTCATTGTATAGCCTTTTTTCACTAGAGTAGCATATGTGTCCTCTAAGTATTCTTCACTATACTTTTTCCAAGATTTATTAATCTGCATATTTTTATAATAACAATTCTTTAAACCATGTTTTATTTTTTGAGGGCGAGGTCAGTTTTGAGGGGACGAAAAATAAAAATAGAAAAAATTACAGGGGGATTACCCGGTTAGATTTTATACCACCTCAAAAACTACATATACTACATATTTATTATTATTATTATTATTATTATTATTATTATTATTATTATATATATATATAGAGGGTTTCCCCCAAAAACCTAGTTTTGAGGAGATAAAGGAGTATTTTTACAAAAAATATACATAACAATGAAGTAACTGTCTTTAAAGAATAAACATTAAAAAACTATGGTGTATACTCTCGGCGACGAAGTAAAAATCAGTCCGGCGACTGATAAGGAAGTTACAGATATGATCCAAAATCTAAAAAAGCAGTTCGGGACAGCCCGAATTAGGACTCAGAGTCCTAAAAGAGTGTTTTCTCCCCCAAGATATATTATTAAGGCTTAAAGAGATAATAGTAATAAATATGAGTGCGTATTTATTACAACGTTACCACCGGCCTATATGGGCTGGTATTGCTATGGCTAGTGCACGTGCTAAAAATTTTGTTGATCTGCGTAACGTAAAGCATGTAGAGGACAACGGCGTTATTACAGTGCACATAGAGCCTAAGGGACAATTTAAAGATAAAGATCCTAGAATAAGTATTACTAAATTAAATGGAAAATATTTATTGCTTTTTACGTATCGTAATAACGGGTCATGGATTCAGGAAAAACTCGGCTCTTATTATTATGAAGAGTTTGACAATAAATTCCAAGTATAATACTACACACTCGTCTTTTTTACTATTTTATGATCCGCTAAATCGCTGTCTAAAGTTCTATAAAAATCCTTGATCGCCTGAATCTCTGGGATTGTCTGATCTGGAGAGCTGGGTTGCTGACAGTCACTTCTGCACGAGGAGCATGTAATTTTACACCTAATAACTTTTATAATGCTAGTTAGGCCTTCAAAAATAGTTTTTATAATCCTAACAGTCGCAGGGGGTTCAGATGACATTTTTATTATTGTAATAAATAATAATAAAATAAAAGATGATCTCGGACTTTGAAGACGAAGACATATGTTTATTCTGCACGGAGAGGGAGTTACCTAGATGTATATGTATCTGGGAGCAGTCTTTAACAAGAATGATAAAAGTAGCCGTAGAAGCAGGCGTGTCTAACTATGTAAAAAAACAAGAAAAGAAAAAAAAGAAGGCGGGTAAAAAAAGTGCACCTAAGAAAAAACTAACAACAACACACACCAAGCCGACAGCAGAGACAGGTAAAGGAAGCGAGGAAGAGGACACTGCTACCTAACCATAATATCGGCATATTATCATTTACAAAATCCCAAAAATCTTCGTCACCCGCAGGAGCTACCATATTTTATATAATAAATTTATTATTACAAATGGAAGAAAAAACATTCGTGTTATGTAAATGCGGAAAATGGATTCCTAAACAATGCTATAACCACCACTTAACAACGAAAAAACATAGAAGATATATCTGGGAGCAGAATTGTCATGACGCGGACGTCACTGTCCCCGAATATATTAATAGAATAATTACCACAACACCCTCCGGCTATGGTAGTTAGGGCTCTCTGGGTTATCTTTTGTAAGTTGCCCTTTTTTATTTTTTATACCCGCAGATCTAGTAAGGTAATTTTTTTGTCTCTCTTTATCATTATGGTCTTTACTTTTCCATATTCCTGTTTTATCTTTAAAATGCTGTAGACTACTGTCCCCGAAATGTATAGTGCGACCTTTTACAACTGTCATTAATTTTTTACCTGGTCGCGTGCTTTTTTCATATCTGTATTTACCGATTTTTATCCCTTTATCCATTTTTACTATATTATAAAAATGGTAAAAACTTTTAGAGATAAATTTTACGAAAAACATAAATTAGAAAAAGACTCTCCAATATCACTAGCCCAAATAGCACGACTCTCTAAAATAGATCTAGCTATTATAAAACAAGTATATAATAGGGGTATAGGTGCTCATAAAACTAATCCGGAAAGCGTAAGAAATGTAAAAGGACAAAAAGGCGGGCCTGGTAAAAAAATGTCTAAAGAAAGATGGGCCTATGGACGTGTATACGGCTTCGTTATGAAAAATCCTAAACAAGTAGG
>VMHT01040936.1_pt1 | contig 15241 bp, 11 predicted proteins | sample 4693611 | NCBI WGS metagenome assembly VMHT01 (sample SAMN12280063, study PRJNA550983) | marine metagenome | isolation source: seawater sampled from same location over 5 years 0.02-0.2 micron viral filtrate | place: USA: collected off the coast of southern California halfway between the port... ... | reverse complement strand
GAAAAAATAATTTAACTTTATTGTAATGTCAAAACCGATTCAATACAATCCCCGTTACCCCTCAATTGAAGATCTAAGGGCCAAAGCCAAAAAAAAAATTCCCAAATTTGCATTTGAGTATTTGGACGGAGGTTGCAACGAAGACATTAGTCTTTATAAAAATACTAATGACCTGCGTAAAGTAGAGATGAAACCCCGCTATTTGGTTCCCTTCGAAGGAGCCAATTTAAAAACTGAATTATTCGGACATGAATATGATGCTCCTTTTGGCATATCTCCTGTCGGACTTCAAGGTTTGATGTGGCCCAAGTCTCCGGAGATTTTAGCCAAAGCCGCTTTTGAACACAATATTCCCTTTATACTGAGTACCGTTACTACCGCCAGTATTGAAACCATCGCCAAAATTACAGAGGGTCGGGCTTGGTTCCAACTCTATCATCCTGCTGAGGATAAAGTTACCGAGGATTTAATCAAAAGAATCGATGCTGCAGCATGTCCTGTCTTGGTGATCCTATCCGATGTTCCCTCTTTTGGATATCGTCCCAGAGACATACGTAACGGCTTATCCATGCCCCCTAGAATGACATTGCAAAACATACTAAGGGTAATGAAAAGACCGGAGTGGGCTCTAAGAACACTGATCAATGGACAACCCAATTTTGAGGTATTAAAACCCTATATGCCCAAAAATCTTAACTTAAAACAATTGGGTAAATTCATGAATGCCACTTTTGAGGGAAGATTGAATGAAGAAAAAGTAAAAAAATTAAGAGATCTGTGGAAAGGGAAATTGGTGATCAAAGGCGTCGAATCTGAGGCAGATGTAGAAACTGCCATTCGATTGGGTTTAGACGGTATCATCATTTCCAACCATGGGGGAAGACAGGTAGATATGGGACAAGCTACCATTACCTCCTTGCAAACCATTGTCCCCAAGTACAAAGACCAGATCAATATCATGATGGACAGTGGTATTCGAGGTGGAGCTGATATCGGGAGGGCACTTTCTTCCGGTGCAGATTTTACTTTCTTGGGAAGGAGTTTTATGTATGGTGTCTCGGCTCTGGGTAAAAAAGGCGGTGACCACACCATCTCAATCTTAAAGGCACAGTTGACCCAGGTAATGGAACAGATGTGTTGTGAAACCCCATATGAATTGAGGAAAAACTTAATTTAATATTCCTTCAGGAAATTTATCCGGGACCAAATTCCATAGGATAGGCAGTAAAAAATAGACCATCAGTGCAATGGTAACAATTGATATGAGATTTAAAAAAAATCCTTTTCTGACCATATCGGGTATTCTGAGATAACCTGAACCAAAAACCACTGCATTGGGAGGGGTAGCCACTGGAAGCATAAAAGCACATGACGCTGCAACAGCAGCTGCAGCCATCAGTACAAAAGGATGCAGATCAAATTCTAAGGCTATTGGAGCCAGAACCGGTAACAACATTGCGGTAGTAGCCAAATTGGAAGTTACCTCTGTCAAAAAGTTAATGGTAGCAACCAGAAGAATCAATAAGACAATCAAATCAAAGGATCCCAAAACGCTCAACTGATTACCAATCCATATGGCCAAGCCACTGCTTTCGAATGCTTTTGCTAATGACATTCCGCCCCCATAGAGCATGAGTATTCCCCAAGGCATTTTGACCGCCTCATCCCATTTTAAGATTTTTTCACCTTTGGTTTTTGAATTGAGGGTGAATAATAGTAAGGCGAAAAAAATGGCGATGATGGTGTCGTCGGTGGCAGGAAAAATGTTTTGCAAGATAAAAGACCTCGAAATCCAACATATTCCCGCCGAGGCAAAGACGAAAGCAACTACTTTTTGTTCATAACTGATTTTACCCAGTTCATTTCTCAATCTGGAAATTTCTTCTCTTCCGCCCGGGAATTTTTTTTGTTTAAAAGAAAAAGCCCAACGGGTAAGGTAGATCCAACAGACAAAAAGCAAGATTATCATGACGGGAAAACCAAAAATAAACCATTCTAAAAATGAAATTTCATAATCATACGTTTGAGCGATGATCCCTGCCATGACCATATTGGGCGGTGTACCGATCAAGGTTGCAATGCCTCCAATGGAGGCACTGTAGGCAATGGACAACATCAATGCTTTTCCAAAATTTAAGTTTTCATTGCGATCCGAACTAGGATGTTCCCTCAATTGCTTGATGATCACTATACCTATGGGCAACATCATAACGGAGGTAGCCGTATTGGAAATCCACATGGAGAGAAAGGCTGTAGCTACCATAAATCCCAGAATGATTTTCTTAATGTCGGTACCGATAAAGAAAATAATATTGAGCGCAATACGTTTATGCAAATTCCACTTTTCTATAGCAATTGCTATGATGAATCCTCCCATAATCAAAAAAATAAATTTGTGTCCATAAGCACCTGAAGTGGATGACAAATCCATCCCTCCGGTAAGAGGAAACAAAACGATGGGAAGAAGCGCAGTAACAGCTATGGGAAGTGCCTCGGTTATCCACCAAATAGCGATCCATAAGGTTGAAGCCAAAACTGCCTTAGAGGGGTCATTTAATCCATTGGGATTAAAAAAAATCAGGGTTAATACAAACAGTGATGGGCCGAGAAAAAGACCAATCTTTTTAGTGGACATCATGGCTTTTGTTTTTAAAAAAACATTCCTTGAAGTTTAGTATTTACCAAATGAACAAAAAATATATTAAAATGATTGTGTTTGACTTATCATTAGATATTAACTAATATTTTTTTTCCCCGATTTTGGATTTATTTTTGCTACTTATGGAAAAAGTAAAAACATTGATCATTGGCAGTGGCCCGGCGGGATATACCGCTGCTATTTATTCTGCTCGTGCAGATCTCAAACCTTTGTTGTATTCCGGTATGGAACCCGGAGGTCAATTGACCACCACCACGGAGGTGGACAATTTCCCCGGTTATCCCGATGGAGTAGATGGCCCAACCATGATGGTGGAGTTACAAAAACAAGCCGAACGTTTTGGTACCGAGGTACGTATCGGTCACGTCAGTAAAGTAGAATTTTCCAAAGAGGTGGGAGGCGTTCACAAAGCCTTTGTAGAGGATGGTACAGAAATACATGCACAGACTATCATCATCAGCACCGGAGCTACGGCCAAATATTTGGGTTTACCCAGTGAACAAAAACTTCGCGGTGGAGGGGTTTCTGCCTGTGCCGTTTGTGATGGTTTTTTCTACAAGGGTCAGGAAGTGGCCATTGTAGGTGGAGGAGATACAGCCGCCGAAGAGGCTACTTATTTGGCCAATATATGTTCCAAAGTCACCATGTTGGTCAGGAAAGATCATATGCGGGCTTCTAAAGCCATGCAACACCGCGTAACCAAAATGCCCAACATCGACCTGCGCTACAATCATGAGATCGATGAAGTATTGGGAGATCAAGTTGTGGAAGGACTTAGAATTTTCAATAACCTGACCGGTGAAAAGGAGGAAATCAAAATTACAGGTCTGTTCATTGCCATCGGTCATCAACCCAATACAGAGATTTTTCAAGGGCAACTGGACATGGATGATGAAGGTTACTTGATCACAAAGGGTAAATCAACCAAAACCAACATACCTGGGGTTTTCGCTTCCGGTGATGTGCAAGACAAAGAGTACAGACAAGCCGTAACAGCTGCGGGGACTGGTTGTATGGCTGCATTGGATGCGGAACGGTACTTACAAACCCTATAGATCAAAAATTGCCCTCCGGATTATGGGCTTCGAAATGGGTCAAATTTTTATCTTCAAAACCATAGACTACATTAATTGGGTTGCAGCATATTTCGCAGTCCTCTATATACTCTGTTTGACCCAATGATGGGTCTAACAACATGGAAATCTCCTCCCAACAATAAGGGCATTGAAAGAAATGTTCAAACATTAGTTCTTTGCTATGGATTCAATGGCTGCAACGAGTTCTTCCCAATTTTCCATGTGTTGGGACAATCGTTTTTTCTTTTCTTGGTAGTGGTCAAAAAAATCGGGGGGGCTGATGGTCTGATCATAGTTAATTTCCAATTCAAGGTCAATGGCTTTGATTTCTCGCTCCAAAGTGCCGATTTGATCTTCTAGCTTAGTGAGTTTATTCTTTAGTGATTTCTCCTTTTTCTGCAGGGTATAATCATTAGGTCTGGTGTCCGGCGATTTACTTTTACGTTCCATCTTTTCTAATTCTTTTAGAGAATCTAATTTTTTGTTTTCTAGATAGGTATTGACATCGTCCAGATAAAGTTTGGTTTTACCATCCTTAAATTCGAGTACCTGATGACAAAGACCTGAAAGAAAATCACGGTCGTGAGAGACCATCAAAAGGGTTCCCTCAAAATGAATGAGTGCCTCTTTTAATATCTTTTTGGATTGAATGTCCAGATGATTGGTAGGCTCATCCATGACTAATACATTGAAGGGTTGAAGGAGCAACTTACATAATGCCAGTCGATTACGTTCTCCACCGGAGAGCACACTGACTTTTTTTTCTACTGCATCGCCTTTAAATAAAAATGCTCCCAGCATATCTCTGACTTTTGTTCTGTTTTCTGCTGTAGCAGCATCCTGCACAATCTCCAAAACGGATTTGGAAGCCTCCAAAGTTTCAGATTGGTTTTGGGCAAAATAGCCTATTTTGACATTGTGCCCCAACCTGATGCTACCCGTACCCTTAATCACAGATACTAATAATTTGGCCAATGTAGATTTACCCTGACCATTTTGGCCTACAAATGCCAGTTTGGTTCCCCTCTCAATGTAGAGGTCTACATCGTTTAATACTTTTTTATCAACGTAACTCTTTGCCAAGCCTTTGGTTTCAAAAATCATTTTTCCGGGTTGGAGGGCTACCGGGAACTTAAGCTTCATGGCTTCTGTCTCCTGAGCATCAATTTCGATGCGTTCGACCTTATCCAGTTTTTTGATCAGCGATTGTGCCATACTGGCTTTGGAAGCTTTGGCCCTAAAACGCTCAATGAGTTTTTCGGTTTGTTGAATTTGCTTTTCCTGATTTTTCTGAGCGGCCTGCTGTTGTGTTCGCATCTCGTCTCGCAAACTCATAAAAAGGGTATAGGGCTTTTTCAAATCAAAGTGCCGTTTGTTGACAATCTCAATGGTTCGATTGGTTACCTGATCCAAAAACATAATGTCGTGAGAAACCAATACCACCGAACCTTTGTATTTCATTAAAAACTGTTCCAACCACTCGATGGAGTCAATGTCCAGATGATTGGTTGGCTCATCAAGTAAAAGAAGGTCATGAGACTTGAGGAGGATTTTTGCCAATTCGATACGCATACGCCAACCTCCAGAAAAGGTAGCGGTCAGTTGGTCAAAATCAAGGGTAGTGAAACCGAGTCCTGCTAATATTTTTTCAGATTGTGCTTTGTATTGATAGCCTCCCAGAACCTCAAATTCGGTTCCCAGATCACTCAATTCTTGAATGAGTTCTTGATAGTCATTACTTTCGTAATCGGTTCGGGTATTGAGCAGCTCACTGACCTGCTTCTGGCGGGATTGATTTTTTAAAATTTCGGGAAAGGCTTGAAAGGTTTCCTCCAATACGGTTCGATGATTTTCTACCTTTAGCTCTTGCGGCAAATAACCTATGGTGGCATTTTTTTCGAGGGACATCCCTCCTACCGAGGGCTTATTTTGACCGGCCAATAATTTGAGTAGCGTACTTTTTCCGGCACCGTTTTTTCCAATCAGCCCGATGTGATCCCCTCTACCAATTCTAAAGGAAAGGTTTTCAAAAAGCACCTCTCCTCCAAATGAAACCCCAAAATTTTGAACATCAAGCATGATTCATTTTTGAGTTGCGAAAATACTGATTTTCAAAACGTTTTATATCGGCTTCGGGGGGGAGTTTTTCGTTATTTTCTATGAATCTGAAAAGCCAATTAGACAACAGAGGAGACAGGAGTACCCCCCGGGTTCCGACTCCATTCAAAAGGTATATATTTTCATGTTTGGGGTGTCTGCCCAACAAAGGCCTTCTGTCGATAACTGTAGCTCTGATTTGAGCCTTGTGTTCGAGAATTTGGAAAGGAATTTTTAAAAATTGTTTTAACTTTGAAAGTAACCAATCTTTTCCTATTTCCGATACCTCGGTGGTCTTGTTCTCTCGATTAAAAGTTGCGCCCACCCAAAAGGTTTTATCTCCCATAGGAGATAGAAAAATAGGGCCTTTGAAGATAACCTCTTCGGTGAGTTGGTCGCACTTTATTGTGAGAATTTCCCCTTTAGACCCGATCAATGGTAAATAATTAAAATAGGGGTTTTTTACCACGTGATATCCCTCGCAAAATACAATTTGACGGGCTTTAACGTTTTTGTATTCTATAAATTCCCCTAAGGTTAATGCCTTTTGGTCTAATTTTTCTGATATGAATTGTTGGGGAATAATTTTATTCATATAAAGGGTTAAAAGTGTTTTGATATCAACTCTGGCACTTTGGATCACCTCCCCAAAAGCGAAAGGCGCACTGACCTCGGGGAATTTATCTTTGGGGATCAATTGTTGATTTAAATACTTTTCGAGGGAAGGGCTTGATGCAGCAATGCTCCAATTATTTTGTTCTTGAATGTCATTTAAGATTCTATAAATGGGTAATTGGTAGATGATCCGGGTTTTAAGCCACTCTTCTAGATCGGAATAAACGGGGAGTGCATAATCTAAAAAATCCTTGGCTTTCCAGACGGGATTGAATCTTTTCAAAACTGTTGGATTGACAATTCCCGCAGCGAGATGGGAGGCACTTTGCTCATCGGGAGCCACTACTGCAAAGCTTTTATTATGCCTGCGCAATTGTTCGGCATAATTGAGACCCGCAATACCAAAACCTACAATTAATGTATCTACTTTCATAAATAAAAAAAGCGTTATCGAAGGATAACGCTTTAAATTTAAGGGAATTTTAATTTAGTTATTCCACATGTCTTGTTCATAATCCCGAATGACAGATTTAATTCTCTCAGACTCCAATAACATTCTCAAAGCATCTTCATAAATGTAGTCTTTGACCTCTCTGTCCTCATAGACGTTTTCTTCTTTATAAATGGTAGAATTGAACCTTCTGGAATTCAGCATATGATCATAGGTAATGGGCTGAGAGGAGTTTCTGCTATTAAACACCTTATTTTTATTAAGGGATGACCTTGCATCGGGAAACCAAACCCAAAAGAGTTCAACCAGATCTTCTTCCTCACCGGCTAATGTTTTTACAGCCACATCAGGGGCAACAGGACATAGTGCCAATAGTCGGTATTTGAGCTCACCGAGTCGCTTATCAAAATACCATGTGCCTTTGATCTTGTATTGCCTGATCTCTGCAGCTGTGATTCGTCTTCGCTCAATGAACTGTGCGTCAACAAAGCCGTCTGCGTTGAATTGTTCATAACCTGCATCGGTGGTGTCAACTGCTACCAACCTTTCTTGGATTTCCTCATAGGTAAGTTTTTCTTGGAAATAAGCAGATTTGTATACCTCTTTAATATTGCTGTTACTGAGGTTTTTTTTGAGAACGTCAAATAGAGACCTTCTTTCAGGGCCTAAATTGAGGGTATCGGTTGGATAATAATAGGGAAAATTTATCCTTTCATCCAAATCAATAATTTCCCAAACGGTCTTTGACCACATCACATCACGATCGTCAACAAAACCATAAGCCAGAGGTGTTTCATCATTAGCTTCCTTCTGTTGGTCATTAAGATCACCTATATCCTGTGGCACTCTGGCATTCAAAAGGTTGGCTTGACCACTGGCGGAATTAATTCCCCCAAGGATTAAGATGATTAACGAAAACAGTTTAAAAACTTGGCTCATGACTTAAAGATTTAGTTGACCAACTGACAAATTACAGGTGAAATTTTCTTGAATTTATAAGATGGATTTTTGGGATTGACCACTTTGATGTCAAAAATTTGAACAGATTGTCCGGCCTTGGCTCTTCTTAAAGCACTTTTTGCTCTAGAATCTAGTTTACTTCCATTTATACTAATGGTGGGTTGCCCCGGAACTTTGAATTTAAAACTTACCGTTTTTAGAGTGATATCAAAGTCAAAATCCTCTAATACTGCTCCAATACTGGAAATTTCTAAACTGGACTTAGGAATGGTAATGGATCCCGTTTGTTTTCTGACAGTTCCTTGAGGAGCAGGGATATCTTTGATCCTAAATTTGGTCGTTGTTGAAACCCTCTGACCGTCCGGTAATGTTCCACTGGCAGAAATTTTAATTTCTCTACCTTTCCCGGGTATCATAGTGTACTTACTTCCTCTTGCTTTTCTAAGTCCTGGAGCAGAAGCAGAAACTTTATTGTCCGGAATACCGGGTATGGATATAGTCATAGGATTTTCAACTCCTCTGTAAACCACGTTCATCTTGTCAGCAGAAATTACCGCAGAATTGGGTTTAGAGATTACAGCGAATGATTGGTTAACAGGAATTTTAGATTCTATACCATCGTTAAGAAACACTAAATCCCCTGTGATCTCGTGATCTCCGGGGCTTCCTGCAGAAACCTTAAGTTTGATCCCTCCAGCGATAAGATCATAGTCTTTTTCCTGAAGCGGTCGCCCATCTATCTTTAAATCAACCCTGTTAGGATTCTGTGCTCCACCTTTTCTCCCCAAAATGACACTACCGTCGAAAGTTTCTCCCTGATAGTAGGCTCCTTTTTCAGTTTTCAATAAACTGATGTAGTTGGACTCATTTACATTAGAAGACATTTTCAACTCTTTACCCATCAAGGTTGCAAAAACATCATGTTCAGTTTGACGAATATCATTCTGCATCATGGCAAATTTTGCAAGTGAAGAAACCAGTGGAAAACCTTGATAGTTGGCGTTAAACCATGGTTGGTCCATTCCGTCTCTATTTTGGATATTACCATTTTCATCACCAGTATCAAAGCGAGCTTCAACCATCTCAATATACTCAGGATATTGGCTACCAAATACCTGAATTACATGCATTTTGTATTCATTGATCATATCGAGAAACTCTTGAGCAGCCTCATCTGACCCTTCCTTAAAAAAGATCACATCTAGTGACTCTCCTTTATCCATTTGGGCGTATTCTTTCAACTCAGGATCTTTTTCTCTTTGTTTCTCGGTGATCTGCTGCATTATCTCGGAAATTCTGTTGTAAAAATCATCTGATTCCTTTTTAATTTCCTTAGCGGTTCTCAAGTGACCGATCCATTTGCCTCCTTTTTCATTGGCATTGACCTCGATATTTTCGAAAATCGCATCGTTACTTTCATCCACCCTTGAATTGGCATCACTAATTTTTTCGTACATCTGGCCAAATCCATCCAAAACCTCCTTACTTACATTCAAAGCAAGCATGGTGATGAATACCAAATACATCAAACTAATGAGTTTCTGCCTGGGTGTTTCTTTTGCTCCAGCCATGTCTTATACTAGTTTTTGTTCATGGCATTAAGCATACCGTTATACACCTGGTTCAATGCTGCAAGATTAGAAGATAAGGCTTCCATTTGTTGTTTGAGTTTTACAGCATTTTCAGCAACTTGGTCATTAAAGGCCGCATTGTTCCCTGATGAATTTATTTGTTCTGAATACACTTGGTTGAGTTGCTCCAATTTTTGGGAAGCTACAGCCAATTGTTGGCCATAACTTTCTGAAGATGAAGCAGCTTCTGCAACAGGATTCAATGCTTCAGCAGACGCTTCTAAATTTTTGATGCTTTTGGTGAGATTGTTCATCAATGCAACATCGAGCTTGGCTTCTTTGAGCATTTCGTCAATCTTAGAGGATAGACCTTGTTCTCCGCCTCCTGAGGCGGCTTTGGCGCCCCCCCCCTTGACCTTCTTCACATAGTCATCGTGCTCTTCTTTAATTTCGCCTGTGTTTAAAGCAGCTACTGTAAAGATCAATGCCTCAGTACCCAGACCCAGCCCAAGTACCAAACCTCCGGTAATAGGACCGATCTCCAAGTGGAGAATTTTAAACAGTGCACCAATAATTACAACTGCACCTCCTAAACCAAACAGCATGTGCATTGCAACTTTGCCTCTCAATCTTTTTTTCAATAATTTGTCATCCATTTTAATATAGTGTTATAGTTATTATGATGATTTAAAATTATAAAATTTATTTGATCTTAACCTTGGATGTTCCAAGATAATCTTGAACAGTCCTGAATCCAATGTAGCTGCGAGAAGTATCAGAATATTCGTAATCTCTAGAGCTCACTCTCAAAAAGTAAGCAACATCCTTCCAAGAACCGCCTCTAATAACCTTTCGGGATTCAGTTTGTATGGACATATTGGGATTGAGGGAAGCCACGTATTCATATGCTCCTGAGTCGTATGATGAACTCGTCCACTCAGCTACATTACCGGCCATATTGAAGAGATTAAAGTCATTGGGTAAGTAGGATTTAGCTTCGACAGTGTATACAGCTTGGTCAGCGGCATAATCACCTCTAAGGGGCTTGAAGTTGGCCAGAAAACACGCCCTGTCATTAAGCAAATAAGGTCCTCCCCAGGGATAAGTTCCGGAGGGAACACCCCCACGGGCAGCATACTCCCACTCTGCTTCGGAGGGAAGTCTGAAATTATTCACCAAAGGTTTTCCTTTGGATTTTTGATAGCTGTTTTTAAAATGTGTTCTCCAATTACAAAATGCGATCGCTTGCTTCCAAGAAACACCAACAACGGGGTAATCCTGAAAAGCCGGATGAGAGAAATACTCATTGTGCATGGGCTCATTGTAGGAGTAGATAAAGTCTTTGATCCAAACCGTCGTATCGGGGTAAATTTCTATCTCTTCGTTTTTAATGTAGGGCTTGCGGTTTATAAATTTTTCACGAGTTCTTTTAGATTCGGCTGCTGCGGCCTCAGCATCGAACCAAGTATACTTATAAATCAATTTGGTAACATCAATTTTCATTTCACCATTGTACCACAAGTCTGGAGGTAGATACATAGAATCCAAAACTTCAGCATAAGCTTGATCCGGATAATCTCCTGTATCCCAATAAATATCATTATCCCAATTTAATGGCCTTCCCGCATACATGTCTTCACTCAAATCATAATAATTCGCACGCATGTATTTTTGAAATTCACTCAACTTGGAGGTATCAGCGTCGCTGAAAGAAAATTCACCAATTCCATCCTTATTTTCCTCTCCCAACTCTAATTCGTCCGCCTTTCTTGCTAACAAAGACATAGTAACAGAATCTTTAACCCAGTATACAAATTGTCTGTATTCTGAATTGGTGATTTCAGTCTCATCCATATAAAAAGAAGGAACAGTTACCGTTCTGGCTGCCGCGTTGTTGAGACGAGCCACATCTTCATCTGATTTACCCATAATAAATGCACCTCCTTCAATGAGGGTCATTCCGTAGGGTTTTTCCGGAAACCATTTTTTTTGTTTTACCCCTATCAGCTCTCCCCTGTTTTTGTTGCCACAACCATAAACAGTAAATACCAATAGAATAAACATAAAAAATCTTTTCATCACAAGAGACGAAAGAAAGCGTTTATCTGATAAGTGTAAAACTAAATATTTTTTCACTATATAGTAATTTCTCAATCTAAATATACATACCCTTTTAGCTTGAAGGCAAAAGTAAGAATTTATATTTCAACATTTTAACTAAATTCTTTTTGTCGCCTTCCACCACTTGTCAGGTATTTTATCACTGCATGCATCCAAATAATCCTTGTGCGTGCAAGGTAATAACGCAGTTGTTTTATTTTTATTATTCAAATAAGTTTGATTTGTTATTTCTAACCACCAACGATTGCTTTTTTCACTTTGGTAAAAAATCATTTCCATATCAGATAAAGCGACAGTATATCTGACAAAACCGCTACTGGTCAGGACCGGATATTCATCATATCTACTGTTGAAGCCTTCGATAAAATACCATACAATTTGTGCCAATAATTGATGTGAAACAGCTGTATTGATCAGTTCAAAGACACCAAAAATATCCATTCGGTCACTAATTCCTGCATACCTTGCAAGAGCGCAAATGGTCCTCGCATCAATTCCGTTGGGTTGACCCGACAAATGGTTTAGTGCCTGCCAATTGAGGGATTTCATATCGAATCCAGCGATATTGGCATCTCTAAAAAAAGGTTCAGATTGGTCTACATCATCCAATAATACACCCAGTCTGAGTGAATCGAAATGAAGTTTTTCCATCAAATCCAATTCCTCCTGAGCTATGTAATAACTTTGATAACCCAAATTGGTAAAATTGTACAAAAAATTAGGCTGCTCCATGATGATTTGGCTCATGTAAGACCTACCTGAAATTAGTTCTTCCTCCTGAGAAAAGTCAAATTGATTATCGACAGAGACAATGTTAACCAATTGCTCGATGACCTGATAAGATTGATACATAGGGAAAATAAGATCATGGCTCCCCCCAATAAAAATGGTGACGATATTGAGTTGTCGAAGATGGATACAAATTTCTTTTAGAGCAAAATAAGTGTCTTCCGGACTGGCTCCGTTGGGTAAATTTCCCAAATCACAAATTTTAAAATTCCAATTTCCGGGAAAAAGACGGTAAAAAGATTTTCTAAAATCATCCAGCTTATATACCGAACTAGGGAAAAAAGCATTTCTTATTTCCAAAAGACCTACAATAGCAACACTACAGTCCTTGAGTTCGGGAAAGCCATGATGATCGGTATGGATCTCTATGTTTTTACCCAAAGCCTGTTTGGGGTGAGGAACCATTGAGGAGAGTGCCTCTTCAGAAACAGGGACTAAAGATTCGAGGCTCATTTTTTCTTTTTGGTCGTTTTGGGTTTCAAATATTCCATTGCTACATCAAGAGTGATTTTGGAAGGGTCAATATCTTTTCCCAATTCTACCTTTTTACTGCCCTTGATGATATTAGATCTCCCCCATCTGGCCTTTTCTATTCTGATGCCCTCTTCCGGCCACTCTTTGATCATCTTTTCTTTCTCTTTTTGAATTTTTTCTTTGATCAGCGTTTCAATTTCTTCATCCGTTAGATTGTCGAAATCGTATTTTTTATTGACGTTGATGAACAAGCCATTCCATTTTAAAAATGGCCCAAAACGACCTTTCCCTTTGGTTACGGGAAGTTGATCGAAAGCATAAATGGGAGCATTTGCCGCTCTTTTTTCTTCAATTAAAAAGATGGCCCTATCCAATTCGACCGACATGGGATCTTCACCTTTGGGAAGAGATACATAAAGATCCTGAAATTTGACATAAGGACCAAATCTACCATTGTTTACCGTAACCTCTTGATTCTCGTATGTTCCAATCGACTTGGGTAACTTGAACAATTCCAGTGCGTCCTCCAAAGTAAGTGATTCCAACTGCTGTCCGAGAGCCAAACTCACAAAAACAGGTTTTTCTTCATCCTCTTGTTCACCAATTTGAGCGATAGGTCCAAAACGTCCTAATCTCACCTTTACTACCCTACCCGACTTGGGATCATTTCCCAAAATTCGCTCTCCGGACTCTCTGGTAGCATTTTCCTTTACAAAATTGACCGTTTTGTGAAAACTATCGTAAAAACCTTTGATCATACTGGTCCAGTTTTCGGAGCCATCGGCAATTTGATCAAAGCTTTGTTCTACTTTGGCAGTAAAACTGTAATCCAAAATATTGGTGAAATTGGCCACCAAAAAGTCATTGACAATAATTCCAACATCAGTTGGAATTAATTTTCCTTTATTGGCCCCCACCTTTTCTTTCAAAGACTTTGAAATGACTTCATTATTGACCAATTGCAGCTGGGTGTAGGAACGAAATTCTCCTTCAGAAGTTCCTTTTTCAATGTATTTTCTGTTTTGTATGGTAGAAATGGTTGGAGCATAGGTGGAGGGACGTCCAATGCCCAATTCTTCTAATTTTTTGACCAGTGAGGCTTCTGTAAAACGATAAGGGGGTCGAGAAAATCTCTGATTGGCCTCCATAGATTTTAGGTTGATCACCTCCCCTTTTTGTACCGAAGGCAACAAGTCATTTTGTTCATCAGACTCTTCATCAACTCCCTCCAAATAAACTTTTAGAAACCCTTCAAAGGTAATTACCTCCCCTTTGGCTACAAAATTTTCTGGGTGAGTACTGGCTGCAATTTTTAATTGTGTACGCTCCAATTTCGCATCACTCATTTGAGAGGCTATGGCTCTTTTCCATATCAATTCATACAAACGGGACTGATCGTATTCCAAATTGACTTTGACCCGGCTAAAATCTGTAGGTCTTATGGCTTCATGAGCCTCTTGTGCCCCCTTGTTTTTAACCTTATATTTTCTGGGTTTTTTATAGGCCTCACCGTAGAGTTTCTCTATCTGCTTCAGCGCCCCTTGCTGGGCTTCTTTAGACAAATTCACACTATCGGTTCTCATATATGTGATCAAACCCGCCTCGTAAAGCCGCTGCGCTATATTCATGGTTTTACTGACTGAAAAATAAAGTTTTCTTGCCGCTTCTTGCTGAAGTGTTGAGGTCGTAAAAGGGGCCGTTGGAATTTTTGTTGCCGGTTTTTTTTCAACCGCATCAATTGTAAAAGTGGCAGATTTGTTGAGATTTAAAAAAGCCTCTGTTGCCTCTGTGGAATCAAATGTTTTGGGAAGTAAGGAATTGATCGATTTATTTTGTTGGGTAGAAAAAAGTGCCTGTGTTTTGAAAGTTTGTTGTGGATCAAAGGCATTGATCTCCCTCTCTCGTTCTACAATAAGCCTCACAGAAACCGATTGAACTCTTCCTGCGGACAAGCCGCCTTTGACTTTTCGCCACAAAACAGGAGATAATTCGTAACCCACCAAACGATCGAGTACTCTTCTGGCCTGTTGCGCATTGACTAAGTTGTAATTAATGTCCCTGGGATTCTCTATAGCATCCAAAATAGCAGTCTTGGTGATCTCATTAAAAACAATCCTCTTGGTGTTGTCGGATTTCAAGCCCAAGGTATTGGCAAGGTGCCAGGCAATGGCCTCTCCCTCTCGATCTTCATCACTGGCCAGCCAAACGGTCTTCATTTTTTTAACCAATGATTTGAGCTCGCTGACTACTTTCTTCTTCTCAGAAGAAACAATGTATTTAGGAGAAAAATCTTTATCAACATCCACTCCCAACTCATTGGAAGGCAAGTCTGCAATATGACCATAACTGGAGGCAACCTTAAAATCTTTCCCGAGGAATTTCTCGATGGTTTTTGCTTTTGCGGGTGATTCTACGATTACAAGATTAC
>VMHT01158361.1_pt1 | contig 15243 bp, 10 predicted proteins | sample 4693611 | NCBI WGS metagenome assembly VMHT01 (sample SAMN12280063, study PRJNA550983) | marine metagenome | isolation source: seawater sampled from same location over 5 years 0.02-0.2 micron viral filtrate | place: USA: collected off the coast of southern California halfway between the port... ... | reverse complement strand
GCCTTTGACGAAGATGCGACGAATCAAAGCTTCCTCGTGCTCTTTGTTGGTGGCTTGGCCTCGTTCGCAGTTTCCATTGGCCTGATTGAACTTCAGAGCAAAAAGAACGGGTATCGCTTGCAAGACATTCAAAATTATTTCTTAGGCATCGCCTTCTTCTTTTCCACTGTTGGCGTGCTGTGGGGTACCCGTTTCATGATGGGATTCATGACGGGAACGATGGAACTCGATTGGTTTGGAAAGCCCGACGCCTACACAGAAGTGGATTGGTCGCCAAACGCCAACGGAATTTACGCTCAAGTCGTCACCTGCCTCACGCTGACCTATGGCCATTATCGACTCCTCAACCGCTACAGCGGTGATACGAGCTTCGGATGGGGCGTGGCCACTTATGCACCCATGGCGGTGCTCATCGCAGGTGTTGGTCCTTGGATTCGATGGTCTGAAAACGTCGTCAGCTGGGAATTAGGCATGGCCATTATATTGATCAGTTTCGTCTCTATGGAGATGGCACTCCGCTCAAATCGTGCCTTGAATTTCGTAGTGGTCGCCGTTGCGGCTGGAATCGTTCCAATCATTTACGAGGCGCTCAACGAAAATGCACCGGTTGACGGTGCTGGAGGCGCCCTTTCATTGATGGTGTTCATCATTGGAATGACGGGTTACTATGCCGCCCGACCAGACCTTCGAAAAGAGGTCATGGAGCGAGCCTCTGTGGTCCTTATCGGCCTGGTCGTGGTCGCCATTGGCTTGGCCCGAACAGCCCCTGAATTCAACCTCATCATCGGTCCGTTTAGAGCCATGGATTATCCTGAACTCGCCGCCTACATCAACATCCCTGTGGCCTTGTGGGTGGCCGTTCTGCTCTCCTACTTCCCGGCCGTTCTTCAGCAACGTGTACCCTGGATGCCCATCGGATTAGCGGTGGCTCTGGTCGCCCTCCCACAGGAAGCCTCCACCTTGCCTTGGCTCCTCAGCATGCTCGTCATTCCATACATGGTGTTCATTTCGAAAGTCGCTCGTGCCTGGGTCATCAACGTCACCCTGCTCGCCTTTAGTGCCTCTTACCTCCTTAGCGATTGGATTGGTATCGAAGAAGGCCTTACGGCCCAAGCCACCTATGGCGGGACATGGCTTCATGTCGTCATCCCCATCTTCCTCGTGGCGGTTTCCGAACTCGGACGTCGTCAGCAAAAGCTCGAGACGAGCACCAGCCTGGCCATGCTCGGAGCCGTCATTCTTTCTCGTGCCGTCCTCGACCCGGAATGGTTCCTACCGTGGTTGCTTATCGCCTATATGTGCATCATGAACTACAGCATGATGGTGCAGAGCAAATCTCCATCTCTCAAAGAACGCAAGGATTTGACCCTCGCCTTGATCTTCACCTCGGTAACCATCCTCCTCCTGGCTATTTTGGACAATCTCAAGCTTCCTCCAAACGGTGCCTTTGACAGCATTGTTGACATGGGCCTTCGGCCACAATTTTTGCTGTTGAGCATTGCCATGTACACCCTCGCCGCCCGGGGAGCAAAGCTCGAGTTGGACGCCGGTTCTCTTTATGCTTGGTTCGGCCAAGGCAGCGAAGGCGAGATGATTTTCAATCAGACCACCAATACTTGGGAGGTCAATCAAGAAACAAAAACGCAAAGGGAACAACGGATTTTAGACGCAGTCCTCACACCACTCGCCCGAATTAGTCTCCTCACTTCTCTGGTCTTGTTCACCTTTACCGTGAGTAACGTGACCACGGCAACCTGGGACAGTTCACCCGCTCTTGTGTTGCTCATGCTGCTCCCGGTGGGCATGCTGATTCGTGAAGTCGTCGCCATGGAGACCATCAGTTCAGCAACGCGAGCAACCGCTGTCACCTTGCTTGTGTTTATCGCAGCCCCACTTTCGTTGGCGCTTGGACCTAACGTATGGGGAAGTGGAGAGGGCATCAACCAAGCCACCTTCCTGTTGGATGCCATCCTGGTCAGTGCTCCACTCATCGTCAACGCTGTCATCAGCAGACGAGGTTTGGATGTTGGAGGATTGAATCGAACGAGCGACGGTGTCACGTATGTCATGCTGATTTTCCTCGCCATGCTTGACACCTCGGGCGGATTGTTGCTCATCCCGTTGTTTGGGCTGGTGACCTGGAGGACACTGCAATATCGATACTATTGGCTTCTGTCAGGCATACCGTTTGTGTTTATTTTCCTCGGAAGTGGTTGGTTCACACACGGCGTTTTCGGAACGGTCCTGGCCGGACTCCCCGACAGCATTTCATCGTACCTTGTTGACCAACACAGTGGTCCATTCCCTGCCTTCATTGGACTGATTGTCTCCCTCCAGATGATGCTCGGCTTGTCAGGCACGCTTACCAACCGCGACGATGATACTGAAACCACATTGGTGCTCTTCGGCATGGGCCTTTGGCTCATCTTTGGATTGTTTTCATCGATTCCGGACGGATACTGGGCCCCAGCGGTTGGGTGCATGGCCCTCATTCCTTACTTCTGGTACACCAACAACAGCAAGGTGCTTCCCTACATGCTTGGGGCGCTCTTTGTATCGCTGTACATAGGATTCTCCCTCAGCGACACCTTCCAACCCCTCAGCGATGCAGACGAGTGGGGCTGGAGCGGTCTCATAACCGGACTGGCGGGCACAACGATGGCGATCATGCATGCACAAGGCGTCTTTTTCCGCACACCGCCTACCACGGATGAGGAAACCGCATCGGCCGACGCCACGGCTGCTCTTGCAACCCAAATCGGGGCACTGGGCTTTGTGGCAGGTTATTCCGTGCTCTTCGGAATTGGCCCGGTTATCGGATTGGTGCTCTTGGCTCGTTCTGCCATACAAGACGGACGTCCAAACAGCATGATTGCGATGCCGATTCTCCTCACGTTCAGCATTGTCAACTTGATGGCACAAGCCGAGGTAGGATCCGATGAACAACGGCAAAGCATCACTGGATTGACGCTAGCTGTTCAAGGAATCATCTTGACACTCCTTTCAGCCAAGGACGACGTGGTCTACGATTACGAGACCATCAACTGGGAATCCGATGAGGCCTTCTTCGCCTTCATGGACCGACTGGGCATCAGCGGCGTCCTCTATTCCATCATCGGCCTGTTCATCACCTTTGACAGCCTCAATCTCGATTCGATGGCCTACCTCTTGACCACGGTCTATCTCGTTGTGGTTGGTATCCAAGGCTTCAGTGATGATGCCGATGCACGATGGCGACGAGGTGTTGGTGGATACGGTTCAATTTTGACCGCTTTCCTCTTTGCTAATTCACTTGACAGTGAATTGTTCAGCGCCATCGCCACCGTGCTAAGCGGCATGGTGGCCCTTGGATTTGGATTCCTCTTCATGCAGCGAATGAACGAGGATGACGGCATTTACGAAGAGGCCCTCGCAACCGGCGCCCCACCTGCTGTATCAGGAGGTGATCGAGTGTCGGCATCCGTGGAAGAAACGCAACGTGAAGACAAACCAACTCAAGAGGAAACAATCATTGAACTCGATGACGAACTCGAAAAGGAGTTGTTGACAATTGACGAAGAACCGGTTGAGGAGGAAGATGAACCTGAACTCGATGACGAACTCGAAAAGGAGTTGTTAGCACTTGACGAAGAACCGGTTGAGGAGGAGGTTTCAGAAGAACCCGCCGTCGCTCCACCGGTTGGGCACAATGGACTTTTGGACACCGGAGAAGGGTTCTCGTTGCGGCTTCCCAAAGAGGCAGTGGATAACATCATTGCCTCGTTGGATGCGACCCCACACGATGGTTATGTTCCAGTCGTGGCTTTTGGCCCCTCTGGTCAGATCATGCTCACCTTTGAGACGGCTGACAAGAGTGCGTGAAGCCTTCCGAGGGTGAACGAAGAATCAAGACCCTCCAACCACCCAGAGGGTCCATGGACCAGCGCCACCATCGCATGGTATGGATTGACCTTGAAATGACAGGGCTTGACCTCACCCGAGAATCCATCATCGAAATCGCTACGGTGGTCACGGATGGGCAATTGAATGTGCTCGCCACAGGACCAAACTTAGCCATTACCGTACCCGATTCACTGATTCAAGGCATGGACGAATGGAACACTCGCCACCACCACAGGAGCGGTTTGGTCGACCGAATTCGCAGCGAAGGCGTAAGCGTCAACGAAGCGGAACAAGCAACGCTTTCCTTTTTGCGAGAATGGGTCGATGAAAACACAGCACCTCTTTGTGGAAACAGTGTATGGAACGACCGCCAGTTCATGGCGAAAGAAATGCCAGAACTCCTCGACTTCCTCCACTACCGCATGGTGGATGTCTCAACGGTGAAGGAACTGAGCCGCCGATGGTACAGCGACGTCCCACGCTATCCAAAGAAAGGGGCCCACCTCGCTCTTGATGACATACTCGAGTCCATTGAGGAACTCAAATATTTCAGAGAGAACGTGTTTGTTGGTCAACCTTGACGCCAAGTCGAACGGTTTGGGTCAACGCCTTTGTGCATGGCCATGATTTGTGCGATCACGGCAACCGCGATTTCTTCTGGCGATTGCGCTCCGATGTTGAGGCCAATGGGGCAGATGACTTGGTCAAGAAGGGGTTGAGGAAGACCTGTTTCGAGGCAAGTTTGCTCAAAAGCCTGCCATTTAGAGCGGCTTCCAATCACGCCGATGCGTGGATGTTCTCGTCCGTCAAGGCTCACCCCAGGAACGTTGAGCGAGGTAAGCAATCCGAGCAGCCTATCCTGGTCCTCAGCCCAATCATGGCCCAAAAGCAACACATCGGAAAATCGGCCCAATGTGGAGGCGGATTCGCGCTCAAGCAAATCCGAAACAGGGGCTGATGAGCGCTCAAGAGCATGAGGGTATTTTTCTATAGAAACGTAATCTTCACGTGTGTCATGAACTGAATAGGACCACCCAAGGCTGTGAAGCGATGTGGCTAAGGCTTGACCACAATGTCCGCCACCCATGATGTAAACGTGGGGCATGGGAATCATCACCTCAATGGCGATCGTCACCCGACCGCCGCACAGGGAATCAAGCGGCGTCACCTCATAGCCCTTCGCCCCTTTGTTTAAGCCGTAAGTGAGCACTTCAGCAAACGGTTGGTGCCGTTCAGCCAACAGGTTCCGGCACCGCTGTAAGACCCGATGCTCAAGTCCAGCTCCGCCAACCGTTCCCACCCAGGAATGCTCTTTGGAGGACATGGCTAATCGAGCGCCTGTCTTACCCGGAACGCTCCCTGATGTATTGAGAACGGTCGCTAAAACAACCGTTCGTTGTTGTCCCAACTCACTCAGTACCCACTGAAGGACATGAGCGGTCATGGTGGTGCCTCAGCAGACGGCCCTCATATCCCTTCGCCTTGTGAAAAACAAGCCAAAAGCGCAGCGTCATTTGATTCCAAAAGTGACACATCCTTTTCGGTATCGATGTTGAGATGGAGCCATGGTGCCGCAACCGCAACAGGTTTGAACAACACCAAATCACGGAGTGAGAGGTGAGATTCAGCCTTTCGAACGGCCTGGATGGCCGGAGAACTGAGCAGAACTGGATGCCCCTTACGGCCACCGTGGAAGGGGGCTGAATCTCCTTTGTTTGCGAGCAGAGCCTGCAGAACCTCGATGTTCCAACCCGGACGGTCGACCGGCGCCATTACCAACCTCTCCGGGTCGCTGTCCATCACCGCCGCCAAAGCCTCAATGCCCAGTTGAAGCGAACCTGTTCTTCCGGCATCTGGATTGGGATTGACCACAAGATGGGCTTCCGGAAGGAGGTTTTTCACGTCGGACTCGATCTCAGCATTCACCACCACCACCACGGGTCTGCACCCCACCGAATCAAGCCGTTCGTGAATCCATTGAACGAGTTCTTTTCCATTGATGTCGACCAGTGCTTTGGGTCGACCCAAGCGGCGACTGTAGCCAGCGGCAAGCACCACAGCAGGAGTGGAAGTGCTGTCCATGGTCCTCACATGCAGGCCCAACGCTTGGGGTTTATCCCCATCGGACCTTGATATAGGCTCAATCAACGGAGTGGTTATGATTGCATGGAAACCTCCGGGACATTGGCTGAAGGCCAATCGAGATGCCTATGCAAGGTCGATGGAATTCTTGGAAAACATCGTCAAAGGCTCCCCCCGTATGGAGCTGCAAGTGAACCAACAATCACTCCCTCGAGTCCTCATTCAAGGTGCCTCACGCCGCTGGTATTGCGTGGACGCTCGGGTACATTACGGCGAAGAATACATCAACATTGATGGAGAATATCGAGAGGTAAAGGAAGTCAATTGGAAGATGAACATCGATGGGGCTGCTTGGAAAAGCGACCTCTTGAAGCGATCTCCGTTTGCAGTATCGTTGTGCATGCACCCCCGTCGAAATTCAATGCATTTGCCCATCGGAGACCAAATCGCAGCGTTGGCATTGGCGTTGCAAAACGACAAGACAACGGGCATGCGAATCCCTTTGCTGGCTCAATTCATTGTCTCACCGAGGCAAGCACTCGAGGGCGTCTATCAATTCAGCGAAGAAGGCGTCATCATGGAAGAGGAAGTCTACATGGAAGACGAGTATGAGGATGACGGGATAGAGGAGTATCTTGATGATGAGATGTGGGCGTTGAGCCAACTCTTTGAATCGGAGGAATTCGAGCATCAAGCCGCTTGCATTGAAGACCAGCAGTACGATGCTTGGATTGACCGCCAAGAACGTGAAACCAACTCTGGTCCTTCAAAGAATTGGCATCACGATGAAGACAAGGTTTGGCAACTCGAAGATAACCTTCGGAAAGGTTGGCGTTGATCAAAGGCCCTTGGTGATTTCACGACCGATGATCATCCGTTGGACTTGAGATGAGCCCTCGTAAATTTGCATGACCTTGGCGCCCCGCATCAAACGCGCCACGGGGTATTCTTCGGAGTAGCCATAGCCGCCGTAAACCTGAACGGCATCGGTGGTGACCTGCATGGCCATGTCTGCTGAAAAGCGCTTGGCATGGGCTGCCGATTCAGTGTTGCGCACGCCGGCATCAAATTCGGCAGCAGATTTCCACGTCAACATACGGGCAGCCTCAAGGTTGGTCTTCATGTCTGCCAACATGAATTGGATGGCCTGATGTTGATGAAGTGGTTTTCCAAAGGTTTGGCGTTCACTGGAATACTGCAATGCATGCTCGTAAGCGGCTCTGGCCAGCCCGGTTGCGTGGGCGGCAATGTTTGGTCGGCTCATGTCAAACGCCTTCATGGCGTTCATCCATCCACCCGATTCCGAGCCTCCGATGAGGTGGTCTGCGGGAACGCGGACATCGTCGAAAGAAATTGATCGTGTGTCGGAACAACGCTGACCCATGTTGGTCTCTTTCTTTCCCAATGAGAAGCCCTTGGCATCCTTTTCGACGACAAAGCCTGACATGCCGCGGTAGCCAGCTTCAGGGTCGGTTTTCGCAAGGACAAAGAAAAAGTCTGCATGGCCTGCTCCGGTAATCCACATTTTGGAACCATTGATGACATATTCATCACCGTCTCGAATCGCCGTGGTCGTGCAAGCAGCCACATCGGAGCCTGCGCCAGGTTCGGTGACCGCATAGGAGGCCAAAGCTCCCTCTTCAGCAATTTTTCGCAGCCAGTGCTCCTTCTGTTCTTCGGTGGCCCCCGTGATAATGGGGGCACTGGCGAGGGCCGTGGCATAGGCTGCTGTGGCGAATCCAGGATCGCCCCACGCCAATTCTTCGTTGACGAGAACCTCCTCAAACGAACCCAAACCGGCTCCTCCATAGGCTTCTGGAATGTGTAGATTGAGCAAACCCATCTCGTGAGCGGCCTTGATGGCCTCTTTTGGGTAATGCGCTGTTTCATCCCAGTATTCAGCGTGAGGCCGGATTTCGTCTTGGGCGAACTCGTGAGCGAGTTCCTTCAACATGGCTTGCATCTCATCGAGCTGGAAGTCCACCATGTTACGGCCAAGCATCGCTCCCTTAAGAGCGATTAGATGGAGCCCGGTGAGACGGGACCGTCAAAGGGCGATGATGCCTGTTCGTTCGGCCGCCAATGCCGCAAGGAAAATCATGTAAATCAAGATGAGGACGATTCCCTCCCAACGTTTGAATTCGTATTGGGAACGCATCATGATCAAAGCAACCCCCGTACCCACGAAGGTAGCCGGTATGATGATGTAAGCCGTCAAGGCGAAACTCGCATCGGTGAGGGCCAAAGGATGCACCATGGCAGCGATGCCAATGGAGAGGAGAGGGTCGGTGATGTTTGAACCGATGAGTGTACCGATGGCCACCCCTTGGCTTCGTTTGGCCGCCAAGAAAGCGATGGTGAGCTCAGGAAGAGATGTCCCCAAACCCGAGACGGTTGTTCCTATCACGGCGTGAGGGACGTTGAATTGGTAAGCCATATCACTGGCGATATTGACCAAATGGTGGGCTGCAAACAAGGCGAGGAGAAGGCCTGATGTGACCATAAAACCGTAGGCGGCCGTGGTGCGGTCCAACTTCCGTTCCACTTTTTCTTCACCGCTCAGCTCTTCTTCCAAAATCTCGTCCCGATGTGATAAGAGCCAGTAGATGTAAATGACATAGAGTGAGGCCAAGATACCGCCCTCCGGACGACTGAGCCCTTCGCCAGTGAACAAGAAAAGTGTCAACAGTCCAATCGATGAGAACATGATCAACCCGTCTCGCTTCAGCCAGGAGGGGCGTACTTTCACACCTCGGAAGGCCACGACGACACCAAGAATGAGGGTAATTTGAACCAAAATGGAACCGTAGATGCCTCCGATGGCCAGATCCCCAATCTCTTGCGTCGTCGGGGTGATGTCTGCAGCCGCCGTCGAGGTGACAAGAATTTCTGGGAGTGATGTCCCGATGGAGACAATGGTCAAGCCGATGACAACTTCTGGCAAGCCTGCCCGATAAGCCAATCCTTTGGCGCCTTCGATGAAAACGTCGGCGGATTTGATGAGAAGCGCAAGGGCCAACGTAAGCAGAGCCACGGAGATCCAATTGTTGTTGATGGTTGAGTCCTTAACCAGCGTGTGAAGGGCAAGAATCCCCAAAAAGAGAGCCCCGTTGAGCACGAGGGTATTGCTCATCAAAAGTTGCGGAATGCCGCTTTCAGGAGTTGCCGCCTCCTCACCCATGCATCAAGGAGGAGCCTCCACTTCTTGACGGTTCCCTTGGGTATGAACGGTTCACGCTCTTCACGAAGGCTTTGAACCGGTTTGCACTCGCCGAATTGTGCGGAAAGAAGCGGCCGGAGAATTCCTCGGCACTGCGCTCATGGTTAGCGTGGGCTGTGGTAGCGTTGCGATGGGGGCAAGCCATGCCGTTGTTTCGCTCACCTTTGGTGCCGTCGTTATGCTCGCCATCCTCGTCTTTGGACCGTGGAGTGGGGCTCACATCAACCCCGCAGTGAGCCTTGCGTTTTGGCGAGATGGACAACTTGATTCAAGCCTTCTTCCCGTTTACCTCGGCGCTCAATTCCTCGGGGGTTTGTTTGGTGCCTGGTTGGTTGGTGGAGCCGCACCAACCGGGCTGGCCTCGTCGATTTCCCTTGTTGAAGGCTTTTCGATAGAAGTGGCAATCACCGCCGGCCTGATGGTCAGCATCTTGTGGGTTGTGCAGCGAGCACCCTCCCGATTGACCGTTGCAGTATGGGTGGGAGCCACGGTAGGTATACTGGCCTTTTTCGCCGGACCGCTTACCGGTGCGAGCATGAACCCTGCACGGACCTTTGGCCCCAATGCCCTCAACCAATTGTGGGCCAGCCTTCCATTTTACCTCGTATCAACAACGCTCGGCGCTTGGTTGGCGGTTGACCTCAAGCGGTGGTTCTTCTCAACCGATTCAAGCCTTCATCGATAAGCGAAGCATGTCCAACACGTGTTCCAAAGAAGGAATCGTGTGGTTTTCAAGAGGAGGCGAGAAGGGAACAGGTGTATCAAGCGCCCCTATGACCGTCGGAGCAGATTCGAGTTCGTAGAAGCAATCTTCCATGATTCGCGATTGGATGGTATGTCCGAGGCCTCCTGACCATTGCCCTTCTTGAAGGACCACCAAGCGACCTGTTCGTTGCACGGATGCCACACAGGTTTGAGCGTCAAACGGAATCAAGGTGCGAAGGTCAACCACCTCGACTTCAATGCCTTCAACGGTCAATTTGTCGGCCGCTTGCAAAGCGATATGAACCATGGCGCCCCACGTAATGAGGGTTAGATCGGTTCCTCCACGGATGACTTCTGCACGACCAATTTTGTACCGCTCCCCTTCAGCGATGTGTTTGTTCACCGTCTGAGTATCCACTTTTTGGTTGATGTTCATGCCCCATCCGGTTAATCCACCCCTCAATCCATAGAGACCAATGTGTTCCAACATGAGGACTGGGTCGGGGAGTTGTGCCCCTTCCATGAGCAAATCATAGGCGTCTTGAGGCGTACCGGGAGCCATCACGATCAGCCCCGGGTCGTTGGCAAACCAGGATTCGATCATGTTCGCATGGAAGGGCCCAGACCGAGTGCGTGCGCCCAACGGTATGCGGACGGTCATTGGGCAATCAGCCCCCCATCGCCAACGAAGCATAGCAGCGTTGTTGACCAGGGCGTTGAACCCGAGTGCAGCAAACCCGCCAAACTGGATTTCCACCATCGGTTTCATGCCTGATAAGGCAGCGCCAACGCCTGCGTGAACAATCACTGCCTCGCAAAGAGGCATGTCGACGAGTTTGTCCGTGTGCCCAGCATTCTTCAACGCCATGTTCATTCCAAAAGCGCCGGCAACTTCCATGTCCTCTCCGATGAAAACACAGTCATCGCCATGCATCGTGGCCACGTCGGCCATGGCTTGCTGAATGGCACGGGCGTAGGTCCAGCCACCTTTCTCGGCGTACGACCAGGCGGTTTCGCCTGCCTTGAGAGGAGCCTCGTTCAATTCCGGCCTTAACCGACCGGAATAGCGCTGTAAGTGATCATCATGGGTGTCGGCATTGTGGAGGCTGGTCACACCCTTTGTGACGGTTTCGGGTTCGGGCCAGTCCATTTCGTTAAGCGTGGTTCGGGCATCTTCCACCGCAGAGGCTTCTTCTGCCTCCATCGATTCAAGATCGGCTTCGCTCACACCCATCTCAACCAAAAGAGCCCGATGGGTTGGCAATGGGTCCTTGGCCTCCCAGTACTCAAGCAAGTCTCGGTCGACATAACCTGCAGGAGTTCCGCTTGGATTTCCAAGGTACAAATCATCGTGGTGGTGCGCATGTCCACAACCGCGCATGGTCTCGACATGAATGAGGGTCGGACCGCCACCTTCCAAAGCAAATTCTCGAGCTACGGCGGTGGAAGCGTGCCAAGCCGCAGGGTCAGAGCCGTCAATGGTCCACGCTGGAAAACCCATGGCGTTCGCTTTGTCAGCCCAAACTTCAACACCTGATTGTTTAGCAGGAGGCGTGTCGAGAGCGATTTGATTGTTTTGAAGGATGTAGGTGATGGGAAGTTTGCGAGCGCCTGCAAGGTTCATCGCTTCCCAAAACTCACCGGATGAAGAAGCACCTTCACCAATGCACGCGACATGGAACCGCTCGAGGGATTGACGCCAAGCGGCAAAGGCAAGCCCGGTCATGGTAGCACTGGCGATGGGAAGTGGCGCAGTGGGGGGAAGGACCCCAACATGCCAAGCCCCCACGTGGAGGTCCCGGCCACCTGCATCGTCCCAGCCTCCGTTCTGATTTGAGCCAACCTTTCCGAGGTTGGCCGCCATCACATCAAGCGGCGTGTCGCCCATGGCTAATCCAAGGCCAATGTCTCGAATCATCGGAGCGACCACATCGCCATCATAGCCTTGGCCAGGTCGTGCGTCCCGCGGTGCATCTGGCTGACGATTGAGGGCCGTGGCGACGGCTACGACGCCTTCTTGCCAAGTGGAGCGGAAACCTTTGCCTCCGAACCGACTGCCGTCGGGCGTTTCCACGCCATCGGTGAAGATCTCTTTGAGGGAGGCGTCCAAGCAACGTGTTCGCGTCATCAACCGTTGCCATTCCATTCGATGACCGACAGTGACCGCCATGTAGTGAGCGAGGCGGCGCATCATCAACCGCATATCGACCAGGAAATGGGCGCGGCGTCGTTCAAGCATCAAACCCATGCTTCGCCGAGGAATTCCTTCTCGGTCCAATTCCTCACCGAGTGTGCTCTCCATTTGCTTCTTGAGACCGCGTTCAAGAGCATCGATGAACCGAGCCGAAAAGGCGTTCCATGAGGGACCTTCGAAGGTCTCTGGCTCTGAGCCAATCATGTGGTCCCAAACATTGGCGACCAGGAAAAGGTGGGCATCATGACGTTGGGCTACGAACGCCAATACCTCGGAACGAGCAGCCCCTTTTGGAAGCGGTTGATAAAATTCCAAAGGAGACTTGGGGAGCCAATCAAGGCCGAAGATTTCAGGAAGGTCTCCTTGCGACACGGTCAGTCCCCAGCCCTCCCACGGGATGGGAGGTTTCAATGCTCTTCTTCCACACCTTGCCTTCACTCAACGAGCGTGTCAAGTTGTTCTTTGCGTTTTTTGATTTCTTCAGCATAACATTCGTGCAAAACGTCTTGATTGCCGTAAGTCATGATTAACGCCACCAGAGTGGGCACACAAAGACAACCCAACGCAAGCGCCCATGAGCCAAAGGCATCAAACATGGGCCCTACGAACAGGGGCCCGAGGATCGTTCCTGCCGCCCAGGCGGCCCCAAAAACACCGAACGCCAATCCAGGGTTACCTTCCCCAAGGGCTCGGTTAGTGGCGGTGTCAATCATGGGTAGCATCGGTATTTGAGCAGCAGCGATGAAAAATTGGAACGTTCCCAAGAGGACGATCATGGCCAAAACCGCCGCTGTTCCGGTAAGCACTTGTCCAACCAACCCAACCCCAAGTAAAGCAAGAGAAACGAAGAGCCAACCAATGAGCATGTAGCGAGTCGGACCGTTTCGGTCAACCCAACGGCCCCAAATCACCGAACCAAGACCTTGCATCAACACCATGACCAACAAGACACCCCCTATTTGGGCGGCGCTAAGACCCAAGGCGTCGTCAAGGAAAAGGGGGACACCGGCCTCCAGAGCGCCCGTTGCTAGCGTAGTAATGGCCAAAAGAACGCCAACACGGAACAGAATACGGTCGTTGAAAAACACCTTCAACGATACGGAGGCGGTGGTTTGTTCGCTCGGCCCACCAATGACCGAAGTAGAGACCGCCATCAACGGACAGACCAGCAAGGTCAGGCCACCGAGCACGACGAAGGCGGAAGCCTCACCCCAGCTGAACAAAACTCCTCCGAGAACGGGACCCAGCAACCCCCCGATGGCCGCCATGCCAAGCAATTTTCCGGCTTGCTCACCAAATCGAACGGGCCAAAGCCTCGAAGCCGACGCAAGGCCTGCGGTCATGATGGTGGCCCCGGAAGCACCGTGGAGTATCCTTGCTCCTGCAAGCAACAGGAAAGGGTGGCCAACCCATTCATTTGTAGCGAGGATGTACAATCCACTTGAGGCCGCAAGAAGCACCAAACTCACCAACACGGTTGGTCCAGCTCCGAACCGGTCCGTGATGCGGCCGGTAAACGGCCCAAGCAGAAAAAGCGGGACCGCCCACAGCGAAACCAACATCGTGGCTTGGGTCGCACTGAGGTCGAATTGAGTTTGCCAAGAAGGGAGAATGGGTACGATGAACGCATAGCCAAGAAAGTTAACGAAAAAGGCAGCGAGTAGGGCGAAGAAAGCACGATTGACTTGACGCTCATGGTGAACCGTGTTCACTCTTCCTCCTCCTTTATGGGAAGGGCTTCCAGCATGTCAGCCGCCATTGAACTGGCATCTTCAACTTGCGTCAAGAGGGTCAAATCAGAAAGTGCCCCTGGCCGCTTGAGAGCTTCCATCAATTCCTGCAGCACTTGGGCCGTGAGGCGCGTGAGGGCCAAGGTTTCAGGGTCGATTCCAACCTGTTCGTTTTCTTCCAAGAGCGCAACGTAATCGGGAACCTCGGAGAGAATGTCATCCATTTCGGATTCAACTTGTCGAGCGATGTCATTGGCCTGTTTCTCAAGGATATCCTCCATCGAAGAATTCATGCTTCCTTGACCCAAAGTAGGAGCGGCCCCTTGCCCCAGCGTTGCCCCTTTGTTGACATTTGGGAACGAGGGGGCATTGGATGATGCATCGTCGACTTCCGCAGATTCCGGGGTTGCGAGCGAGGATGTCACCGCTGGGTCTTGAGAACCAACAAGACGGTTCAAGGCCAATCGCACCATCGTTGTCATCGAATCAGCGGAAAGTTCGGCTTCTTCATCATCGGATTGAACACCGACCATTTCTTCGCGAATGGAAGCCACAAATTCATCGTTGATGTTGCCTGCTTCAACCAACCTTCGGAGCATCGGGAGAGCCCACTGGCTGTCGTTCATGGTCATGCCAACATCAAAGCGTTGACCTCCACCAAAGACCCCCCCTCCCTGAGGGGCTGAAATCTCAGCGGGTGGAGGCACGAATTGTTTGGCCGCATGTCGCCCAACCTGACCAATAAGTTGGTTCATGTCCACGGGTTTACCGATCACTTCAGCCACGCCAGCCATGGCGGCTGAGGAGAGAAAATCAGGCGCAGTGGTACGCGACAAGACAACCACTCGTGTGGCGGTACGAAATTTGGGTTGGCCAGAAAGAGATTGGCAGACATCCAAGGCGCTGCCTTGGTTCCAATCTCCTTCGATGAGCAAAACGTCTGGAAGAACCACCCCCGCCGTGGCTTGGGCTTGAGCGAGGGTTCCTAGACGAGTGACATCGTAGCCCTCGCGCTCAAAGGTGTTGGCGAGGAGGTTGCGACGACCTTGATTTTCGTCGGCGATGATGATGCTCGCTATTCTTATCCCTCCCTCAGAAAGAGCAGAGACACGGCGGATTTGAACCTCTCCCCCCTAAAGGAGGCGGGGCTTGTGTTTTTGCGGTATGCCTCAACTTCCAATTTTTCAGCGGACAATCTCGTCGGGCGCCGCTGCCTTCCATGCCATGATTCCACCATCAAGATTGTAGAGGCGTTGGGCTGCATAACCCGATTTGATGAGTTCAATCGCTGCGAGTTGAGAACGCATTCCGCTCTTGCAGTAAATCACCACGTCGGCATTTTGTGGAATCAATTCGAGCGACCCATGAAGGGCGTTGTGGGGCACCTGAAGATCGCAAACCGATACGTGGGCTTCGGCATACTCGGCGTC
>VMHT01109617.1_pt1 | contig 15243 bp, 15 predicted proteins | sample 4693611 | NCBI WGS metagenome assembly VMHT01 (sample SAMN12280063, study PRJNA550983) | marine metagenome | isolation source: seawater sampled from same location over 5 years 0.02-0.2 micron viral filtrate | place: USA: collected off the coast of southern California halfway between the port... ... | reverse complement strand
GGAATTACCAGGTCCAAAAGGAAACCCAGATGATGATTTAAAATGTCTATTGGTTGACAGCTGGTATGATACTTATTTGGGTGTTGTTATTTTGGTGAGAGTTATAAATGGTAAAATAACTAAAAATATGAAAATTAAAATGCTTTCAACCAATCAAGATTATATAGTTGAAAAAGTTGGAGTTTTTACACCAAAAGCAAAAGATATAAATGAGCTTAATACTGGTGAACTTGGCTTCATTACAACAGGAATTAAAGTTTTATCTGAAACAAAAGTGGGAGATACAATTTGTGATGCAACAAAACCAAAGCTAGATCCTTTACCTGGATTTAAACCTAGTAAACCTGTGGTATTTTGTGGTTTATTTCCTGTAGACAGTTCTGAATATCAAAAACTTAAAGATGGTCTTGCAAAGCTACAATTAAATGATGCAAGTTTTTCATTTGAAGCAGAGTCATCTTCAGCATTAGGGCTTGGTTTTAGGTGTGGATTTTTAGGATTATTACATCTGGAAATAATTACGGAAAGATTAGAAAGAGAATTTGATGTAAACTTACTTACAACTACACCAGGTGTTGTATATAAAGTAAACTTAAATAATGGAACAGTTCTTGATTTACAAAACCCATCAAGTCTTCCAGATCCAACATTAATATCATCAATAGAAGAACCTTGGATTAAAGCCACAATTATCACACCAGATGAATTTCTAGGTTCTATAATCAAACTATGCCAAGACAAAAGAGGAATACAAACAAATTTAACTTATTCAGGAAATAGAGCTGTATTAAGTTATGAACTACCTTTAAATGAGGTAGTTTTTGATTTCAATGATCGTATTAAATCTATGACTAGTGGTTATGCAAGTTTCGATTACGAAATAATTGGTCATAGGGAAGGAGATTTAGTAAAATTAGGTATATTAGTAAATAGTGAACCAGTTGATGCTTTGGCTATGATGATACATAAAGATTTTGCTCAAAGAACAGGCAGAGAGGTTTGTGAAAAACTTAAAGACTTGATACCGAGGCATAATTTTATGATACCCGTTCAAGCGGCTATAGGAGGTAAAATTATTGCAAGAGAAACAATAAAAGGCTTTAAAAAAGATGTTTTAACTAAAATTCATGGGGGTGGAGCAACTGACAGAAAAAGAAAACTTTTAGAAAAACAAAAAAAAGGAAAAGCAAGATCAAAACAATTTGGTAGAGTAGAAATTCCTCAGGAAGCATTTATTGGAGTACTTAAGATAAATAATGATAAAAATTAACAAAATGGAAAAAAATAGAAATAAAGAATTTTTTTTTAATAAATTATATCATTTACTTTTTTCAGAAAAATTTTCAAAAAAAATTAATTATAATTTTGATAAAAAAAATCGTCTAGATTTAATTGATTTTGTTATTAAAAAAAATAAATATAAAAAGTATTTAGAAATTGGATGCAATCAGGATGAAGTTTTTAAGAAAATAGATATAGATAAAATTGGTGTAGATCCATTAAATGGTGGTAATTTTAGAGGTACAAGTGATGATTTTTTTATTAAAAATTCTGATAAATTCGATTGTATTTTTATAGACGGTCTTCATATTTATGATCAAGTAATAAAAGACATATTAAACTCAATAAAAGTTTTGAATGAAAATGGAATAATAATACTTCATGATTGCCTGCCTTCAAGTATAGGCCATCAGAGGGTACCAAGAACGAGATATAATTGGAATGGGGATGTTTGGAAGGCAATAGTTGAAGCTCGTACCTGGAACAATTTTGATACATTTACGATTTTAGTGGACCAAGGTTTGGGTATTATAAAAAAAAGAAAAAATCCAAACATTTTAGATATTAGAAACAGTTCATTCAAAAATTTAAAGTTCAAATTTTTTTATAATAATTACAAAGAAATAATGAGAACGGTAAGTTTTAATGATGGAATAGAAATGATCTAAAATGAAAAATAAAATAATTGATACCATTACTTTTTTTCAAGAAAATCGCCATTTTGATTTACGATTTAATATTCTCAAAGATATAGTTGATGAATTTTTAATATGTGAGTCTATTTATGATCATAGAGGAAATAAAAAAGAAATCAATTTTGATAAAGAAAAATATAAAGATTATAAGAATGTAAAACATATAATAATCGAAGAGGAGTTCCCAGATAAAAGTGATCCGTGGCAAAATCAGGCTATTCAGAGGGAACATATATTAAAAAACTTAGATGAAGTAGAGAATGATGATTTTGTCATGTTTTCAGATCCAGACGAAATCCCAAATCCTAAAATTCTTAAAAATTTTGATTTAAAAAAAAAGTATGGAATTTTTTCTCAGAAAATATTTTCATATAAATTAAACCTTCTAAACACACATGAAAATCCTTGGGAAGGTACCAGGGTATGTAAAAAGAAACATTTAAAATCTGTTGATTGGTTAAGACATAAAGTGCTAGGAAAAAATTTGAAATATCCTTTTTGGAGAATTGATAAAGAAAGAAATATTCAGATTATTGAGAATGGAGGATGGCATTTTAGTTATCTTTTAACACCACAAGAAATCGAAAAAAAATTTAAGAGTTTAGCTGAGACTTCATGGGATAATGAAAAATTCTCAAATTTAGATATTATTAAGCAAAAAATAAATGCCAAAATTGACTTATTTGATCGAGGGCACTTGTATAACAGGGTGAACATAGATGAGAGTTATCCCGATTATATTTTAAATAATAAAGAGAAATTAAAAGAATGGATAATTTAGTATTTTATTATGGAAATTGAAAATATTATTAATGATAAATTAAAAGATGTTGAAAAATTTGTTTTTCAAAATAAAGAAAGATTTTTAAACGCTAATCCTTTCCCCTTTATAATAATTGATGATTTTTTTAGTAAAGAATTTTTAAATGACGTGTTAAATCAATTTCCAAATTTAGCAGAACAAAAAAAAACAACAAATTATGATAATAAAAACGAAGTTAAATTTGCAAACAACCAATATAAAAATTTTCCAAATAATATCAAAAAATTATTTGATTTTTTAAATTCTGATTTTTTTTTAAATTTTTTACAACGTACAACTAGCATTCAGGAAAAACTTATTCCAGATTTTGAGTTAAATGGTGGAGGTCTTCATGAAATAAAAAAAGGTGGTTTACTAAAAATTCATTCAGATTTTAATAAACATCCCAGCTTAGATCTTGACAGACGTTTAAATGTTTTAATATATCTAAATAAAGACTGGAAAGAGGAGTATGGCGGCCATCTTGAATTCTGGGATAAAGAAATGACTTCCTGTAGAGAAAAAGTTTCACCAATTTTTAATAAAATGGTAATATTTTCTACAACAGATAATAGCAACCATGGTCATCCTGACCCATTAAATTGCCCAAACAATATGTCGAGAAAATCAATAGCAACTTATTATTATACAAAAGGAAGGCCAATAAATGAGATTGATAAAATGTTTTCTAAAAACACAACCTACTTTAAGGATCGTTTGGGACAAAATAATGAAACAGATCAAAATTCAGGAACATTAAAAAGATTCTTGAGAAGTTTAAATATTTATCAAAATATCAAAAAGTTTGAAAAAAAACTATTTAGAACAGGAAGATCAAAAAAAAAACGAGAGAATCAAGATGATTAAATCTAGGAGAGATGGCCGAGCGGTTTAAGGCGCACGCTTGGAAAGTGTGTGTACTGTCAAAGGTACCGTGGGTTCGAATCCCACTCTCTCCGCCATTTATTCGTATATACCCGCTAAATTTTTTTTTATATAATCTTTTTTTGTTTTTTTAAAATCATTAGAAGATGAATATAAAATTTCATATTTGAGGTTATTAACATCTAAAATTAAGAATAATTCTTTATATAAATTTTCAAAGTTTGTTTTTTTAATATGATTAAGCCAGAATTCATTATCATACTTATCTGTTATATTATCCTCAACTTTTTCCCTGGATGCTGCTCGGTAAATTAATTCCTTAATTGGTGTAATTAAAATAATTACTTCGTCGAAAAGTTTATTATAACTTAAAATTTTTTTTAATAATTTATCGTTTTGTAGAAATTTCTCTTCATCGTAGTTATAATTCTGTTTAGATAGATCATTTAAAATATTATAATGAACAATAGAGTTCTTAGAAATTTTTGTTTTTTTCCAAAATTTTAAAAAATCATATTTTTTGTTTTCAAGTTCGTAACCAAAGATTAAATTTTTAAATCCAACAAACCTCTTATTAATGAGTGTAGATTTGCCAGAACCCGAGGGACCTAAAATTAATTTCGCCATTTAGTTAATGTTGATTTATAATACTTCAAAAATTTAAAATTTAATATAATACTTTAAATCATAATGATATCTGATATTACAATTATTCTTCTATTATATAAAACACCTCTGAAATTAATAAAAAATTTTGAAGTTTTCAAAAAATTTAAAGTAGTAGTATTAGATCAAAGCAATGACAAAAATTTCAAAAAAAAATTAACAAAAATTTTGCCGAACATAAAAAATTATTCGATAACCAATCAAAATAATGGATATGCGAAAGGGATTAATACTTTGGTAAAAAAGGTTCAAACAAAATATTTTTTTTGCACTCAAGCTGATGTTAATATAAATAAAAACTCAATATTGGAGTTAAAAAAAACTATTATTAGGCACAAGAAAAATGCAATAATAGCAGTACCCTTACTCAATAAAAAAAAACCTAACAAACTTGTTAAAGAGATTGAAGTATCAAGGATGATCGGAGCCACTTTTTTTTGCGAAAAAAAAAAATTTATGAAAATTGGTATGTTTGATGAAAACTTCTTTTTTTATTGGGAGGACATTGATTTATCAAGAAGAATTCAGAAATCTAATTTTAAGATATATGAAACTCAAAAATCGAAAGCTGTTCATCAAAATGGTAATTCTTCATTAAGTGGATATAGAACTGATCTTATTAGAAACAAAAATTTTATTTTTGGTGAGCTATTATATGACTATAAAGGAGGAAAAGTAAAAACTATTAAAATTCTAAGGAAATTTGCTCAAAATATTTTCTTGCTAATTTTAAATCTAGTTTTATTAAAGTTTAGAAGTTCAAATATTAATTTAGCAAAAATATTAGGAATTATAAAATTTATAATATTTATATTTAAGAAATATTTATGAAAAAATTTTTAGATCTAGGACTACAACCACTTGCGAATTCTTATGTTTCAAGAAAAAATCTTCATTTAAAGGAAAAAAAATTTAAACTAATTTTAGGTTTTAACCCAAAAAATTACTTAGTTTCTATACTCAACACAGTTCCAAAAGAAAAAATGTTTAACAAAAATTATCCTTATAAATCTTCGGAGTCAAAAACTATGAAAACTTCTTTTATGGAATTAGCTAAAAAAATTAAAAAAAAATTTAAACCAAAATACATAGTTGAAATTGGTTGTAATGATGGAGCTTTTATAAATAATTTTGATCCCAAAAAAATTGTTGGAGTTGAACCATGTAAAAATTTGGCACGTATAACTAAAAAAAAGGGATATAAAGTATATTCTGAATATTGGAATTTAAGATTATCAAAAAAAATAATTAAAGAAAAAAAAGTAGATGTAATTTACTCTGCTAATACATTAAGTCATATCACAAATTATTCCGAAATTTTCGGCGCAATTAAAAAATCTCTTTCCAAAAAAGGAATATTAATTTTGGAAGATCCATCATTATTAAATTGTATTAAAAATGTTGCTTATGATCAGTTTTATTGCGAACATGTTTATGTTTTTTCTACTATAGCTTTAAAAAATATTTTAGACAAATTTGGTTTAGAAATTTTTGATATTGAAACTATCATAACTCATGGTGGTTCAAATCGTTATTATATAAAAAATAAAGATAATTCTTTTTTTAAAATTAATAAAAGTGTCGAAAGAGAATTGAAAAAAGAACGTAAATATGGTCTACAAAAATTTTCAACTTATGTGAAATTTGCAAATAAAGTTAAAAAATCAAAAAAACAATTGTTAAAAATATTTAATAAAATTTATGATAAAAAAGTTATTGGTTATGGTGCTACAGCAAAATCATGCACAGTTTTAAATTATTGTAATATAAATAATAAACATATTTCATTTTTTTACGACACAACTTCATTTAAAATAAACAAATACTTACCTGGAACAAAAATCAGAATAAAAAAATATAAAAAACTTACTAATAAAGATGCTGATTATGTGTTTTTAGGCGCCTGGAATTTCAAATCTGAAATTTTCGATAAAGAACGTCTATATATTAAAAATGGTGGAAAATTTATAACCCATATTCCATTTCCAAGGATTATTTAAATTCTTTAAATTCTATACCCATTTTGTCTTTTCGAGACAATATTGGATTTTTAATTGGCCATTTGATTTTTAGATCTTTGTCATTCCACTTAATAGTTTGCTCTGAATTTTTATCTCTATAATTAGTACACTTGTAATAGACCGCACAGCTCTTCGATAAACAAAGAAAACCGTGAGCAAAACCAGGCGGTATATAAATTGAATAATTAGAGTCATGTGAAATCTTAATTGAAAAGTATTTTCCGTAAGTTTTTGAATTTTTTCTTAAATCAACTACAACATCTAAAATTGTTCCATGGACAACAGTAATTATTTTTGCCTGACTTTTTTTTTTCTGTAAATGAAGTCCTCTAAGAGTGTTTTTTTTTGAAAATGAGAAGCAATCAAAAATGAATCTTTTTTTTAAAATTTTGTGTTTTTCAACTTCTTTAAAAAAGCCTCTACTATCTTTATAAATATTAGTTTTAATTATTACTAAGTCTTTAATTTTTGTTTTGACAATCTTCATTATAAAAATTCTTCCATTATCTTATTTTGTATATTTTTATCTGCTCTCCAACTTGGTAATAATTTTATTTTTGTTTTTTTAACTTTGGATATTCTTCTATTCAAATATTTTACCTTTATTTTTTTTTTTGAATTATAATTTATTTTTGAAATTAATTTTTTTATACCAATATTTTTATTACTCTTTAAACAATATGTCCCGTTTTTAATATTATTATCTAAAATTATATATATTGCTTTTATTATGTCATCAATATGAACTATATTTAATTCTAGTTTACTCGACAAAATAGTTGTTTTTTTATTAGATTTAAAATTTTTGATTAGGGTTGGAATTAATTTTTTTCTTTTATCGATTTTGGAAAAACTTTCATAAAGTTTAAGATTATAAAATTTCGTTTTTTTATTAATTAGCGAATAAAAACTTAAAATCATTTCAAACGCAGATTTTGTTGATGAATAAAAATTTTTAGGTTTATAATTGTTTCCGTCTAAATGTTGCATCATTGATCCAAAATTTATTACTTTTTTTACTTTTAAAAAAATTAAATCTAAAATTATACTTGGAAAAAGAATATTTGAATTTATGAATTTTACTATTTCTCTGTGGGAATGAGAAGCTTTATAAAAGGTTGCAAAATTAATAAAGAAATCGATCCGCTTGTTTTTTAGTTGTTTTTCTATTTCATCTACATCTTTATAGTAAATAGATTTATAGGAGGACTTAAATTTTTTACGTAATTTATTTAAATTTTTATTATTTTTATTCTTGTATCTTAAAACATCTATTATTTTAAAATTTTTATTAAGCGCATTTTCTAAAAAAAAATTTCCAATAAATCCAGAGGAACCAGTAATGAGTATAGTTTTATTTTTCAAATTATAATTCTTTTAAATATGCGCTGTATTCGCTATTACCATAAAATTTTATATTTTGTTTAATAGTATTTTTGCTAATCCATTTTTTTAATAAAGATATTTCCTCTAAACATGCAATTTTAATTCCCTGAACTTTTTCAACTGATCTAACATAATTAGATACATTGACTAAATCTTCTATTTTTCCTGCATCTGACCAAATTGCGCCTCTTCCAATTTGTTCAAAATTTAGTTTCCCCTTTTTTTTATACTCATTAATTAAATCAGTAATTTCAAGCTCACCTCTTTTAGATGGTTTTAATTTTTTTGTATATTCATAAACGTATTTATCAAAAAAATACAATCCAGTTATTGCATTGTTAGATACAAATTTTTTTGGTTTTTCAACAATGCTTAAAATTTTATTTTTTGAAATTTTTGCAACACCATAATTTTCTGGTTTATTAACTTCTTTTAAAAAAATGGTAGCCCCAATTTTATGATGAGATGAATTTTCTAATTTTTGCGTTAGGCTTTGGCCATAAAAAAAGTTATCACCTAAAATTAAAGCAACATTATCGTTTTTAATAAATGATTTACCCAAATTAAAAGCATCAGGAAGTCCTTTAGGTTTTTTTTGAATTTTATAATTTATTTTAATTCCATATCTTGACCCATTTCCCAAAAGACTTCTAAAGTTATCAATTTGACCTGGGTTGACTATCATCAAAATATTTCTAATATTTGCCAACATTAATACTGATAGAGGATAAAAAATCATAGGCTTATCATGAATAGGTAAAAGCTGTTTATTTACAGACTTTGTTAAAGGGCTTAACCTAGTCCCATAACCACCAGCAAGAATAATACCTTTTTTAATCATTTTGGTTTGTAAATAAGCAACATATATTAAAACTTCTGTATTTAAATACTTTAATTTATGATATTATTTATTTTTCCAAAAAATGAAAAATAATAATTATCAAGCAGATTCTATAAAAGTCTTAAAAGGTCTTGAAGCAGTACGTAAAAGACCCGGTATGTATATTGGAGATACTGACGATGGAACAGGTCTTCATCATATGGTTTATGAAGTTATTGATAATTCAATTGATGAGGCCTTAGCAGGATATTGTAAAAATATCAATGTTACCATCAATTCAGATGGGACTGTATCAGTCAGTGACGATGGAAGAGGAATACCTGTCGATATGCATAAAGGAGAAAAAAAATCAGCGGCGGAAGTAATTATGACACAATTACACGCTGGGGGTAAATTTGATCATGACTCATATAAAGTTTCAGGAGGATTACATGGTGTTGGTGTATCAGTTGTTAATGCTTTGTCAGAAAATTTAAAATTAGAAATAAGCAGAGATGGAAAAAAATATTTTATAGAATTTAATGATGGAGAAGCGAAAGAACCACTTAAAGTTAACGGAAAGTCCAAAGACACCGGAACAAAAATTACCTTTTTACCATCAAAGAATATTTTTTCATCAATAAAATTTAATCCAAATACCCTAATAAAAAGAATTAGAGAGTTAGCTTTTCTAAACAAGGGAATCAAGATTACTTTTGTAGATTCAAGTCAAAAAAAAGTAAAGAATTTTGAATTTAAATTTGAAGGAGGAATTGTAGAATTCGTTGAATTTTTAGATGAAAAAAGAGAGAAATTAAAAAATAAAAATGAGAATGATTTATTTAAAAAACCCATATATCTTGAAGGAAAAAAAGAAAATATTGACATTCAATGTTCACTGAAATGGAATGCAACATACTCCGAAGATGTACTTGCTTATACAAATAATATATTTCAAAAAGATGGAGGAACACATTTACTCGGATTTAGAAGTGCATTAACCAGAGTAATAAATAAATATGCAAATGAGCATAATCTTCTAAAAAAAATAAACTAACAATCTCAGGGGACGACATAAAAGAGGGACTTTCTTGTGTGCTATCAATTAAAATCCCAGATCCCAAATTTTCATCTCAAACAAAGGACAAGCTTGTTTCCTCCGAAGTACGTATGATCGTAGAAACGATTGTTAATGAAAAATTGTCAATATGGTTTGATCAAAACCCATCCATTGCAAAAATTATTTTAAGTAAAATAATTCAAGCAGCTTTAGCGAGAGATGTTGCAAGAAAAGCAAGAGAAAGTGTGAGAAGAAAAGGTGCACTAGAATTAAGTGGTCTTCCTGGAAAATTAGCCGATTGTCAAATTGGCAAACAAGAGGGAACAGAACTTTTTATTGTTGAGGGAGACTCGGCGGGTGGTTCTGCTAAACAAGGGAGAAACAGAGCCAATCAAGCAGTTTTACCTTTGAGAGGAAAAATTTTAAATACATATGTTGAGGACTCACTAAATAAAAATAACGGAAATAAAAATGGTTCTGATCAAAGAACTAAAGCTTTGTCTAAAATGATTTCTTCAAATGAGATAGTAACTCTTATTAATGCCTTAGGTCTTGACCCAAAAACTCAAGAAATTGATTTAAAAGATCTAAGATACGGAAAAATTATAATCATGACTGATGCTGATGTTGATGGCTCACATATAAGAGCCCTACTGTTAACTTTTTTTAATAATAAACCATTCAACAAATTAATAGAAAATGGTCATGTATATTTAGCTCAACCACCTTTATTTAAAATAAATAAGGGTTCGAAAGGAATTTATATTAAAGATGAAAAGGAACTTGAAGATTATATTGTGATAAATAATAAAGAATTTAAAAAAATAAAAAAAGGATCAAAAGAATTTTTAAAAAAACTAGATAATGAAAAGTCAAATATGAACATTCAAAGATTTAAAGGATTAGGAGAAATGAACCCTGAGGAATTATGGAGCACAACTTTAAATCCTGAGACAAGAAATCTTTTACAGGTTAAATATTCTAAAGATCTTAAAAAAGACCAAAATTTAATACATACTCTCATGGGGAATGATGTTGCTTTGAGAAAAGATTTCATAATCTCAAATGCAATAAATGTTCAAAATCTTGATATTTAGATATGAAGTTTTTTGAAACTTCAAAATATTACTCATTAAAAAAATCAACATATATAACCCTGAGATGGATGGGTATTATTGGTCAATTAATATCAATTAATTTAGTTTATTTTTATTTTAATTTTGAATTTAATTTTATTTTTTGTAATTTTATCATTTTTATAGGTGCAATAAGCAATCTATTTCTCATATTTTTTTATAAAAAATCACAAATTTCTGATAGAGCAGCTTTAATTTTTTTAACCATTGATATTTTACAATTATCTTTTTTAATATTTTTGACTGGAGGAGTAGCAAATCCATTCATAATTTTTTTGTTAATCCCTAGTGTTTTTGCGTCATCAAATTTAGGCTTTAGAACTAATTTGTTAATTTTAACATTAACTACTTGTTTAATAACTTTTCTTACATTTTACTCTGAACCATTGCCTCGTCCCTTAAGTGATCATTTTCATGTAAGTACGTATTATTATTATTCTATTCCAGTTGCATTAATTATTGCACTCTTATTTCTAAATTATTTTGCAATTATTTTTGGAAATCAAAGTAGACTTAGAAAAGAGGCTTTGAATAAGATGGAAGAAGTTATGGCCAAGGAACATGAATTACTTTCGTTAGGTGGGCAAGCAGCTGCAGCTGCACATTCTCTAGGAACTCCTTTATCAACAATAAAAATAATTACACAAGAACTAATGTCTCAGTTTAAAGATAAAAAAGATGTCATTCAAGATATTGAATTATTATCAAGTCAGGTTGAAAGATGTAATCAGATATTAAAAAGATTATCTTTGAATCCCACAGTAGAAGATGATTTTATTGATGAAGACTTGAATATGAAAGATTATTTGAAAGAAATCATTAATTCTTTTATGGAAACAAGTAATAAAGAATTTGTTTTTAATTATGATCAAGATTCAAATCCAAAAAAAATTACCAAATCTATTGAAATTGTTTACGGTTTAAGAAATTTTATTGGGAATGCTAATAAATTTAGTAAAAAAAAAATTTTTATTTCTTTGAAAAGTGACAATGAAATTACAGAAATTACAATTGAGGATGATGGTGATGGATTTTCATATGATGTTTTGTCTAAAATAGGCGAGCCTTATTTAAAGTCTCAAAAAGTATCAGATAAATCAAAAACTGGTTTAGGATTAGGTATGTTTATAGGAAAGACATTATTAGAAAAAAATTTTGCAAAAATAAATTGTAGGAACTCAAAAACTAGATCAGGAGCTGAAATAATAATTAAATGGAATAATAAAGATTTATTTAATATCTAATTTAATTTATTTTTAGTATCAAAAAGATTACTCAACTGAGAAATCATTACATCCCCAAGTTCATTTACATCTGTTATTTTGATTGCTTTGTTATAATATCTTGATACATCGTGACCAATTCCTATTGCTAAAATTTCAGTTTCAGTTTTTTCCTCAATAAACTTTACAATTTTTTTCAAATGTTTTTCTAAAAAATCTCCAGAATTTACAGACAAAGTTGAGTCATCAACAGGCGCACCATCGGAAATGACCATCAGAATTTTTCTTTCCTCTTTTCTTTTTTTTAATCTATTGAAAGCCCAAGATATCGCCTCACCATCAATATTTTCTTTAAGTAATCCTTCCTTAAGCATTAAACCAAGATTGTTTTTAACCTGTCTCCATTGCGTGTCAGCACTCTTATAAATTATATGTCTCAAATCATTAAGTCTACCTGGTGATTTAGGTTTGTTTTTATTATTCCAAAATTCTCTACTTTTACCGCCCTTCCAATTTTTTGTTGTAAAACCTAATATTTCGACTTTAACTGAGCAACGTTCCAAAGTTCTTGAAAGAATATCAGCACATATTGCTGCAATAGTAATTGGCCTACCTCTCATAGAGCCTGAATTATCAATTAATAAAGTTACAACGGTATCTTTAAAATCTAAATCCTTTTCTTTTTTAAATGATAGTGAATTATAGGGATCCATAATTATTCTTGGTAATTTTGAACTATCTAACAAACCTTCTTCAAGATCAAATTCCCAAGCGCGATTTTGTTTTGCTAATAATTGTCTTTGAAGCTTGTTTGCAAGTTTTGTTATGACATCATGAAAACCAATTAGTTGTTGGTCTAATGCCTTTCTTAATTTGACAGACTCATCTGCATTTTCTAAATTTTCAGCTTTTATTATTTCATCATATTGATTAGTAAATATTTTATATTCATTATTTAAATTAGATAAATTTTTCTTTTGAATTATTTGCTCATTATTTATCTGATCTGAGTCAGTATCAATTAATTGCTCATCTAACTTATATTCATCAATATTGTAATCAGAATCTAAATTTGCTTCAGTTTCCTCTTCTTTATTTTGATCCTTATTATCGTTTGTTTCAGAATTTTCATCCTCATTTGATGGATTATTTTGTCCATCTTCTTGATTGTCCTCTTTTTTTTCTTCTTTTTCTTCAGATTGAAATATATCCATTTCATCTAATATTTCTGAAAATTTTGAGAAATAATTATATTGATTTTCCTAATTTTCTTTCAAAAATTTAATGTGCTTATTTATTGAACTATCAAAATCACCTTCCCAAAAACTTAGCATTTTAGTGGTTAAAGAATTAAGTTCTAAATTATGAAAATTTTTTAACATATAAAGTTCAAAAGCTTCTGCCATCGAAACATCTTCTTTAGTCTTGAGCTGATCTTTTCTTTTTGAACTAATTATTTGATTATAATTATCTTTAAGGTTTTTTTCTATTCCCTTAAGCATTTTACTACCTAAGGATTCATACCTAATTTTTTCGGCTATCGTATATAATGATTTACAAGATGAATTTGTTGGTAAATTTTTTTTAAAAATATCATCATCAGAAAATTTTCGTTTTAATGCAGAGGAGTCAGTTTCCGCCCTTGCTTTTATAAAATCATTTTTTGAATTTAAATTATCTAATTCAAAATAATCAAACTTCTTAGAATATTTAGTTTTTTCAAATTTATCATTTAACTTAAAATCGTCAGATATAACTTTAAAAGTCGAATTAAGTGCTTGTTTTAATTTTTCTTTTAAATCAGCAACTTTATTGCTATCGCTCATTTAGATTTGTATGTTGATAAGTGACTCAGGCAATTCTTCACCAAAACATCTCTGATAATATTCAGCAATAGTATTTTTTTCTATATCATCACATTTATTTAAAAAAGTAACTCTAAATGCATAACCTATATCTTTAAATATTTCAGTATTTTCTGCCCAATGAAGAACAGTTCTTGGACTCATTAATGTAGATATATCCCCAGCTATAAAACCTTTTCTAGTCAAAGCTGCAACTTTAATCATATTAACAATTTTTTCTTTACCTTTTTGATTATTAAAGTTTTTATTTTTTGCAAGTATTATATCCATCTCTTTATCTAGACTCAGATAATTTAAGGTCGTCACAATGTTCCATCTATCCATTTGACCTTGATTTATTTGTTGAGTTCCATGATATAAACCTGTTGTGTCACCCAAACCAACAGTATTTGATGTAGCAAATAATCTAAAAAATTTATTTTGTTGAATCACTTTATTTTTATCAAGGAGAGTAAAATTACCCTCAGCTTCGAGTACTCGCTGTATAACAAACATAACATCTGGTCTCCCGGCATCATATTCATCAAAAACTAAAGCAACTGGATTTTGAATTGACCAAGGCAGTATACCTTCATTAAACTGAGTGACTTGTTTACCATCTTTTAAAACGATTGCATCCTTGCCTATTAAATCAATTCTACTTACATGACTATCGAGGTTTACTCTAATACAAGGCCAATTTAATCTAGCAGCAATTTGTTCTATATGAGTAGACTTACCTGTTCCATGATATCCTTGAACCAGAACTCTTTTATTAAATGCAAAACCAGAAATAATTGCAAGTGTTGTATCTCGATCAAACTTATAATTTTTATCAATCTCAGGAACGTATTCACTTTTTTTGGAAAAAGCTTTTACTTCCATTTCAGAATCAATTCCAAAAGTTTGATTGATTGAAATTTTTATATCAGGTTGTAAATCTAAATTAGGTGTCAATTTTTTCCTTATAAGTATTTTTAAGTTGTGTATAAGCTAGCGTTATTAATTTTAATTTTTCTTCGTATTTTTTATTTCCAGAATTCATATCAGGGTGAAATTTTTTGACAAGTATTTTGAATTTTTCTTGAATTTTTTGCCATTTCAATCCGACAGAAACACCAAGAATACCAAACGCTTTTATATCCTTATGATCAAATTTAAATTGACGCATGTAATTGAACTCATTTTTATCTTTATCCAATTCATCTCGCAACGTGTTATTCCATAATACTTTAAAAAAATTATCTGCCGAACTAAAACTTTGAGTAGGTTTGTGCCAAATCATATCCGATTTCAAAAAATTAATTACTTGGTCATCATTCATACCGGAGAAATAATTCCAGTTTTTATTAAATTCTTTTACATGTTCAAGACACAGCATTCTAAATTTTTTACTATTATCCTTTTCAATAGGTGCTTTATAT
>VMHT01131528.1_pt1 | contig 15244 bp, 15 predicted proteins | sample 4693611 | NCBI WGS metagenome assembly VMHT01 (sample SAMN12280063, study PRJNA550983) | marine metagenome | isolation source: seawater sampled from same location over 5 years 0.02-0.2 micron viral filtrate | place: USA: collected off the coast of southern California halfway between the port... ... | reverse complement strand
CGTCCTTTAGAATCCTTCATAGGTCCTTTAACTCCGCTCATACGAGCACAGAACGATCTCTTTCTAGCTCCTCCTTTAGGCTGTGGAGCTTTGAGTTTTGATCCTGTCTTCCTGTTATAGTAGGCACGTCCTTTTGCGTTGAGACCTCCAGAAGGGTTTTTGTGTTCTTTGCGAAGGCTTACGCCTTTGCGTCTTTTCTTTGCCATGACTAAAAAAAGAACCCCACCCCTCCGAAGAGGGGCAGGGATCAGTTTTAATTACTTTAGGTAGGATCGACTGCAACAGCGCACTCAGGGCGTAGAACACCATGTCCCATAGCGTACTTAGCAACGAAGAGGTTGCCTTGACGTTGGATTTGGTATTCCGACTCTGTGGCGAGGTCGAGTAACTTAACAGTACCGATAGCAGCAGATGTACCAGCTACGAAACGTGTAGCGGAGAGATCAGCGTTATAGGTGTTGTTACCGTTATCATCATCAATAACTCCCTTATCACGACCGTCTGCACCAGAGGCAGGGGCAGTATTGTCAACACATACGTCAGCGATGTGGTTCGTCTTGATTAGACGGATACCAGCAACAGAGCTGATTGTACCTGCACCGACGTTACCGTTACCACCGAAGTCACTATTAGCTGCAAGAGAACCGTTACCGTTTACGATAGCAGTAGTGTCAGCTGTGATCAGCGTGTAGTAATCCGCAGGGCGAAGAAGAGCGAAACGTCCTTCGGAAGGAGCGTCTTTCTCATCAAGCGTCTGAGCAACTGTAAACAACGAGTCGATAAGCTCAGCTGCTGTAGGAGCAAGTGGATTAGCGTAGTTAGGGGCATAAGTAGAGCCTACAGGACCGTCTGTGTATACAGGACTAGTGGTCTTGGCTGCTGCAACGAGTACCTTCATGGTAGCTAAGTCGAAGCGTTTAGCGAGGGCTTTACCGAGTTCCTTAGCGTAGATGCTACGGACGTCATAGTGGTTCTTAAGCTCGTCGATATTAGCGATGAACGTAGAAGCCAAGAGTACATCATCAATGTTGATGGTGCGCTCAGCGTGTTTGATTTCAGACAAGAATCCGTTGGACTCTGTCATGATATCTTTTCCAGCACTATGGTATTTTGCTTCAGCAATGCCAGTTACGGGGAACTGGGCACTCTTACCTGAGCTGAGGGTGCGTACAGTGTGAAGCTCTTTCATTACGTTGTTTTCTTCGAACGTAGTGAGGATTTCACCGCTGAACACCTTCAGGAAGAGGTCATTGTCTGCTGCAAAACTACCACCAGCACCGTTGCTTTGTCCCGAACGGGAGAATGTAGTTAGGTTTGACATTATATTATTTTCCTTATTAGGTTATTGTTTTTGTTGAGGGGTGTCGTCCTTAAGTTCTTCCAGTAGATTGTCTCCGCAGAGGTCAACGGCTTCATTTAAGTTCAGACGGCTTTCTTTGCCTACAGCACCGTCGCGCTGAGGGTTGGAAATTCTAATTAACGGGTTCTGGCACTACGCCAGCATCCACGTCCCCACCATGCATACCAATCAAGTCTGGTACATCTTTAGTGGGCTCGTTTACCACGCCAGCATTAACATCACCGCCATGCATACCAATTAGTTCTGGTACTTTTTGAGCGATTTTAGCAGCTTGAGCTACTTGCTGGAGGGTCTCTTGTAAAATTGGTTGTTGTTCTTGTTGTTCTTGTTGTTCTGGAGGTGTGATCGGAATATCAACTCCCTGTATCTTATCATACTCGCCCATAACTTTAGAGAGATAGGTTTGTAGTTTGTTTCGCTTGTCCGACATCGCCACCTGTGTGTCTGCACTAGAATTTCCGTGCCGACCATTATACCACTCTTCATCTAGATATTTGTAAGCACTTCTTCCACCATTCCAGATGTAAGCTAAGCGTTCTGGAGTTGGGTCAATACCCCGATTACCGAGATAGTTGTAGTATGCTCGATAAGCATCACGAGCGAGCTGTTCTCCAATTATTGGGTGCTCTGCGTCTGCGTGCTCATAATCAGTTCCAAGAAGCTCGTTAACGTCACGCACGAAGATAGAATGCATTTGATACTTTCCCCACGCCTTACCATTGTCTCCTCGACGGATGTTTCCGTTAGTTTCAACCTTTGCAATAGCCCTTAAAAATTCCCTTTCTTTATAGTCTGCTGCTGGTTCTTTGGGTTGCCCCATTTCATCAGGTTTAGGAACGTTTAAAGAGTCTATAGACATTATTGATTTATTTAATTTGTGAGCTGCCGAAGTAGAAACCAACGATAGCGAGTGCGGTTTGTCTTATTTCTGGTAAGATTACAAAGCCTTGAACGGTTTCCCATTTAACGCTCTTAAAGAACCCTAGAAAGCCTCCAGTATCTCTGGCAACACTGACACCCACATCTGTCCATGCGAACACGAACGGGGCAACTACGATGGCAAAGACAGTGGAGACCACTAGGAATCTACGAACTAATACACCGCCATCACGTTTGGCAGCTGCATCAGCCGAGGCATCAGCGGTTTGCTGGGACTTAATCATACGCTCAAACTGACGAGCTTGATTTTCCATCTGCGTACCAATGAGCTTCATTACGAAGCCACTGAGTCCTCCTCCGAGCATTGCTATTAGTTCTGGTGTCATGATTACATTACGTTGGAGTGACGGAGACGTTCAGCAACACGGTTACGGTATGCTGGGTCTGATTGATAGCGAGGGTCGCTCATAGCCTCTTTGACTTGTGCAGTTGATCGGAAAGTTTCCGAAGCAGAACCGTCTGATGTTTTACCACCAAGGAGAGGAGCGAAAGAACCACTCTCGTTTGAGAAGCGAGCATACAATCCTTGTATAGCAAGTTTGGCAGCACTGGAACTTCCAGCTGTTACAACCTCATCAAACTCTTGTTGCTCCTCAATAGATAAATTGTTTACAGCCCATTCAGACATACGGTTATAATTTTCATCACCGCCTACCAAGTTCTTTAGAGTTGCCTCTTCAGAGCCTACGTGTGCTTGCATCCCTTGGATGTACATATCAACCATATCTTTGCTGATACCAGATTGAGCAAGAGAATTGTAAGTTTCTTCGGAAAGCTCACCTTTTTCAGCCCACTCAGAACGAGCACCATCAATAGCGGTGTTCTGCTCAGGAGTATCTCCTAGCTGTTCTTCTTGATCTTCTGAATCACCCGAACCCAGCTTTGTTTCCAATTCAGAGTAGGCTTTAGCCATATCTTCAGGTGACTGAAACTTCTCAGGGAGCCATTCAGGACGATCAGAAGAACCTTCTTGATTCTCTGTTTGTTTATCTTGAAGCTCGGACTGTTGTTCCAAGCTGATGTTTTGACTGTCGTCATTTATACTTACGCTTTCCATAGATTACTCGATTATTTTTTTTACTGATTTTCAGGGGACGGTTCTTGCTGTTCCTGCATCATTTTACCTGCTGCATTAACGGCATTTGGTCCTAGTTTTTCCATCATCATTTGCTGTTGAGCTTGTTGTTGCTCAGCTTGCATTTGCTCTGGAGACTTTAGAAGGCTCTGGGTGTCTATGCCCAAAGCGGTTGCACGTCGTTTGAAGTATTCGCCCACGTTTAACGTGTTCATAATAGCATCGGGACCGACAACTTGGGATGCACCAGCAATGAAGGAGTCTAGGCGTTGCAAGTCATTGCCACGTCCTAGTGCTTCAATGCCAGTAACAATTACTGGTTTCACGAGGTCTTTTGGGAGTTTGGGAAGTTTGTTCTCTTTGCCCATGTTGTGCATGAGTATTTCTACCATTGGTAGCTGTAACTCAGACGCAAGGAGACTGTAGAGTCCTCCTAGAGCAGTTTCGAGCTCTTGAGAGAGCATGCGGATTTCTTCGGCAGTAACGCGCTCGGCATTACGCACCTGTGATCCAGCAATAAGAAAGGAGTTAGACAACTGTTCTTCAATCGGTGTGATTGCTTGCATGGCGACGCTTAAGTCCCCAGCTTTGTCTACTTGTAGTGTGGTAATATCGGAGGCTAAGCCAGAAACAATACCGCCATTTGGAGCTTCTGCTAGTGCTTTAGCTCGCGTTGTACCGTTGGGATTAACCAAGAACACAACCTTGGAGCTGACTGCTGAGCCCTCTACAATGGCTTTACGAAGAGCTTCGAGACTTTGAAGGTCTCCTAGATACTCTTCAACATAGCCACGCCCGTAGCTTTCACCGTCGATACGGGAGAAGCGTAATGGGAGAAATGGAGGGAAATTGGTTTTACCACCAACGTTAGGTATACGGATACCGTTTACATCTTGGAAAGTATACCACTTGTCACCGTCCTTACACATCGCTGTGTAGAGATCACATGTTTTGTCTTTCTTTGCTTCAGCAGATACCTCGCTCTTAACTTCTTCGGGAAGGTTGTCATAGGAGATGCTCTCTTTGACAACTACCTTCTTGATATTGCCCATAGGGTCACGTTCAACAACGTAACGGTCTAGGTGGAAGCAGCGCATGCCTCCATCTTCTGGCATGTACAGAAGGGCATTACCTGTTATGATAAGATGCTTAAGAGCTTCATGTAATACAACACGATAGTTTTCTTGAGCGATTTCATCCATGATGGTCTTTTCCATCTTTTGGAGAGCAACTTCAGTTTCAGATAAAAATGCTTCATCGGCTCCTTCTTCAATAAGTTTTTGTTGATCAATTTGATAGCGGAAAAAGGGGGCATTGGGAGGTAGGAGTGCTAGTAGTAGTTTAGATGCGAGGCTATTTACTCCACGCGCTCCCATGCCCTGAAAAGGTGTTTCCAACCTTGAATGAGCCCCAAATCCGTCCTGTGGCATCACATATGGAAGGGTCAGCTTAGAACAACGTCGAGCTCTATCGACATAGTTCCAACGATCACCTTCCAGTGAAGTGTAGATACTTTCAGCGGTTTCGGGGGTCATAATTAGTAATTTATGTTAGCACCGCTACCAGATGTACCAGTGTTCACAGGTGATTGACGTTGAACTGTTAAGGATGAAGTCCCCCTCTTTTTGGTGTTTGACGCTCGGTTTTTGAGAGACGTATTCTGTACCTTAGTTGCCGTCTTAGTAGGCGCAGGAGGAGGAGGGGGAGGAGGAGCGGGATCGGGGATTTTTGGTTCAGGAACTGAGCACATATTATTACTTTGGGTTGGTAAGCAGGGATTCGTTCTGCATTACATGTTGATGTTTTAGGAAGTTAACAACATTCCTTTGACCAACATGGGTAAGGAGCTGTTCTTTGGTGGTGGACACGTCAAAATCCTTCATTGGAAAACATTTTTGAATGTAATCAAGGAGTTCATCTGAGATAAACGGGCAGGGTTTTTCGGTGTCACGCATCATATTTAGTCTCTCTCTCCGACCATTACGGTAAATCCATTACCTCCATTAACGCCTAAAACGTTATAATCAATCCATTCAATAGCTTCGTCCAGTGTCATGCCTTGCTCTTGAAAACACTTAAGCATCTTCTGGTAGCTGTAGACTAGGTAACCGTTGTGATCTACGCCCACTATGGCAGCGTCTAGCTGATCGAAGACAATAGCTTCATCAGCTGCTCCGTCTTTAATAAAGGCTAGGTCAATCATAGGTCATTAAGAGTCTCTGGAAGTTTTCCTTGTTCTATCCATTCTTTCGTCTGAATCATACACATAACGTTCCATATTATAGCACCTGCGTGGTCTTCATCTGGTTCGTCTTCCATCCATTGCCATAGATGGCGATATAGGCTGTCAACGTAACGGCTGAGAGGAATACCCTTCTGCCAGTTGTCACGCCCATAGTGAATTGCTCCATCCTCAAAGCGTTTTGATGCTTTTCGTAGAGCAATAAGGGGCATGAGGGAGGGGAGTCCGTTACCTTCTTTAGAGTCACGGATTGCTCCAGTTTCATACTCTGCATGCTTTCCAGAGTTTGGTAGTCTTGATTCAGTTTGATCTTTCATGAAGTCAAATTCTAGTTGGGTTGCCATAATTGTATTTTCTGAGTGGATAGGTCATAGTTGTCACTACGGAGAATGTAAGCCATACGTGCATTCAGTAGAGCTTCCTCTTCGGTGCTGCCCTTGGCGATATAAGCATCTCGAACAGTCTCCCAAGTCGCTCCCTGATTTTCTAAAAGCCTTGCAGAAGTCTTGGGACCAAAACCCTTTAGTCCAGCATAACCGTCTGTAGGGTCACCTGAGAGAGCTTGAACGAGGAAGTTGAAATCAGCTTCATCTTTGGAGATGTCGTAGAACTGACAGCGTATGTAATCATACTGCTCACATGGGATGGTTCTGAAATCTTTGTCTCCAGAAACTACCATGTAGTCAGTATCCTTACGAGTAGCCATAATGCCTATAACGTCATCTGCTTCTAGGTCATCCCAGACGAAAGTCGTCCACTTCTTACGCGCCCAACTAACGAGGTCTTTTAAAGCTATAGGCTTACGCTTGTCTTTACGGTTAGACTTGTAGTTGGGGTTGAGGTCGTGCCTAAAGCACTTACTAGAAGAGAAAGCGAGATGGACATCGTCACATGCGACATGGTCCATAAGTTCTTCTAGGTGTTTCATAAAGATATCTTTGGCTTGATCTGGATCGCTCATAAGCGTCCAGTAATCATCATTCCATTTGATGGCTTCTTCGGTGGCAGCCGCAGCTCTGAAAGCTACCATGTCTCCGTCTACTAACATTGTTCTCATAGTTTTAAATTCTTTTAGTGGGTTTCAGACCAGTTATCTCCAACGGAGTATTCACCCGTCAGAGGACAGTTAAAGTTCAGCTCCTTTCCTGCTGCTTCAAGAGCATCAACAAAGCACTGACCAAGAGAGTCAGCGTGTTCAGCTTCGCAGGAGAATTGAACTTCATCGTGGATATTCCCGTGCATCTCAAAAGGATGACGAGCCATCTTAACAAACAGCACGAGGGCTTTCTTCATTATAACAGCCCCAGCGGACTGTAATAAGACGTTCAGAGCGGAATGCTTCGACCTACAGGGCAGCTTGCGTCCGTCTAAGCCCGTCAGGAAGCCTTTAGCGTCAACAGTTTTACCAATATCAGCCATGAGACGCCCATATGCAGGGAACTTATTCTTGAAACTTTCCTTTAATCGGCGTCCATCTGCTGACGTGCCTCTTACGATCTCACCGATCTTGGCATCACCAGCACCGTAACAAAGAGCGTAGATGTATGTCTTAGCTTGGTCTCTCGTAGCGAGCCCAGCTGCTTCTTGGTTAGCTGTGTGAACGTCACCAGTAGTAACGATCTTCACATACTCACCTTTGTCATAGAAGTATAAGTATCCAGCCAGTGCTCTTAACTCCAGTCCAGAGGCATCAGCACCTACAAGGACTTTACCCTTTGGGGCGGTGAAGCAAGAGCGACACTCTTTACCATAAGGAGAACGAGAGGATGGAGTCTGTGCTACGTTTGGTGATCGGTGTGTGCACCTTCCACTAACAGCTCCGTTAGTGTTAATGCTTCCGTGTATACGGTCACCTTGAATCATCTTGAGCCAAGCGTTACGACCTTCGGCAACTTGCCCAAGACGTTTCATTATCAGGAGATACTCTAAGAGTATTTCAGCTTCTGGAGTATCAATCTGCTTTAAGACTGCTTCATCAATAGTCGGACGCTTTCCGTCATACGCAGCAGGTTTCCATCCAGCCTCCATAAGACGCTCAGCAATCTGGTCACGGCTTAGAGGATTGAAAGGAACTTCACGAGTCTTGAGACGTCCCTTCTGGATGTCAGCTTGTTTAAAACCAGCCTTGATTGCCTCTGTTTTGAAATCAAACTCTTGTCCGTTAGGAGTAACCCAGACGTGCGTCTTCATTGTTTCAACACGGGGAGGGAAGGCTAGTTGTAATTCCTCTTCAAGCTCAACTCTTCGAATTGATAACGTCGAGCATAACTGTAACGCTGCCTCTTTATCAAAAGGGAAACCGTTGAACTCTTGCTGACGAATGTGGGTAGCGAAGTCATGCTCTAGCTCAAGCATGCGCTCGTCTGGAGACTTCTTCATGAGATACTTGTAGAGATTGTAAGTGACTATGACGTCTTGAACGCAATAGTCTTCCATCTCTTGTGACCAAGCTGACCAGTCTTCTGACTGAACAGCCTCGCAATCTTTCTTAACACCAATACGATATCCCCAAGACTCAAGGCTGTGAGAGCCTATGAGTTTCTTAGGAAAATCCATACGGCTGAAGTCTGACGCTTTGATGTCTGGAAAGATGCAGCGAGACATCGTAAGCGTATCAATCACGTAAGAATGTTTGAAGTTGTAGAGCTTAAACAAAGCAGGAACATCAAATCCAATGACGTTGTGTCCACAGATTGCATTAGCCGTGCGAAGCATTTCCAATCCTTCCTCGATGTTGTCTTCTTGGAAGTTTTTACGGAAGCTGTAAGACTTAAGTCCTACTGGATCGAAGATGCACAGGCAGTGAACCGTCTCTAACCCGTCGAGCGTAGAGAAGCTCTTAGGTGCGTTGGTCTCCACATCAAAGAATAGAATATTAGAAGGGTGCATTTGTGCTGCCTCCTTCCTCTTCGAAACTGTTTACCTGTGCCTCTGTGAGTATCCCAGTGTCTGGGTCATATATTATACTTGAAGCTAAACCAGTGAGACCACAGAAGCGGTTCTTGAGAACACGAATCTGAGTGTGGTTCCTGTTCTCTTCGGCTTGTTGATTACGCTCTAATCCTATGACTGTATCACTGAGCTGAGCAATAGAAGCGGAACCACGTAGATGTGAAAGACTGGTTGTTGTGCCTTCCTCATGTCCACGTCCTTCAGGGCGTTTGAGGTGGCTAACAAGAAGCATACCTATGCCTGTCTCCTGCACAAGAGCACGGAGCTTAGTCATCAAGCGGTCAATGGTCTTGCGTTCATCTCCGTTGTCTTGGTCACTCACAACGATACTCAAGTGATCGAGACAGATGTAATCAACTTCCAGAGCTTTGATCATATAACGCATGTGACCCAATAGGTGGTCAGCTTCGAGTGATCCCCAATGGTCGTAGAGAAAGAAGTTACCAGAGCCTACTGTGCGCTTATATGATTCAGTGTATTCGTCATCAGGAGTAAAGGGCTCAAGGTGGATTGGTTTCTGCATGTCGATACCGATAATAGAATTAGCGGTGCGCTCGACTGACTCCTCCAAAGCAATCATACCAACCTTCTTGTCAGTAGTTGTAAGGAAGTGGTGCAGGATTTGTTTACATACCAAACTCTTACCTTGCCCAGAACCAGCGCAGAACGTAGCGATTTCAGATTTGCGAAAGCCCTTGGTAAGGTTGTTCAAACCTTTAAAAGGGTAGGGAACTGTTTCGTAGTTTTCGAATGTAGTAAGACGATCAAACATCTCAGAGCCATCTAGGATAGCATCTGGACGCCAAGGCTTAGCGTCGAAACAAGCACGAACAACTTCCTTACCTTCTCCAGCGAGTAGCATTTCGTTAGCATCCTTCATAGGAAGCTTAGCTACTCTTGTCTTGCCTAAAGGTAGGAGGTGACTAACAGCCTCTACAGCTTCGTTACCTGCTTCATCGTTGTCGAAGCATAGGACGATGTGACCGAAAGTGTCTAACCACTTCATGTGGTCTTTGAACATCTTCTTAGCTGAAGCGCATCCGTTAGGAAGACTTACGACTGCCCACTTATTTCCTTGTAGTTGACTAACTGTAAGACAGTCGATCTCACCTTCAGTAATGCAAAGATGGTGACCACCATTAGGAAAGAGATGCTGACCAAAAAAGGTCGAAGGACTTCCACTGCAAGTGAACCGCTTGTCTTCAAAACGGTATTTTTGAGCCATGATTCTGCCTGAATCATCTTTATAATTGGCAATGTGGCAAGGCAGACCGTTGATAGAACCGATACGATAATCGTATCTTTTACACGTGTCTTCAGTGATACCGCGAGCGGTGAGAGGCGAGAGAGTGCCTGTGATAAATTTTTCATTGGATTGCATACGTGGTGAGGGTTGTTGTTGTTTTCCCATGCGATTAGCAGGGAAGTGTGTTTGGCACTTGAAGCAATATGCACTCCCATCGTCGTTGTATGAGAGTGCATCGCTGCTTCCGCATTCGGTGCAAGGTTGGTGTGTTACTGTAAAAGCCATTCGTTTGGTATTCTTTGGTGTGACCACTTGAAGTTGTGCTTATCGCACCAAGAGGCATAGGTTGATTTGCTGCGTTTGCTGAGACGGTTCCAAGCATTTTGGAAACAGAATCTAATATCTAAGTCAGGGTTAGCCTCCCGTACCTTGAGATGCTTGGTACGGTCGGCAGGTTCCCAGTATCCCTTAGCCTCGACTATAATCCCGTTATCTAAGATAAAGTCGGGAGTATAAGTCTTCTCTAAGACATAGCTAAGCTTCATAGATTCGTAAGAGTAAGAGACGCCCACCCTCGTGAGCTGGGCGTCAATTACCTTTTCGAACCCAGAGCGAAACTTAGAAGTTCGCGGCTGGCGACGTCGATGCCTCATCGTTATCTTGTGCGAACGCTTCGCCAAAGGATTCAGCTTTGTAGCTTCCTTCCTCTTCTCCAAATACGTTTCCACTGTTAGAGTATTCAACAAGCTCTAACACTTGTACGGATTGCAGCTGGAGCGTGTATCCAAATCCCAATGACGGGTTGAACCAGCACCAAGGTTTGACAGCTAGTTTAACTGTAGAACCTCCACCGATCTGTGCGTTGGAGGGTTTAGCTTTACTGTCGAAGATACCTACAGAGAATTCAAGAACGCCCTTTTTAGTATCTTTTTTAGCTGCTTGTTTTGCATACAGTTCGAAGTCTCCTTCTGGTGTAATGCGAATAGGAGTGCTGTCTGCTCTCCGTATTTTTTTACCGCCTTGCTTAGCACACTCTGCTGCGTACTGAGCCTCTACGGTCTCATCTATTTTTAGTTTGAAAGCATTGTAATCATCTTCATTGAGATGAAGTTTAATGCTGTACATTCCATTCGCGTCGAAACGGAAGTTAGGCTCATTTACGTGTGGATATACGGCTTTGCCTTTAGGTGTTACTACTGTATTCATGTCTACTATTGCCTCATTGTCTGTTATGAAAAGAAGTACGTTGAGTGGCGTACATCTTCGGTTTCCAGATTCCCGTAAGTGGGAAGTTCTGGGAGAGTTACTCCAGCGTTGTCCTCAACTTCGTTCTTGAAGTTTAAGAGTAGGTCGGAGCGAAAAGTGTCAGCGTAAACGTTTCTCAAAGTCTCACCAAACACATCACACTTGTTAGAGTGTGTGCCGTAAGAATCGTGAATCATTGAGAAGTCGTAAATGCTGTGGTTTTGGTTAGCTTTGACTACTGAGAGGTGAAGCATAGCCGCATCAATTGCGTGAACAAAGTTTGGTGCGATACCCTGACGCTGGAGTCTGGGAGACACGCTGTCAAGCTCCTTTTCAAAATAGATATGAACGCCTTGTCCATACAGCTTTGAAGAGACCTTTCGAGCTGCTGCGTTGTGGTAAAATTGGTAAACAGGAAACCCACTGGGGCTCGTCCACTTAACACCTTCCCCCGTAGCTGAAACTTCTTTAGCGCACCTATGTAACCAACTCATACACTCTTTAGGTTTCTCTAAAACTTCGTTAATTGCTTGCCAAACCAGCTTGGCTAAATACCCAGTTGCCTCATATCTTGAAAAGTCATCGAACGGGGGTGAAACGTTTCTAGAGCGATAAGAAGATTCATACCACTCGTCGGTGTATTGCCTACAGGAGTAGTATGTAGCCCCGTAGAAATAGGTCATAACGGCACGTTTGGTTGTCTTTCTATCTATGCCCCAAGCAAGCCATGTCTTAGCTGTGTCACTTCCATTAGAAGCGTGTTCTCGTAGGTAGGATAAAACAGCATCAGAAACAACGCCGTAGATATCGGCAGGTTTGTCTGTTATTGAAACGTTTGTTGATGCAGCTCCAACTTCATCGCGCATTAGCAATGATAGTATCTGTAGCCCATTATTAGTTCCGTCCATTGCACAAGGAATGTGAGTATCTAAGACGCCTGTTTTAATCCACTTCGCCCACTCAAAGCCCCACGCCAAAGCCGACCAAGGTTTATCCATGTCCATCCAATCGGTGTTGTTCTTTGGATCACTTGCAATGCGGATAGCATCATCACCAAACGTGTAAGCCCACTTCTCCCGATCTTCGAGCGTATGCTTATCAAACCCTGCTACGTTAGCTCCATGTATAGCGAGCCACTTAGCATCAGCTTTATTCTTTAATCTTTCAGGACGATGAAATTCTAACAAAGCCCGACAAACATCTGGACCTTGAATGCCTAGAAAGCTTGGAACATTATATAACCTTCCACGAAAGTCAGCTGTAGTAGGGTAGAAGAAACGGTGCTTGTCGAACTTCTTAGCAAGGAACAGAATCTTCGCTATAAGTAATCGCTGAGACTTTGTGCTTAAGTTAAAATCATAAGTGCGAGCTGCTTGCTTTTTCCACATGCGCTTCGCTGTTTCATTCTCCTCCATATCATTTGGAATAGGAGGAAGAGCTTCATCTTCTCGACTAGGTAGACCGCCTACGTTGACGTTATTTTCCCACGCCCATCCCATGACATCGAGCACTGGGCTGTTAACTGTCCAAGGGGTTTGTTGAATAAGGTTCGCTGCCTCCATAGGCGAGGATAACCATTTGCTGTCTAGACTCCTGAGAAAAGTCATTTTATTTGTTTTTATAAACGGCAAAAGAGGCAGCGATGTATCAGTGGAGTCATATCCACCGTCCCAGATGTTTGTCCAAGGTTTTGGGAGTTCTACTGTAGGCATCCAGAAGGGCTGCATAAGCTCTCTGGAGGCGTTGAAGTCTTCAATCCATGTTAGGGTCTCCTGAGTGGCTGTAACGTATCTAGTGGGCTTGTGACCCTTTCTCTTGAGGATGTAGGCATACTCGATCATTCCCGTGGAGTGACGGAGTATCTCTACTAAGTGCAGACCAGCATTTAACTTACATCGGTGAGCCCACTTGTCGAACTCTGGCATGCCCTTCTTTGTTGTTTCGTGTTTCATCGAAGAACGGAGGTGACGCACCTGCTGTGTCAGACCTTTCCGTTTCTTAGCTCCTTTTAGAATACCCTTGGCTGTCTCGTTGTTTGTTTGCTCTAGAAACTGACAACGACATTCATCCTCAAGTCGAGCCCCAACGAACAAAGCACAGCCCGACATAGGTTTGCGATGCGAGATTGAATCCAGAACAGCTCTGACTGTTATCCAAGCTATGACTTCTGATTTCATTTCCCTTAGCTCTTTTTGGTATCGAGCAGGGTTTCGGTGCACTAACGACTCTTGATAATCCTCAATAGCTTTTTTAAACTTGGGCATGATTCCGCGCATAAGTCGTTGCCCGTAAAGAGTTTCCAATTCAGCTTCTCTATCTTTACTCGTGGCGTTGCGATTCTTGTAACGAACTAGCCCAATTTCGGACATTTCGGTGTTAAGTGTTTCTTGATCTAATTGGTTAGTCATAAAAATATTTGTCACTAAAGTGTCATTGAGGAAAAGATAATAATAATAAGAAGAGAAAAGAATAATATATTCTCTATTCTCTTTCTTCGGGATTTTCTAAAAGCCTCTCTTGAAGAATGCTAATTTTAGTTTTTAACGTTTCAATTTCTACGGTGAGCAGCTCGTTTTGATTCTGTAGGGCTTCGTTAGCTTGGGTCATTCCATTCAAGCCTCGAACTAAAATAGTTTCGGTATCAGGTTTGAATAGATTTCTGTTACTTATTTTTTTAATCATGCGGATTGTATTTTATCTGGGTTGTTGGTTGTTATATATTTAGCGCATCAGTGCACTGAAGTGTCAAGTTATATATAAAAATAAGCGTCGTCGTCCAACCGTGATAGTTATTGGGACAAAATTGATTTTAATTATCGTCGTCCAACCGTGATAGTAGGGGAGGCACGAGGAGATAAAGTAAGAGGGATGTCTACATAAAAAGAGAGCCAATCCTGATGGACTGACTCTCTAGTTTTTGGGGTTACAGAGGTTACTGCATTTTACCAAGCAGTATCCAAGTAACGAAGAAGGAGACTATAATAATAGCCTCCAATATGTATATGGCTAGCATTAGTGTAAGTGGTAATTTATGTTATGTGATGAACTGCTCCAGCATGCACGACAATCCTTACACTGATTATCTTGCTTGGGAGCTGGGCAGTGATGTTTGGATTCTGACCAACCAACTGTAGATGTATGTGTAAATGCTGAGTTCGGACGTTGGTTGATGAAGAACGAGGATACGCGAACAATGAGATTATCTGCAAGGACAGCATCTTGTAAGAAGTCCGAGAGTATTCGTGTTTCGCGTGTGGGCAACCAGAATGTGATATCTGGCAAAGCTAGCGCGATTTCGTTGATTTTGCGTAAGTGATACACACCTTGCAAGTCCCCTGAATCGTGCCAGCGAAAGTAACCTGACTTTTCTTTGCGACGTATGAGTTCTATGAGAGCGTCACGCCATACTTCAGGATTTCTTACAAGAGCATCATAGCGATACCTAAGAGCAGATTGCACATTATTGAACATGTAGCGACCTTTAAGAGCGTAACACGACTTGCAGACTGAGTTCTCCACCTTATGTAGTTTTCCACCAGTAGTGCACATTGACGCAGGAATGGAATACCCGTGACATGGCATCTTAGAGGGCTGGGAGAGTGATCCAGTGATAGTTGTAAGTTCTTTGAGCGTAAGGTTTGCATAACGGTTAATACCAGCAGGTGTAGAAGTATTCGGTGTTGTTAAGGTCGATATCATCTTTGAAGAGGGCGATGTCTATGAGGAATGTTTTGCGTTGATCTAGGTCAGAATAACCTAACTCACCTTCACGAACTTTGTCGGCTAGTCGGTTTAGAACTTGATCAGTGAGGTGTAAGCGTTCGAGATTGAAGTCTTTGTCGAAGTCGGGATTTTGTTTTTCCCATTCTTCGCGCATGAAGTCTTGAAGCTCGTAGTTTTTGCGCCAGTAGCGTTCTTGCTTTGGCTTAGGATTGGAGAATATGTATGCGTCTAGTCCCATGATAGTATATATGTGTGTGTGAAAGCTTTTTGGTGAAGTGAGGAGTAGCAGGGAAAAGCAAAAAACCTACTACTCCTCGTATCAACAACGTTACTAACTAGGCAACGAAAGCGAGTTTATCTAGAGCGTGGTGTAGAGCACCTGAACGTCTGCTAGAAGAGAATACATTGTCGCGATATAGAGCAGTGAATGCATTTTTGAGAGACCATAGGTTACGGTCTGTG
>VMHT01115110.1_pt1 | contig 15246 bp, 5 predicted proteins | sample 4693611 | NCBI WGS metagenome assembly VMHT01 (sample SAMN12280063, study PRJNA550983) | marine metagenome | isolation source: seawater sampled from same location over 5 years 0.02-0.2 micron viral filtrate | place: USA: collected off the coast of southern California halfway between the port... ... | reverse complement strand
TTCGCCATAGAGGTTTACTCTGTTGACATAAGTTGTTTTCTTGAACGATGCCGAAACACTTGCGAAAGAAGAACTCACTACATTATTAATAACACGTTCCGATTCAAATGCAAATGTAGATCCTGTAACAAGACCCAATCCTTCAGCCGATGATGGCTTCAAGAAGGTTGGATTGTTAGACCAGTTAAGTTCACCCTTCTTCATGGCGGTAAAATAAGTATTTGTATGTGTATATCTTGTTCCTTGGAATGTTAGTCGATAACTTCCAACTTTATCTGCCGGTGTGGTAATGCTATTACCCCAATGAATCCATTTAGGGCTACTGTTTCCGTCACTAACTGTTTGTCGTGACGCAACGCCGTTGGCCAAATCGTATGCTCCGCTTAGAATCAAGAATCCTTCGCGATAAAGAATAATACCTGCAACGGTATTATTCTGGGCGGACGCAAAACTACTACTCACTTGTATAAGTTCTCCGTTTCTCTTTTTGTCCACAAGACTGCCAATATATGTGCCAGTGATATAGTAGTCTAGTTTAACAGATCCCGGCTTAATCTGGGATCCGTAGAAAATAGCTGGAACAGAGATCAAAGTTGAGCGAACAACATCAAAACTTCTATTAGGCCCGTCTTTTATTGAAGCAGAATAAAAGAAATGTGGACTACGAATCGAATTGTAATCTAGCGTCGCCTCTAAAGCTTTCAAAGCAGACGCAGAAAGAAGCGGACGAATGACCTGTGCGTTCTGGAAATCTGATATTGCCTTACTTCTGTTTGCATTTAAGATAAGTACATTATTTGATTCTAGTGTTGTTAGATGGTTGGCAGCAAACTCTTCACGAGCTATTGAAGCAGATATATCATAAGAACCTGTCAATACAACACCGGGTTGTGTTTTTTTATACGTGTCATTTGTTACGTTCTTGAATATTGGATCGGTCAAAAGAGACTCTTGCCCTTTTGTGACGTAAGGATATATAATACCAAAATTCTTTACGTTTGTCCCACCGTCAAGTAGAGATGAGCTATCGCCAATGATCAAGCCAGTGTCAGAGTTCTGGCGATCAACATTTACCTGATAAAGCGACGTGTACCCGGTTGGAATATCATAAAGATTCCCAACTTGAGCCCCTGAAATAGCGTTCTGATTTTGATAATAAACGCTAGAACTATAAATAAAGAATTCGTTATCTGGGTGAGTTTTTACCGTGTTGAAGAGGATGTCTTCTTTGTCGAATCGAAAAATCGACATAGCATCAGTAATCCAGTCTTACGCGAATTGTGTAGTTCTGTGTTGGGTCCTTGCGAAGAGGCTCTGATAGCTTCGCGACTGCAAGTAGTTCGTTATCAGCAGAGTAAAGTCCAACAGTAGTAAAGTAAGACACTGGTACATCTGTTGAGTTATTCTTAACTCTAATCTGCGAGGAGGAGAGGTAAGTTGGGTTTGCTGAGTAATTGAACTCGTTGTGGTCTGCACGGCAGAAGTAAATAGTAGAATTTAGCTCAACGGTATTATTGAACGAAATGTCGTAAATTCTTCTACGGAAATCAGCAGCTAAAGTATTGATGTTATCTGAGCTTAAAGCTCCCTGCGAACTGTCATCGTTACTGTATGAGACAGAGGTTGACAAAATTCCTGTCGAAGATTGACCGGCGTCAAAGATAGCACCCATGTTAAGAACTGCAACGCCGGCCTGATAATAGACCAAGCCAACTGGCTGAGCACTGGCTCCGCCTGCTTGAATAGCTGTTCCACTTATCGGTGAGCCTCCTGAGTTTGTTGCATACAGTAGGCCGTACTCGCCTGCTGGGGAGTTGATCTTGTAACTATTCAAAGCTCCGGAGTCAAACACCTTAATTTTTGTGCCAAAAGGAGAAGTATGTGATCTAGATACGCCAAGAATCATTGAGAAAGACTGCTTTTTAATCTCATCTTTAGTTAGCAATCTGGCAAATGGAACCGCCACAATTGATCTCATTGTCGAGCCCGTGCCCAAGACGCCATCAACGTCAAATTCACGGATTGAACCAGTCACATCATACCCAACGAGAACTTGCGAGAACTCTTGATAAATATTTCTCTTCTTTTGATTTTGTGAGGTTAGTGTAACGCCGGCGCTATCCAAGTAAGCCGGGTTAGCACCTACGGTTACATCAAAGATGTGGTTAGCAGAAGATGAAAGGAATGGGTAGTCGTAAACAGACTCAAACATGCCGTGGGCATAAGTCTTAATATTATTATCAGCATATGTTCCCGAGACAATAGAGCCAGTAATCGGAATTGCTTCGTGTAGCTTCGTGCGAGCAGAAGTAACGTCCGTGTTGCGAATGAGTTTAAAAGTGTTAGCCATTGTTTATTACCTTTTGGTTATCAGCGGTTTCTAATGAATCTAATAGGAACATCAACTCGGTAACCGGTTGTTCCGCCTGTTACTCGAACTGTTGTATCAATGAAGTCGATATCGTTGCTACTCAAGGTACCCTGTGAGCCCAACTGGTTGAACAAGAAAGTGCTTGCGTTTAGCTCAAGGCTTGCCTGAATTGCAAAGCGAAGACGAGTTCCGCGAGGGCCGGCAATTGCCTGATTTCCACCGGATGTGGTATTAGTGATGCTGTCAACAAAATCTGGATCAGCATCTAGCGATAGAGTGTAAGAGGCAATCTGATCATCATCAATGAACGTCAATGGAGCCGCTACATTACCATTCTCCGGAATAGAGACAATTGTTCCAAGACGATTATCAATTTCTAGAATATACTGTGTTTCAACAAGTAGTGGATCCAATGCTCTGCTAGGTGAAATCGCAGTAGTGTCCAGACCCTGATCAAGTCTAATGTTGTTATCAATGTTGCCTGCACCAGTACCGTCGATGACGCCAGCAATAGCTGAGAAAGTTGTTACTGTTGCATCATTAACTGCAATTGCAAACTGATTGATCTCTGTATTTCTGGCAGTGCCAGCAAAGTTTTCATTAAGCTTCAAAATTGGCAGATAGAGTAGATTGTTTCTAGGAATAGTTACTAGTCTGGAGTTCATGATAGAAGTGTTATTAGTAAATGATTCTAGAACAGGGGTCTGAAGTAGCTCAAGATCTGCGTAAGCAGAACCACTTGGGTGGTTAAGATCAAATCGTGTATAATTGATCTCGTCATCGCCAAGAGCGAACTTTACAATCTTAAAAGAGCCGTCGCCCTTTGCCAAACGCATTCTACCTGTATCAGTTAGAACCGCATCAAGGATAATATCACCTGAGTTGTCCAAAAAAGCCATTTTATCTCCAGAAACCGTACTGTTTCATTTTATAATTAGTCATCTATAGGGAAAAGATCTCTAATTTGTTTGCTTTGTTCAGAAATAAGATTTCTTTTCTCTCTTGTCTTCACACCCTTTAAAGGAACAATCTTTTTAACTCTACTCGCAATGTTTTGATCTTCTAATATATCATAGTTTTTAAAGTTATTAACAGTTATAAAGGGTGTTGTCACAGTGCCCGCTAGACCTACATCTGAAAGCGGACTATCAAGTATGCTTGAACGCTCTGGTAAAGCTTCGCCTGTCGCAAGAGAGATACTATCACTTTCCGTATTAAATTCAGTCTTTACTTCTTTATTAACACATGTAACATTTATGTCAAATGCTTTATTTGTATTTTTGGATCTAAATCTAAACTTAAACTTCTTGCCCGTGCCGGGAAGGCCAAACATGTTATCGTCTGTGTTTCCAAGAAATACTTTTTTATTTTTACTAGTTCCCGGCTCACCGTCACTATCAAGCAAGTTTGATTCTTGATAGTTAGGGCTAACTTGCGAGAATACCGGCCTGATATTAATCACCTTAGTTAGGGCCTTAGCTTCTCTTCTAGTCTCTGGTAAGCCCTCAGATACAAATTCTTCGTATTCAAGTCTTGATATTCCCTCTTCGGTATTATATTTAATCTTGAATATTTTTGTGGGATTTGATGCCAATCCAAGTCTGTTTCTAGCTACAAAAGTGAAATAATACGTTTTGTTTTCTTTAAGCTCTAGAACTAGAGCCGCTGAATCGGCTAATAGATTACTATCCTTTGCCGTTGTGGAAACGCTTGCAAACATAGAGTTTGTAAACTTAGAGTAATCAGTGTCCTCGTTTGGCTTTCGGGTTGCAGAATAAATCTCAAAGCTTGAAACAGTTGATACACTTGTATACTCAATAAAGTTATTATCGCCTACAAGAAAATTGTTTCGTAATATCTTATTATTGTTAATTGTATCTTGATTGGTCAAAGGCAGAGATCTCTGAACTTCGTTTCCATATCCGGAATAAAAAACAACTTTTGCTTTATTTTCTTGCCTTCTAATTGGTAAAATTTCAATTCTTGGCACCAAGGGAGGTGCTGCCAATGTTGTCCCCAAGCCGACATAAGATGGTATCTCGACAACCTTAATTGATGGATAGCAATTTACTTCCAATGTGTACGTCCCATCTTCGTTAAATGTAATTTCAGAGTATTCGTACTCACAACCGTGAATCGCAACCATATAATTAATTAAATAAGTGTACTCTTTACCGTAAATAACTTGTGTATCAAAATACTGGATGTCTTCTCGGTTATTTGGAATCACTATTGTCTGCAATGGTGTGCCGATGGATGTATTTCCTTCAAACTTGTCTACTTTGTAGTATAAAATTTCTGTATTAGCCGGTGTGCCAGTAAAGACGTCTTCGATTCTTTTTGTGCTTACTGAATCTGTCACCTCTTCGGCATATCTAGTAGCGAACCTGTTAAGTGTTTTAGTAAAAGTTAAAACATCTTCATAATTATTTTCTGCCAAATTAATGCTTGGTGCCTCAACATCATAAAACTTAATTGCGGAAATGTTTTCTGGCAGCTGTCCCAGTCTTGCCGGTGCTAGATCATTAAACCAATTTAAGAACGAATAAGAAGCAAGTTGCCTACTCACGACTGGTTGGCCTACAGAAGTATAACTAAAGGTTTGCTGTGAAATAAAGCTATCGTTGTTTTGTAGGTGCCACCTCATTAGCAAAGAACCAATGTCTCCTTCGGGATCTCTAGTCTGTTGGTTCGCATAAAAAAGATAGTTGTTACCTAAATTTATAAAATCTTTTTTCTGGTCAATGTCCCCATTGGTATCTTTTAGCTTAATCTTGGTTAGAAAAGGGATTTCTGATGTGTAGTCAAGGTGCTCTACCTCGTAACTATATTGACCTGTATCGTCTAGAAAACTATTCGCTTCAATAAGTGGGCCAACATTCTCTGGGGGGATGAAGATGTTTCCGAAACTTGCTCTTTGCGATGCATCTTGTTCCAATACATTTTTAGCCATCTTTACATAGCTGTTTTTATTCTTTACATTTCTAATTCTAGGTTCATAATAATTAACTAATAGTTTTTCATCTGTTACACCATTAATCGCATTTTCATATTCTATATTTTCACGAATATAAGTATATTCAGCGTCTACTGTTGGCTTAGGAGAAGAAATATTATTAACATTCTTTGCAACTACTTCTTGTCTACTGTCTGGTAAAACAACTTCAGCTGAATAATCTTGATACCTTTCATTTAGCTGGATCTGTGAAATAATATTTTGTGCTCGCCTTTGGTTATTTGGTTGTATGTCAAGCGTAACCTTGAATCCTGCGTCCAGAACAGAATCGGTTTTAGAAGTTCCAAAAGTTTCTACTTCTCTTACGACCATCTTGAAAGGTATGTTCCTCTTTCTCTTGTAGAACAGACCTTGGCCGCGAACTCTCCATGACCCCAACGCTTCGTAAAAAGGATCAGATACATCTGTACCGTCATTGGATATGATTTCTGTATTTGCGATAACTACTTTTTTAGTCATTTTAATATCCAGCGCCGCTGCTTACTTGCCCGGAGGCAGGCGATGAAGCAGCTGACGGGGTTGTAGGTGATGAAGCAGCTGGTGGGGTGGCGGTAGGTGATGGGGCAGCTGTCGTGTTGCCAATGTTAGAGACTACTGTCTGAGGGGTTGGGGCTTCTAGGTTTGGCCTGTCAAATTCAAATTTAAGCTCTCTAACCTCTACCGGTTGCGTCACATAAATTGATGTAGAAAAGTATTTTTCAAATACATTAAAGCCTATCTCATTAATATTCTTTATTTGTTGCACATCTCCTGCCAAGCTTATCCCAATTGACGGAGGCGCAGGAGCCGCTATAACAGCTTGGTTTATTAACGCCGATAAATCTAAGCGGTCAGCGTCTGCTCCCTGTTCGATTACAACAAAGTGCTGATTGATTATCTTCTCATCTATCTGGTCATACAGATTAGTTAAAAACTCATTGTTTGCGTATTTATGTACTTTACACATATATTTAGTATTTAAGCCTAAGTTTTGCTCTTCGAGTATATCCTCCGAGAGGTTAGCATAAATGGGCCTCATGGAGCCCTCTTCAAACCCTGTAAGAATTTTGGTTTCCCCTATTAAAGAATAATTATAATAATAATACGCTAAGTTGTTTGTGTCAAATAATCTTAAATTTTCATTTGTATCATACAGTACCAAATCGCTAACAGGATTAAAGCTTCCGTATTGAAAAGGTATCTTTATTTCAGGATTAAAGTTTACCCCTATTGGGCTCGTAAACCTAAAATAGGTGAAGGCTAAAGGGTTCTTGCCCGGTGCATCAGAAATTAGTGACGTAGCTTCATTGTTCGCATTTGAACTCTGAACCACTTTAGATAAGGCGAGGGGTAACTTAGAAGAAATATCGTCCAAGTTCATTAGCTTACTTTTATCCTCTGCATCTTCAACGATTTCGTTTCGATTTCGACTTATATCAATATTACTTGAAGCTAGATCAAAATCAAAGTCCACTGATGTTCCATTTTCTGCTAAGCTTTCAAGTATACTTACATAGCGATAGTATTGTATGTCTTTTTGGCCTCGTAATATCTGTTTGCTTTGCTTTTTCTTTGTTGTTGAGAAGTCTAGCCTTCCAGAATACTTATCCTGCACGCTTTGACGAATACTGTCGTTTAACAGGATTGACAAATACTCTAAATAATCGTTATTATCTTGTATACTACTTAAGCTTCTTTTTTGCACCAAATAATCTTTGTCCAAGAATATAGAGTGCGGCTTATAGTAAGTTAAGTATGTTTCATCAGGTTCAGGACTGGAAAGTGACTCGTCCACACGATCCGTAGAGGAAACAACATTTCGTGATACCGCTGGCATGAAAACTGGTGCTCTCGTTGTGGTCTGCCCAACCTCAAGCTTATAGATTGGATTATAAGAGTCAACAAAATTTAATCCTACTGACTTATCAAAATTTAAGCTTAAAATATCAGATTTAGTCTCAATTGCGATCTGTCTGTTCTGTTTTCCGCTCGGGGAGGCGACAATTGATCCAACGCCAGAACCAACCTCGACAATACCAAATGTTTCAGACAAAAATGTATACAATTTTTCGTATGAATCATATACTTTTCTCATCTCATAAATATTTCCTGTCTCGGTATTGGATGAGTAATATATTGACCTAAGCAGATTAGTTGGTGTTGTGCCAAATAGATCGAAAAAGAAGGTCAGAGAAGAAACCATAATTGAAATAACCTCTAACAAGGAGTTATTGTTTTCTAAGCTCTTTGCTCTTTCTAAAAAGTTGCCCTCTTTATCAAAAAATGTTGGGTTATTAAGTTTTGAGTAAAGGCTTTTGAAAGCTAATAAGTTATTTTCAATATTAGAAATCTTTTCGGTGATGTATCTTTGTAAGCCATCCTGCATTCTTAGGGAAATTCTGTAGTAGAAGTCTGATTTTCTTAGCAGCTGGGGCACTTCGTCCGTGAATGACAGCACTTTATACTTTTGGAGAGGGTTGCCAAACGAATTTGAAGCCTCTTCTTCATAATAGGCATAAACACTATATTTGTTATCTGAGGTTATGGGTGAGTCGGCTACATTTTTCACCTGAATCTTGCCAGTGTCATCACCTTCTTTAAAGGATGTACTAATAATTGTTTCTTGCCTTTCCTCATTGTTAAGTAATGATACTCTATCAACCTCAAAATTATCTATATAAGTTGTCTTTTTAATGTAATCAAGCTCATTTTGATCTAATCGGTCTATTAAGCTAGAGAATTTAGAGTTTTCTCTCAAAATCTGTTCAGCATCAATGAATATTACATTGCTGGTGTGTTTTGCTGGCTTGTTCGCAAGGTTTAACTGCTCTTTTTTCACAATGCTAGACATTACAGGGCTTATGCCTGAAGTTTTGGCTGTGAAAGATAGAAGTTCTGAGGTTTGGTTATCTTGTAATATTTTTGTTTCTTCAATAAAATTAAAATTTTGCAAGATAGTGTCGAATATGACCTGAATGTCTGTCTGTCTTCTATCAAATACCTTATAAACACTGGTTCTCTCTGGTGTCAGGGTGCTATGTAGTTCATTAGTATGCTTAAGACCTTCCATATATACTGAAGACTGTGAGCCATCCGGAATATGCTGGTGGACTGCCCCTGCCCATATTTGATTATCGGAGTTTAAAAAGTAATAACTTTGATTAAGAACAGACCCTTGGCTCAAAACCATTTCACCAGCTATTCTGCCATAAAGAATATTACTTGATGCTAAAGATGCTCTTGCATTCTGACTGCTATCAGTTGGAACTGTTACAAAAGAGAAAACAGCAATGTTCCTACTTGCCCTAGCTTGAATCGTGATTGACTTGGTGAGCTTATAGTATTGAGTCTCTTCGGAAGATACAATAGATACATTCTCCTCTAATTCTCTAAATGATATTGTTTTATAACTTATTTCACCGCTAGACAGGAGTTCTTGTAATTGCTCAAACTTGTAGTCTCCGCCGCGTAATAGATTTATCTTTTGTCTATTGTCTGCTATCAAAACATATAGTTGCAGCTGTTGCTTAGATCTAAGATCTTCAAACGTGCTTTCATTAAGCATCAAAAAAACTTTTGCATCAAGAGCAATTACGTTTTCTACCTGTTGTTCTTCAGACACAATTGGTGTTGTCGTAAACTCTTCATTTCCATATTCGTCTATAAATCTAATACCCGGCTGATTGAAGATGTTAAGCTCGCTCTCACTCGGAGAGCGAATCACAACTTCTTCAATATATGAAGGGGGTACTATTGTATCTCGTAAGGATGTAAAATTAAGTTCAGCCATCGTTTAATAACTAGTTTCCTATTAGTATTTAACACTTATCAGAGCTAGGAAGACCATTGATATATGCATTGTCCACCATGACATTTGTCTCTTCTCTTGGGCACATCTCTTCAATGGAGGCATCAAGAGCAAAATCTTTTCTTCTTAGTTCTGCTACCAATGAACATATGAAATTCTCAGGTATTTCGTCGTAAGCATCGGTAAATACGTTGAAGTAATATTCAACGTCATCTGTTGTGTTTGGATATTTGTTTATCAAATTTAATTTTTCATTTCTTTCATTTTCTGACAAGTAAATATTACTGTCATTAACATATAAATCTTGCAGCTGTTTCTGGAAGGTTAACTTTCTAAGTGGCTGATCGCCCAAATAATTGTCTTTCTCTTCCAAGATCTCAAAAACTTCAACTTCAAAATCTCCAAAGCTTGCGGTGACACCATCCTCTTCGATGAGTAGGGTGATCTGCTCAGAGCTGACGTAGACAGAGCCTCCATCTACAAAGACTTCCTGCTGGCTTAGTCCAGTATCCGCTTCAAAAATTATTTGAGGGTCACTAAAATCATCAATTGCAGTTTCAAAATCAAGATTAACATTAATTTGTGGAATTGAAACATCAGGTCGCAGGCTGTTTGATGACGTGTAGTAGTTGTTAAAAGACTCTATCTCATTATCAAGTACAAATATCTTTAGTCTTGAACTTCCACTAGATAGAGTATCGCACTTACCCAAAGATTCTCGCTTAGCTTGCTCAGTTTCAAAATCAATTCCAACGATATTGTTTATTTTATTGTTTCTAGAGTTAGAAAATCTGTTTTTTTGGACTCTTAAATAAGGTGTTTCAAGTTTAATTCTTCTGTCAATATCATTTTGTCCTTCGCCAGAAGAAGAAAAATTGTAGTTTACGCTATCATCTGAGAAAGAATAATATTCTGGCTTGAACTTTCCTTGCGAAAGTAAACTCTCACCATACCCAGTTAACTTAAACTCTAATATATTTTCTTTTTGATTAAAAAACGTCATTTATTACTCATCAGATTCAGTTGTAGACATATCGACTTCAATGTCAAGCTTACCCATCTCCACTAGGCTAAAGTGGTCATATGGCCAGTTAAATCCAAAGAACTTCTCTTGCTCATTAGTAACTACTTCCTTGCCAAGAATATCTCTTTCGTAATTTGTTTTGGCTCTTTGCTTAACTTTGAATACCATCCACTGAATATCACTTGGTATTTCAATCGAATCAAAATTAGTAATCTCGCTAAGTAGTTCTGGCCCCTGAAGTTTATGGGTAACTACCTGCTCAACTTCTTCAATAACTTGTCCCGATGGTGGCGTCAAGTTCTGCCAGATATAGCTTAAGTCGTTCTCGTCAAATGTGTGCTCAAACTCAAAGATATAAGCACTATAAGCTGCCACTTCATCAGGATAATTTATAAAGTCCAGATACGGTGGGAAATGGTATCGCAGCATCTTTTGAATTTGACTTTCAATACTAGTTGCTGATAGCTGCTCAGCCACTGACCTGCCGTCCTTGATTGAATCAATTATGGTTTCGAGTAGGTTGGCAGACTGGCCACCGGCAATAAGAGGGAAAAACTGCTTAGTGCCCTCTACATTCCGGAATGGAATCGCAACAACTGCTTCCCTGACCTTCATTTCTTTCTTAAGCTTTCCAATTTTGACAGGCTGAGGGGTAAAACCGCAAACGTCTGCCAATGATAGATCAGTGTCAACCCCAACGGATTTGGAATTGTCTCCAAAAGGTCGAATTGTATAAGCATTACCAGTACCAGTAGCTCCAATGCCAGTTAGATCTCGACCAGTTCCAATAACTCCATTTGGATGATTATCTAGCCAGTTGAGAGGTATTTCTTCTACCTTAAGATAGATACCTTCATCATTCCTTGGTATTCTACCAAATTGATGCCAAATGCCGCGAGGCACGGAAGCTGACAGCTCTCCGTTCGGCTGCGTGACGGAGCCATAAGAAGATAGGTGGTCAAAGTTCAGTACAGGAGTTTCAAACTTAAGCTGGATTGACCACCTTGCATCATCACCTTCTCCAACAACCTCGAAAGCATCAATACTAGCAGAAATCTGCATAGAGTTGTCATTGAGCCTATCATCTCTTGCAGGAAGACCATCACCGCGACCGGGGTTCTCGCCCGCTTCCTTGTCGAATCTCCAATACTTAACAAACAGGCCATCTTGCCTTCTGTCAAATGTGGTCCCTATCTCTGCGTCTGGGAATGCAAACAGCTGCTTACTTGTACTAGGATCTCCACTAATGACTGGCTTAAATCCTAGCTGCTCTGTTGCAGTAGAGCCAGACACGCTGGTACCCGGAGGAATGTAAATAACATCAAGCCATGCTTCGCCATCGTAATAAGGCGGAGTGTATGGAAGGTTGTAGCCATTTGCCGAGTCGTAAGTTCCGGAAAACACACTAGAAGGTGAGCCAGAGCCTGTCATTCCAACAAGCGGCGGTCCAAAAGCAGTTGGCCTAGAATACATCGTGACTGTTGGTCGAGCATATTTAAGTCCTATGCCCGCTGATGTGAAGCTGCCTGAACCTATTCTCGCTTGGGTACTATCTGTTTGAGTTGTAATGTCTTCAGTAATAGTGGTTAGCTTTTTATTGCTAACAAAGAAGAAGTTGTCGAGGCCGTTGGTAGTATTTGCTGGTGTATTGCTGTTTGATACATGTATTGTAACGCCGTTTTCATTTGTGGTTGATTCAACCTTGATTACAACAAATTCAGCGTATTCATCAGTGTTTGGCAATGTTCCAGCACAGTTACTATCCTCTGCTATGGCAGTGTAATTAATTCTAGTCTCGAAGTTTGTTGCGTTATAGTTAGGGTGCAGATTGATTACTGCTTGTAAGTTTTCGGCAACGGACTGCCAATTGGCTGTCTGGCCGGGGCCAGCAACTGTTCTGAATTCAAACTCATTGCCAGCGGCATCATATATATCATCCTGAACGGATGAAGCTTGAAAAGATGATTTTCCATCGACTCTCCAAATTCCTTGCGTGGCTCCCGACAAGATAAATGAAGCAGAAAAATTAGAATTCCAGTTTGCATCGGCTGCATCAGTTATACATGCGAATGATGGGTAAATATTTCCAGCTTCGGACCCTGCCAATAAACCCTTATTAATGTAAATAAATGCCACTGGCTTTACAGGATCCTCTTTGATAATCTGGGGTACTGCGTAATCCCCATAACTACCAGAATTTAGCTTAGGTATATCGGTGGAACGATACATCTTAATTCTCATGCCATATGCTTTGCCCGGAGTTACAGTTTTGAAGTTTGCTTGTCTATCAGACAAAATCCTCGTTGTCTGACCCCCCTCTAAGAAAAAGTTTACAGATTCAGCTAGATAATTGTTCACCATATCAATGTAAGTGTTATCGTTACTGGAAATGTTGATAACATTTGTTAAACGAGTTGCAATATTACCTAATGCTCCGAATTGTGTAGCCTCGTTATCAACTATAGTGCCCTGCAACAGGTCCGGCTTATAAAGCGCCTCAAAAGGAATTCTCTTGTGGAAATCTGAAGCGATTCCTCTGTAAGCGTTAAAACGGGCAATACTACCAGCAGGTGACTCACTCTCGTTCAAGCCGGGAGAAATAACTCTAAAATCTTGTGTATATGAGCCTGTAAATATCGGGTAATCTACGGCCATGCCTGATTTTATAGCGTTATACATCAATCCGGGTGCAAAAAGAGTTTGCAGAATTGGTCTAAATTTATTAGTTTCAGAAAATTGATTTCCAGCGGTGCCACTTGGCAAAGTTATTGAAGTATCGCCGTATACATCAAAAAATTGTTGTGCTACCCTAACTGATCGCTCAGATGGATAGAAGCCGTCGTATGGTAAAAATTTCTTAATTCCTCTAAATCGAAGTGTTAGCTGACTTGGATCCATACCTCCGTTAGCTGCACCTTCTCTAACTTCTTCAAAATGTCTTAAGAAATCACTGTGTGAGTAGATCTTGAAGAAGTCTTTTTGTGAAGAATTTTGCGGCAAGCTTCTCAGCAAAGGTCTAACTAGATCTCTTGTCGGATTTGCCAGCTTAATAGAAAAATTCTCGTTAAATGAAGACGAATCAAATACGTCAACATTTTCTAGCCCTACAAAATCAGAGGAAATATATTCAGGAATAATAGAAAGATCTTTTCTCTTTGTTTTTACATCCAAGTTGTAAACATTATATGTATCATCAAATGGTGCTGATGATTTGCTAAAGAATGTTTCTACACCATTTGAAGAAGTAAAGAATCCAGCTTGTGTGCCAGCTTCCCACTTGGCAAATCCAGAGCCAAGTAGAGAGTATACATGGTTACTTGAACTGCCCGGAGGATTCGGCAAATCCTGAATTGCTACGCCATTGCTTAACTTAATCTGCATACCATGTCGAGATACCGTAGAGCGTGGGTCCTGAAGGAAATGGTTCCTATACAGTTGCGGCTGGACATTAATATTTGTTGCTCCACCAAGAGTAGGGTTGCCAGCACTGAACTTTACTTTATTGTAAGTTGTAGTGTTCTGTAATATTCCGGGTCTAGTGTCAAACGCTGAGGGACTAGTATTGGCACCCGGAGACGCCTTAGCTGCTGCTGGCGAGCCGGGAGACTTAAACTGTGCGGTCTCAAACTCAGTAAATATATCCAAGTCCCAAGAAGATCTAGCATAGAAAGAATCACTATCAGTCGGGCCGAAAGGTTTTGTGTTACCGCCTTTTCCACTTCTGTTAGATTGTAAGTCTCTCCAGAAGTTATTTTTAAATCCGGCTCTTTCTCGAACCTTCTCAAGATATGAGTTTTCTTCTGATGGCCAAATAGTCTCACGATACTTAATGTTATTGATAATAAAAGTATCGTCTTCAGTGAGCGTCCCTATCATGTTGTCAAATGCAGAATCATTCACTCCAGCAACTAAGTCATAACCATTGTCTATGACATCCTGTGAGAAGTAAAGTTTCTGGTTGCCATTCTCTACATTTAGAACGTGCTCTCTGCCATCAATTGTAACTCTGATTTCAACTGGATCGTATCTGCATGAAATAACTGACTGCGTGGCCACCGAAGTTGTTTCTTCTATAATGGTTCTAGTGATAGGGAAAGGATCAAATACAGTTCTGGCATTTGTACTAGGGAAGGCGAATAAATTGTTGTTCTTTAAAAATCTATTTACTCTATTCTCGCTTACTCTTAGTTGCTTGAAGGAAGAATACCCGTAAGGCCCATTCGTGTTTAGAATAAAATCATTAACAAGAAGACTTGAAGTAGATGGGAAAGTAACCGTCAATGTATCAGTGCTGATTGTCGGCACTGCTGCACGTAGACCGTCTGAAACGACATAGAGGTTTGCACCCACGAATGAGAGTGAAGAATTGCGGTCAGAACCAGATGTAAATACTATTTCGCTGACTAGGCCGGCTGAAGTTGAAACTTCACCATCAGATGTCTGGTAGCCTAATATGTAGCTAGATTGGTACGAAGAAGTAATCCAAGCGTAGCGAAGATCGGTGCCCGGAAGCGATGACACTACATAGTAGTTATCATAAAGTGTTTTTGTGGTGTCTGAAGCAGCCGTACCGGTAGCGAAGTCATTGGCTGATCCAGATGACCTTACCAAACGACCTGCTCTTTGTGTCTTGTGGAAACTTGGAATACCAATTCTGTAAAGTGATGAAGTTCCAAGATAATTTGAACTTGTCACCTGTGAAGGGCTATAGTGAACCGATCCAGATGTAGAAGTATCGCTACTAAATCCGCCATAGTTTGCGTGATCTACCAAGAATTTCCTATTAACAGGCACTCTAACTGTTAGGTTACGATAGTTTAAGTCATTGTACGGGCTATATTCCGCTGCCTCGTAGTCTAAGCCGATGCCACCTTGGCTGTCACCCGCTGTCAAAGGGTCGCCCGGTGAAGAGAAACGATTAACAATAATATGCTTTCTTGCTGGTCGCACTGGCTTAGTGTAGTCTACCACGCCAGTTACAAATGTAGACGTTATACTGCCTGTTCCAAACCCACCAGATTTTACAAAATCAGGATTATTTGTGCTGC
>VMHT01081086.1_pt1 | contig 15246 bp, 24 predicted proteins | sample 4693611 | NCBI WGS metagenome assembly VMHT01 (sample SAMN12280063, study PRJNA550983) | marine metagenome | isolation source: seawater sampled from same location over 5 years 0.02-0.2 micron viral filtrate | place: USA: collected off the coast of southern California halfway between the port... ... | reverse complement strand
TATTGTAGAATTATTTTGATGAGTGAGGAGATTAAAGTAGAGATTAAATTACCTGATAGACTGTTTGTATAAAGTAAAGATTAAAATGTATTATAGGTTCATGATAGAACTATTTGTATAATGTAAAGATTAAAGTTAGTAATCTACGCTTGATAAACTATTTGTATAATGTAAAGATTAATCTCTTTTTTCTGTGTTGATAAAATTATTTGTACAAAGTAAAGATTACTCTCCTTTTTCTGTGTTGATAAAATTATTTTTATGAGTGAGCTAACTTATTGTAGAATTAATTTGATGAGTGAAGAGATTAGAGTATAGATTAATCTCCTTTTTCTGTGTTGATAAAATTATTTTGATGAGTGAGCTAACTATAATTGTACAAGACACATTTATAATTATTTACATCTATTTTATTCATCATAATAACAGCAAAATTATATTTTTTTAACATATCTTCTATCTGTTTATTAACTTTTAACATAAATCCAATATCTGAATCATCTTTCATTGATGTAAATAAAAAAACTATAGATATGCATCTGATACATTTAGATTTCCTATGCTAACAAAATTAGAAATGAATGATCCAGCGATAAAAAGAATTCAGAAAATATTATATTTTGAAGTTCCTATTGATTGCAATGTAGATTCTTCTGAACATGCAAAAAAAATGTCCTTTATGTGATAAATATCACATAACTAAAGCTAGTGAATATTATGACATTGACGAAATAGATTCTATTTACGGAATTGAATCAGAAGGTTATTATATTGCAAAAACGGGTAAATATGAAACATTTATTGAATATTCATATGGATTAAAAAGTAAAATTGAATTTGTTGTAAAAGAATAATCGGTGCAAAGCAAAAAAATGTGAACACAATCTTGTGACTATTTTATTTTTTTAACTCTTCTCGCACTTCCATTAATGCAATACCGAGCAGATTCTGTCCTTTCCATTTTTTACCCTTCTCAGCATCACTTCTATTAATACCAATCCCCCAAATGCGATCATAAGGAGAAGCTTCAACAAGATTACTTCCATCAGTAGATAATAGTTGATGCAGCAAATCTTCATTTTGAGAAAATTTATGCATCACTGCTTCTTTCATAAATTCATATTTGTTTTCTCCCCAAACTTCTTCATCAAAATTTTGAACTTTTCGCCCATAGCCTTTAATAGATTTAGGGCTAACAGAAGTTAATATCTTGTTTTCCAACACTTTATTATCAGGATCAAACAATTGTTGTTTTTTCCACATAAAATACTGCTCACTGTTACAGAAAGTCTTACCACCAACGGTAAAATAAGAAGTAAACCAGTTACCCAAATAACCGTATTCTTCATGAGGCCTCCAAAAGTAAATTGTGTTTTCCGTCATTGCTGCCATTTTTTTAATAAAAAATATACCTTCAATTTAAGAAATTGTTCCAAATACTAAATTATCTAGGATAATATCGCTAATATCAAAGATAGTAATCAAAGTATTAATTTGCAACAAATGTGATTGTTCATCTGTTGACCTTGTTACACTATAAGTAGAATCATGCTCAACATGAGTGATAAATTCTTTTTTTTTAAGAATATTTTATTTATTACAGGCTCATCTGTTACTAAATATCCATAAATATAATCATACTCTTCCCCTATTTGATATACAGTTACACCTCTCATTGTAATTGCAATAATCGGAAATCTAATAATATTTATTAAGTAAGATACATCTAAAATATTCCAATTAACTGTAAAAGCTAGCATTTTAATAGTATTAAAATAAATAGAATCGGATACATCATCACCTTCCAATAATGTTCTAATGACATTAAATGCAGGAGTATATTCTTGTGGGACGACGATTAAACATTTAAATGGATCTCCTAATATTCTTGTTCGATTTAACTGGAATATCAGCAATTAGTCGATCAATATAATCATAAAATTGTTTTTCTTCTCCTTTGGGTATGTATTTATTTTTTAATATTTCTTTATCTTCGTCAGTCAAGTAACTTCTGATTGACTCCATTTTTATTAAAAATAATGAGTCTTTAATTATTAAATTTATAAGTAAAATTTTCAAAATTACTATGTAATGGGCGATTTCCAAGTTTTATAAAGTTAATGTTCATTTTAATAAAATAATAATATTTAATTCACTAAAAAATAATGTCAAATTTTCACAACCAGAATTATCCTAATAATCAATTATCATTAGAAGAAAGACAAAACTTACTAATGCTATGTGATCTTAATACATCTTCCAACTTTTTATTTTCAATATCTCCTGCAAACATAAATTTATTGAGCTTATTTCCACATTCAAAAGTTAAAGGGGTAAATATATTTTTAATATTTGTGTCATCATAATCAATAGAAATAATTTCAATATCTGTATTAATATCTGAAATAATTATTACTATTTCTGTGACAATACATTCTTCATCCTGGTGGATATTTAATGAAAGTAATTTTGGTAAGTGCGAAATAAAAAGCCTGTCAGTAAAATTGTTTTTACTTATTATAATATTAAGATGTAACAAATTATCTAAACTTCTAATATGTGGAATATTAAAACACCTTAAACAACTCAAAGAAATTAAATTAGGTAAATATTTTATACTACCCATTAATTCAGCATTATCAAATAAAATATTCTCATATTCTTCACTATTTGTTTCTATGCCAGTAAAATATTTTTCATCATCACTATGTAAGGTAAATCTAACATATTTTTTTATTGTGTTGAAAATAAATTTTGGAACTTTTAAATTTTCAAAATAAGTATCAATAGAAATTAAATTAATGTTATTTACTTGTACATCTTTCAATACCAAATTACTGACATTTTTTAAGGATAATTCAGCTGGGATAACACCATCTTCAACATACAAATTTCTGATTGTTGTTTCTTCTGGAATACAAATTAAATTTTTATTGTTAGTAATAAATACATAATTTATTACTTTTTTGGGAAATAATGTGTATAAGGTATATGATTTAGTTGACATAATGTCATAATCCGCGTCAGAAAATGTGTCAACTAAATTATCACTAAAATCAAACTCAGGCAACATAACTGTTGATAAACTATCATCTAACATTTTTTTACACAAGGTAATTGGAATATAGGTAAATGAAAGTATTATGTTTAATATTTCATTTGGGACATCGTTAAAAGTTGCCATTTTTAAATAATAAAAATATACCTTCAATTATTAAAAACTATAATTGAAGGTATATTTTTCTTAAAAGGAATTTATTAAATAAAAGTTCTTGTCATTGATAAAACGTACTTAATTAAAAATAAAAAAATCTTTTTACAAAAAATCTTTTGATGAATGTATTTTACAGGCAGGAAAACATAAGTCAGATGACACAACTAAAACTCGTGTTAATGTCAAAATAATCTAACTTGAATATTTTAGTAGACCGCAACCATCCATCATAGTCAAATAATTTAAGTTTATTGCACGGACGGTTATTTTTATTGAATAATTGTCAATAAACTTTTTAACATCTTTATTCGTAACATTAGATATAGATGTTTCAAACATGATAAAATCATCTTCTGTGAATTTTTTTAGAGGGACACATAAAAATATTTTTTCTTCATCAAAACCTAAATTTTTACAAAATGAATCAGGAAATATGTATATTCTTTGTTCTGAGTCAATAATGTACATGTCACAATTTTTACAACTACCTTTTTCCATGTCAATTTCACAATTTTCAAAATTTACAATCACATTTTTGGTGAACAACCTAAGTTTACAATAATATTCACAGCAATGTTGAATGTCATTTTTTTGAAAAATATAAATTATCATTCTCAAGTAAATTTATGCCAGATAAAATAAGTTTAAATTCGCCATAATAATCTATACCATCAGAAAAATGATCATTTAACTTTTCTTTTGTCTTTTTGTCTTTTTATTATTTTATTATAAATCATTTCATTTCTTCTAAAAATATTTGCAAAAACACTTGTAGACATATTTTTGGTATCTTTTAAATTGTTAAATACATCTACTAAAAAATTATCATGGCCAATAAAATCTTCTAACTTTTCTTCTATACTTTCTAAATTATTTGCTACAAATCGTACAAAATCAGGATATAACAATGTTCTAAAACCAAATGTTTCTTTTGTCATTTTACGGTAATCTATTGTTACATAATTAATATATTTTGGTATAACATTGAGAAAATGTTTTATATTAATTTCTGTATGATGGGGAAAATAATATTTTTTTAATTTGTAAAGTAAGTTGATAGGAAGCGATTGATATATCTCTTTTGATGTCAAATACTCAAAAAAATGAGTATGTAGTAAAATAGCTAAATTATTCATATTTTTAGATATAATGTAATGTTTAATAAAAAATGAACACATAACAGATATTAAAAAAATAATGTCTTTCACATTTGGAGGAGGATCTGCAGGAGCCCCAGCACCGGCAGTATGTGCTGGATTTGGTGGATTTGGAGCAGGAGCCCCAGCACCGGCAGCATGTGGAGTTCCTCCAGGAAATGTACCTGCTTTTGGTTTTACAGCGAGGCCAGATGGTGCTAGTTCAGCGGGAGCTGCTGCGACGCGTGACATGTTACGACGTGGAGTATCTGCTACGACAACCGCTCAACCGGGATTTACTTTTGGAGTGGCGGCACCTGGTAGAAGTACATCACCTGTTGCATCTCCTGTTGCAAACCCACTTGTGCAACCAAGTAATAACACAAATTATACTACTAATGTAAATAGTGATAATAACTTATATCAAGAAGTAAATTCTACTATTATTCCTAAAGAAGTTATTCATCATTATCTTCTTATGTCAGGTGCATCTGAAGATTCTGTAGATGATGAAATTTTTAATATTAAACTTGATAATATTGCAAATATAACTCAATATTTTACACGAGTTACTGATATGGGATTAAACAAAATGTTTTTCCATCATATGTTATTTAAGTACAAATATGATGACCTAAAAGAATGTGAAGGTCTTGAAACATTTCCAGCAAATGGATCAAAACAATTGTTTACCCGCATTAAACAATTTAGTAAAGAGGATAATATTCTGAAAGTTTATATCGATGACGATGTGGAATCGTTAAAACTATTTGGAATTTCAATTGATTAAACTATTTGCGTTGCTTATGATTCGGTTAATATTCTTAAATATTCAGGAGTTATTCCAGATATTAAAACGGTGATTAAATATGATGCAAGTAAAATTTTCATGCATATCCTTCGTAATCAAAATATTACAAGCCTACCAACACTATACATCAAGTGTAAAGAATTGGATTCACCTAAATGTTTCTCTTGTTTAATTCGTCGAAATATTAAATTTCCGGATTCAGTACTTGATTACATCTGCATAAATCCACTTATACTTACAACAGCAAAGTATTTTAACGAATCAATTCTAGAAAAATGTGTAAAATGGTGTGAAGATAATTCTCACGAAAATCTATACTATTTTGAACCAATCCTGAATAATTTGAACTAAAAAAAAAGTTATTTTTTTTACTCAGGAAATATTAAACCAATAGTATCATTTATGTATTTTTCCATACAACTTATATTTACGACAAAATATGAATCTAAATAGGTTCCGACACAATAAGAAATTAAATCAGGAATATTAATATTTGAAAGATCATCATCTGATTCAAAAACAATAATATCCCTTACTTTTTTACATCCATCTGTAAATTCAGGAGAATTAATAATATAATCTGGATCATATATATTTACAGAATCAGTATTTTGCTTACCTACAGCAACAACTGTTTCTTTTAATTTATTATCCTGTGTGTAAATTTCTACCACAACTTTAATATCAGCGACAGAATTATTTGTTTTTACATTAGTCGAAGCAATTGAAGCAGAATACATTTTTAATAACATATATAAAAGTTTAAATGCTTAATTTTAATAATGTTATATTAATTTCCGAGGCATTTCCTCAATATTTTACTTCAAGTCATCATGAATCAATAAATTATTACCAATATCAAATACACAATGGGTAGTCAGGAAATATGTTTCAATTAGGACATTTACAATTGACAAATAGTCACATATTTACTCCAAAAATAATAGAGTTATACACAAATATACAAGACATAATATAATATCATCGCTATGGCTGCTTTTATACAAAATAAAAATATAATTTGTATTGGAGGGATTGGTGGTAGCGGTACAAGATTGTTTGCTGATATTTTTGCAGAACATATGTACATGGGACCAACAATTAATGATTCAAGTGATAATATTACATTTACTTTACTTTTTAAGAGAATACAAAGTTTATCTATTTCTCAAAATGAATTCAAGTCATTGTTTACAATATTTTCAAAAGTAATGACAAAGCAAGAGTTATCAAGAAAAGATAAATCAAATATAACAGCAATTTATCTAGAAAAAACAAGACAAGATTATCTATATGATAAAAAACTCGCTTATGATCTTTCCATGTTTGGAGATAACAAAATAGAAAATATTACAAATTGGGGATGGAAAGAACCTAATACACATGTTTTACTTCCACATATACTAAAAATGGGTCCAGAGTATAAGTACATACATATTTACAGGGATGCATTTAGTAGTGCAATAAATAGAAATCAAAATCAAGTAAAATTTTGGTATTCCAGAAAAGTTACACCAGTTATAAGTGTGGATTATTGGATTATGGTACAAGAAAAAATGATAAAGTTAAAGGAACAACATCCAAATTCAATATTCTTTATTGATTATACTACTTTTATTAAATCTCCCGAATATTATATGAGTGATTTAGAAAAATTTACGGGTTATAAATTTAATCTATCAAAAATTAAATCCATGATAAAAGAACCAAGTAAAAAACCAGATATAGATTTTACAATATTTAAACCAGAACAAAAGAAAAAAGTAGATAAATTAATTATTACATTATCTGTTCTCAACAAAAAATAATGTTTTATATAGATAACAATGAAAATAGTTTTACTAGGCCCTAGTAGTAGTGGTAAAACAACGTTATCCAATTCATTCCCAAAATCATATACAGTTATTCATATTGATGATGTGTTTGATAAGTTAAATGCAGAATGTAAAGAAATGTTAAAAAATGAGTATATAACTCTTTCTCAAGAAAAAAGCATAACTACTTGTATAAACAAAAAGTTAGCCGCAAGAGTAAGAGGAAAAGAAAATTTTATTATAGATTTAGTAGATGCACCATCTTTAAGATATGAATTACCAATAGATACAAAAGTAGTATTGTTATATTCCAGTTTAGAACAAATGGTAAGTAATTTTAGGAAAAGAAAAGATAGACCTTTAAGTATATTTTATTGGTTTTCTGACTTTTACAAAGTACATACAAATATTAGACAAAGGCCAATTGACACAGTAAAGTTAAGTAATTTTATAACTGCTTTAGAAACAATAAAATATGAATTTAAAAGTAAAAAAGAGTTAGTATCATTTGCCAAATTAATTTTTGAACAAATGGGTATAAAAAATAATAAAACATATTATATTACTCCGAGGTCAAATGAATATGATGTAATTCTTGTAACAAAAAATAACACACCAACACAACAAAGAGATAAATTGCTTAACTTTTTAAGTAATAATTGAATTTATTAAAGCATTTGCCATTGCTTTTAACAGGCTATTAAAAGGTGGTATTTCCCTTTCATTACATTTTTCCATCATCTTAGTAAATAACCAGTTCAACTTAATTCTCCTTTTTCAAATGTCTGTAAATATTTAAATGCTGTTTGTAGCACAATCATACTGACTATATCTGGATGAGTACTTCTAGCAAAATAAGCATCAGTTAATGGAACTTGTATAATAACATCTTTTTTGACATCTTAAAAACAACTGTCAACAAACCACAATCATTTCCAGTTGACACTATAGTAGTAATATTTTCAACTTTCATTAGTAATACATATCATAATAAATGTTCAATTTTACAAAAAGAAATATCAAGAAATATTTCTTGATATTTTTAAGTTTCTTAATATTCTGTACTTGTTTACTACTCGTAATTTGTTGTACAACGTACTACGTTGATCGTATAAACCATATATTCATAAAAAATGAAGATATGTCATATGTAAAAAATTATATCATGTTTTCTGATGAATTTTATCAAAGCCATTCTTCTTTGCTTGATATTTTTAACAGGATAACAGAAATAATTACTAGGACAGAAGGTGCAAAAGCAGAGTATGATAATTATATAGACAGAGATATGAAACGAGTTACTCATAATGTTGACAGGTCAGCAACATTAGCAATGAAAGAATGTGTTATGAATATGTTATTTGCATGGAATGAAATAAATGGTATTGTAAGAAATGAAACACCTGAAACAATGAATGAAATAATGTACCATTCGTGTAAACTTTCCCATGAAAATCCAACACAATGTTACAACTTGTGTATTCTAGTATCAAAACTAAAATTACCGTCAAATTTTCAAGAAAATATTGAACACCACAGAAGTAGATTGAATAAACAATCTACACCTGCTAAATTACGAGATGCAATGATTTCTCCATTCATTATGATCGATTCAGAAGTATTTTCTAGTGAATTCTGTCATATAGTAAGTGAAATTAATGGAATTCTCCAATTTATTCCTAAACAAGAACAACAATTTGTTCCTCCTCCACAACAGGCAACAGCTGCTGAAGAGAAGCAAACAGGATTAGTATCATACGATAACACTTTGGACGACACAGATGCAAAACTATTTGGAATTAATAAAGAAGCAGATGGTATGACCTTAATGATAACAAATATGGATAATATGGACATAAAAGAGGAATATTAAGTATTTTTATTTTTTACAAAAATGAAGAAAAACCTCAACAGAAAAAAATGTCTCTACTTATCAAATCTAACAAGGTGATCGAAGATAAGTATGTAAAAAAAATTTTTATTGCACAAAATAATGTTAAAGGGGATAAATTCAAAAATCCAGAAAAATTTATTGAACTAGTATTAAGTATTGTCAATACTTTACAAAATAAAATTGTATATTTAATGACTGTTAAAAATGATATAAATCATAATTGTACAAAATGGTTTAACTCATACAAATGTATTATTAACTCTAATAATCTAAATGAATTTGAAAATTTTATGATTACTAACGATTTAATTATTTGTTTCGAAGAGTTGCTAAAAAGATATTCAGGGGCAATGTTAAACATATTTGGTCACGTAAGTTATTATGGTGGAATTTATAAATGTTGTAATTTAGCATATGAGTTATTGACTTTCTTAAAACCCTGGTGGAGTTCTAAGAATTGAAGATTTATTTTTTTATAAAATTATGTCTTCAAAGAAAAGAAAATGGGATCCTCAAAGTTTTTCGAAAAAAGTAGCGAGATCAGATGTTTTAACATCTATACAGAAATATGATTCCGATGATGAATTTGAGTTTACAGATAACCGTAAAGAATTTTTAAACAAAATTAATATTAAAGAATTATTCACAAATGTAGATAGTTTTAACCAATTTACCTATTATAAACAGCTACAAGTTTTACTAGAGAATAAAGTAGATTTAGATATTATTATTAAAGCAATTAAGACACCAAGATGTTTTCCCTACGGTAAAAAAGTTGATCCGAAACAAAATGAAATAGCAGCTTATCAATTTATTGATTGCCTACATGATGCTAATACTTTGGAAGCATTATTAATTAACATGTGTAAAAAAGATTATGTTATCCTTTATAAACAACTGAATAAAAGTTATGGAACCTTTATTTCTGTAAATAATTTTGAATATATTTGTTCTTATGATAGTTACAAAATTTATTCAACACTTGATATAAAACCAACAGCATTAAATATTCGCAAACTTATTACTTTCAACTCTTCTATTATTTTAAAAGAAGTATTAAAATTAAGTTATGTACCAAGTCTAGAAGATATTATATTTGCCATTCGTTACAAATCAAATAATTCTCTGTTATGTTTATTACAAGAAACAAATATTTCTGCAGTGTCATTAATCAGACATTTGATATCTCAGAATAAAACAAGGTATATTTCAATGTTACCAAAAATATACTTTACAGATGATAAATTACACCATGCAATAAAAATATTTGCGGAAGAAAAAAATAACGAAATAGTACAAATGTTATCTAAATTATTATCCTAAAATCTGTATAATAAGTTTATTATCTCTTTCGAAGATATCATAAGAATTTCCTAGCATTAGATTCTTTTTTAGATCCGAATTTCTTTCTGCCAAATAATCTATTACTCTCATTTCATAATTGTTTTTACAAGTGATATTTGCACCAAGCTTACACAACAGTATTAAACAACTTTTATCTTTTCTATTAGCTGCATACATTGCAGGAGTAATATTACTACAATTCTTTGCATTAATATCTGATTTGTGTTTAATCAATACATTTAACATTTCTTTTGTACCAACACTTGCACAAATATGTATTAATTATGTTTGATAATCATCTGTTTTTTCTTATCGTGTAAGGATTATTAGTAATAATGTAATCCATGTATGATATTACTTCTACTTATTTCGTTATATATTTCAGTAATGTAATCATTAAATACTGATAATTTATAATTTAAATTATTATTAAACACCTCAACAAATTCTACACAAGTTTTACTCTCCACAGATAGTAATTTTGGAATAACACCTTCAATATCATTAATGATAGTAAAATGTAGATGTTCCATTTTTATTATTATACAAATTTTTAGTTTTAAAAAAATACATTAGTTTAGTTTTTGAAGAAATTCCATAAACGGTGGTAAAATATTTAATATGTCTGTGATGTCAAAACCTACATCTTCCACCAGATTATCACCAGACCCCGTTGCTTGACCTATATTAAATGTAAGTTGAAATAGTTTTACGACGGGAATAAACTCACCATCTCCCAAAATTTTTACAATTTTGTGACGAAAATGGTGAAATTCATTACCAATGATATCTTCTTTATATTTTTCTTTGAACGTGTCAGGTAGTAAATTTTTAATTTTTATGTAAAATTTACCATACTGTTCTGTTAGATTTTGCTTATGTGCATTCTACTCAGCACGACCATCTTTTCCACCATTTTCTCGAAATTGCTTGGCATTGTTACGAACATCATTCCAGGCAAAAATAATACGCATACCCAGCTTAAGTTGTTCATTGATGTTTGAGAGTTTTTCATCACTTGCGGCCATTGTTTTTAACTTAAAAACCCCTTTATTTTTTTAACTGAAGATATATGAATATAATAAAAACAATGGCTGCAATAGTAGAAGAAACAGAAACTATTGATATTTCTATGATTAATGAATCATGGCATGATGCATTGAAAAATTTCAACTTTAAAAAAATAAATGACAAAATTAATGCAACAACAAGTCCAATATATCCACCTCGTGAGAAAATATTCAGGGCATTAAATAAAGTTAGACCACAAGATGTAAGAGTAGTTATAATAGGACAGGACCCATATCATGGTGCAGGGCAAGCAACCGGATATTGTTTCGGATTTAAAGGAGATAAGATTCCCCCATCATTAAAAAATATTAAAAATGAATTGGAGAATGATTTGGGGATAGAACTTACCGATTATACCCTAAGAAAATGGGCTAAACAAGGTGTATTACTTTTAAATACTTCTCTTACCGTTGAAGAAGCTAAACCAAATTCCCATTCCGCTGCATGGTTTGGATTTGCAGACAAAATAGTGAATCATCTTAACTTTCATTATGAGAACATTGTGTTTGTTGCATGGGGTGCACATGCTTATAACATATTAATTAACATAGATGAAGAAGCTCACCATCTTATCGTTTCTAGCCATCCTTCTCCCTTAAGTGCAAAAAAATCTTTTAAACATTTTCCTACATTTGTTAGTTCTAAACCTTTTAGTAAAATTAATGAATATCTTAAAGAAAAAGGAAAAAATGTAATTAACTTCTAAATTAGTAAATCGGAATTTAATTCAATAAAATCATGTATTTCTTTAATATTTTCCATGTTTTCTAAACCAGCTAACGCAATACCCAAATAAGAATTATTTTTACTTCTTTTTGGTTTAATACCTGTCTTGAAGTAAACAATGCTTTCAACAAAGTATTTCAATGTTTTTCTAAATTCTCTGTTGTATGAAATAAAATACCCTTGGCCGTCTTTTTTTAACTGTGGTAATAATCTTGTAATAATATAAGTTTTATTCATTTTTATCTCACTTTTAAATTCATACCAATCTTTTTCTTCTACAAAGTATATGATAAATTTTAACAACACAGATGTTTTCCATTTTAATATATTTTCACCGTCAAATAATTGGAAAACAGATGTAGTAACATGATTTATATGTTGTAAAAGAATTTTAACAAGTTCATCTGTAATAATAAGATTAAGTTTATCTACTATATTTTTAAATCGAATTAATCCTGTTTTTAATTCTAAACCGTGTCTATTTGATAGTACAATTGATTTTGTTAAAGCAAACTTGAAATATCCTGTTACTTCTTCTGATTCAAAATAATTGTCAGGTGCAGAATCTAAATTTGTCAAATATTTATCATTTAATAGTTGTAAAGACACTAAACTAGAAATTTTATCATCTTCAATACTTATGCTTTCAAATCTGTTGTTAAAATTATTTAATAAATACATATGTTCCAAAATATACTTATTTAAATCATTTGTGATAATTTTGCCGTGTAAGATAATATCTGATTCAGGAAATATTTTTTGGAAAAGAACATTCGCATTATCTTCTCTCAATTCCTCAACATTATCTCTACTATGAATACAAATATATGTTACTAACACAGTAACAGGAAGGTTGTAATAAATCTTTTTTAAATTTCTGATAAATTCGCAATCACGTTTTTCAAAAGCAAGAGATCCAACTTGGTTAAAATACCCATTATTATCTCTGTTACTCAATATATCATGAATTATACACAATATATTCAACTTATCCCATAATTTACAATTATAAACCTGTTTAACAGTTGTAATAAATATATTAAAATGTTCTGGAGAAAGTTGTATTATTTCAGTGAATAAATCTTCTGGCAAATCATTTAATTTCATACTACTTACGATTTCCATTGATTTTAATAAATTACTTTTATCGATATCAACACATGTGTCATCAAATTTCATCTCATCAATAGGTACCAATAATTTGATAATTTTTTCCATCTTGTAGATATTATTATTATTATTTTCATTTTTTTATTTTACAAGAATATTTTTATCGTTATATATACAACAACTATTACATAAAAAATGGTACGTTGGGAAAATGGATTTCATCCTATTTGGATATTATTTGTGTTGGTTGCAATTGTTCTTATTGCGTTAATGGGTTCAAGTTATGCATACCCGGATACTCAAGCAGCTGGAACTTTTTGGTTAGTCATACTTAACTCTTGGGTAGGCCTATGGTTTATAGGCAGAGAGCTTGGGTTGCCGCAATTATACAAGAAAAAAATAAATCAAACAGAAAACTAATTAAAAATCTATTAATAACTACAGTAATAAATATTTTTTTTTGTTAAAAAATGAAGAGATAATTTACAATAAAAAAATGGTACAAAATAACCAAACATTCACAAAATACAATGTGTATACTGTTTACACCCCTCAACCAACTACTGTCTATTTAACCATGGAGAGTAATAATAATCTTACTCCATTACAGCAGTTAAAAGAAGAAGCAAGGTTGCAACAACAGTATAGGACAATTAATAAATTGCAGGAACATTATAATAAATATCCTGTATACAATAATAAATTTCAATAAAATGTTACTTTTTTATTTTATCAAAGAATATTTAAAATTTCTTATTATCGGGAATGGAATATACGATGTAATTTGTGGAATAATTTTATGTTTAGGATACGAAACACCTCAGACATTTATTTTTGAAGAAAAAATAAATTATAATGGTAAGTTGATACTTTCTTTTTGTCAATTTATAGTTGGTTTTATTAGATTAAGTATATTATTTCCTAATACTTTATATTTTGTTGTTGCAAGTTATATTTTTGAAATGTTTTACCTTATCTGTTATGCTTGTTTTTACAAAGCAGAATATATAAAGTTAAGTATCACAGAATTGTCATGTGTTTTATTGATAATTTTGTTATTATATTAAATATTTACTTGTATAAAATATTAAAGATGATTAAAGAATGTAAAGGAGCTTATTTATTTTTAGAAATCGTTATTGGTCTTATTTTTTCTGTTGTGTTATTTACAGGATTTATGAATATTATTGGAATTGCTGTTACTTATACTTATCGTTTTACGGGGAGAAAACATTCTCCACCTGCAACAACAGTAAAAGTATTGGAAATGGCAGCAAAAAGTGATGAAACTAGATTAACATCTGTATCTATTTCAGAAACAAGAACACCATCAACATCTATTACAGAAATTAAAACATCATCTAATCCAGTTATTAAGGAAGCACAAAGGCCAAGACGTGGAACTGTTGCAATAGAACATATTAATGATTTTGATAATACAATCTAATAAAAAAAAGAAACGAAACCTTTTTTTTTAGTTCACATCATCTTGAGATGACGTTCTGCACATGCAAGAGAACGGGTTGCGTTTTGAATGTGAAAAAGGAGGTCATTCAGAGTGGCTGCATCTTCTGTCGAAATTTCGCCAGTGAGGATGGACGTTTCCAATTCTCGCGTGTGGTGCAATGAGTTTTGCAACTCACGGAGTGTTAAGAACAGTTCCACGTGCTTTTCTTGCTCTTCTTGCTCTTCTTTATCTTCTTCAGCAGCTTGTTGAACCGTTGGAGCAGCTTCTTCAGCAGCTTGTTGAACCGTTGGAGCAGCTTGTTCAACAGCTTGTTGCACTTCTTCAGCAGCTTTGGCTGATTTTGGAGGAAGATCTGGAAAAGATTCTTCACTGTGATCAACCGATTTTTGAATGCCCAAAATTTCCAACACTTGAGATGGGATTGCTGTCTTGGGAGCAAAATCGTGTTTTGGAAACTCTTCCTTGAGAATTTTCCGAAGTTTATTGTTGACGACGGTGAAAACATACTTGAGTTCTGGGTGGTCAATCTTGGCGTAAGTACTTTCTGGATCATCGTAAATTCCAAAGTGTGGGCAAATGAATGCACCATTAAACTTCGTACTTTCGTATCCACGCATTTGGTAGACCTTTGCTTTTGCCGCGTCACGAGAACTTTCAG
>VMHT01084001.1_pt1 | contig 15251 bp, 24 predicted proteins | sample 4693611 | NCBI WGS metagenome assembly VMHT01 (sample SAMN12280063, study PRJNA550983) | marine metagenome | isolation source: seawater sampled from same location over 5 years 0.02-0.2 micron viral filtrate | place: USA: collected off the coast of southern California halfway between the port... ... | reverse complement strand
ATTCTATAATGTATTGTTTCAAATACTGAAATAACTAAATGTTCTAGTGTACTAGACATCTCTTGTTATAGTTATTTCTACTAATTCTGTCTTTGGGTCTAACATAGGATTTAATTTATATAATCCTCTTTCCTTTATTGTTGCCCCTTTATCTTTATATTTTTTGATATAATTATTTAAAGTGTTAGGATCTTTAATGCCTATTAAACGTGCTACATCTTTTTTAACTGCAACGCTACATAAATTTATATCTTGTTTTACAGATTGTACATCTATAAATTGAGCTAATATGCTTAACTCTTTATTAGTTAAATTAAATATCCCATTCCATATCTGTAGATATTTATAGGTACTATCTATATTAACTGTTATTTTTCTTTTTATCATCTTCTAAAATTTTAATTAATGCGTTTTTATTATGTAGAGGTCTTGCATTTTTACCTTTATGTTTATTCATAGCATAATACTCAGATGGTTTATATACTTGTTTAACTTCTCTAACTCTACCCGCTTTATCATATTTGACGATCCATCGAGTATCCTCTGTAATAACAGATCTTTTTAAATGTGTTAAGTAGCTCATAATGTAAATTTTTTGTGGGTGTTACCAGTTATTAAACATATATAGTCTTGCTCAGTTGTAAATACACGTCTTCTACATTTAGAATTGTGAAATCCCATCCTATGTTTAATATATCGTAATTTATTTATTATCCTCTTCATTAAATTGTATTTTTATTCTATCATTATCATCTATTATAATTTTAGAACTTTTAGATTGTCTATTAAAAGACTCTATATGTTCTGTAAGTTCTAATTGCTTATGAATAAATGATAAAAAGACTTGAATCTCTTTAGAAGCTCTTGTCGTTGATTTTTTTAAATCCCCCGCTTTTACAGATGCTTCTAATAAAGCTTGAAAATCTGCTATAGATATAGTTACAGATCCTTCTACCACTTCCCTAAAATCTGGTGCTCACCTATCAGTAAGTACTCTTTCTCATCTATCACAGCTCTTACAGCTTCTGTCCTAGGATCTACCATTACAGTATCCCCTGCTTTTACAAAAATACAGTTAGGACCTACTGCTAATACATCTAATACATTAGACTTCTTAGCATTTTCGTCTGCTGTTGCTTCGTCTAAATATATTCCGGACTCTGTTTGTGTAATTGTTGGATCTGGCAAGACTAGCCAGTTTCCGTTTGGTTTGAATTTCATATCTTATATATTTTAGTTTGCGCAAAGATATAAAATATTTCTTTATACTTCCAAATGATTTTAAAAAATTTTTCAATGTAAATAAAAATGGGTAGCAAATTACTTTACCACCCATCTTATAATAATCTTAATAAATACTATCCTTGCATAGTTATTGAAGAATTAGCACTCTTAGTTACTCTACAGTACCAGAAATTCTCATCAGCCATAAATTCTAACCACTCACCTCCTATAGAAGCAGCTTCTACTGTGACATTATCTGCTAGTAAATTATTACCACCATCACTACCTCCTGTAAATGCTGCAGGAACAGTAGAGTTAGTAAAATCACTTGTTATAGTAGTATTTCCTGCAGTACCAGCTTCATCCATAGTAAGTAATACCGATGTAGAACTAGCACTACTTGCCGTTATAGCTAGAGTTGCTTCACCATTAATTTCAGCAATTAATTCAGTTGCCATTGCTGCAGCGGCACTACCACCAGGAACTAAAGCTATATTACTACCTACTACACCATCACTGTCGTCATCAACCTCAAAAGTTAATGAAGTACCATCAGCATCTACTAATGTAAGTACTTTGGTTTCGTGTGGTTTTCCTGTAAAGGAAATAGTAGCAGTAGCTGCAACACTTGTCCCACCAATTGAATGTGATACTATATTATCATTTCCTTTTCCACTAGTAATAACTGCATCTCCAGTTCCTGACGGAGATAGTGTATTAATGAATGTAAAGTTTAATCCGTTTCTTGGAGATGGTAATGTAATACTAATATCACTATTTCCTGTTATTGCTAAAAATATTGTCTCACCTGTTTCAAAATCTCTTAGTGTAATATTTTCATTAGTTATTACTCTTGATATAGGTCTTCTAGACGTACCCGGACTATCTACAGTAATTGAATTGTAATTTACCATTGTTTTTATTTTTTTATAATTATTAATATTTCTCAAAGGGATATAACTTTCCCCCTTGTGTACGTTAGTTTCAAGTTTGGATTTCACTATGATAGTTCTCCCATTTTACTCTGGGGACCCAAGGATAGTAATACTGATGTTAATTCACCGCACTTACCTGTGTGCAATCTATCCTAACCATAGCTTATACGCTACTCTTTTGCAACTACCGGAGAAAATCTCGTTCTTATTTAGAACTACCAATCCGATGTCTAATCCCGTTTTTGGTTACCAAGGGATGAAAGTATTGCGGTACAAAAGTAGTAAAAATATTTTATAATGCAATTAAAAATATAGAAATCATTAAAAAAATATATATTACCGGTGATAAATCTATCGTTTTCATATTACAAACTTAACTTTCTTTTCTCTAAGCAGTGTTAAGGTAATGTTAAATTTTCAAATAAAAAAAATTTTTTTGAGGGAGATTTGTGAACGTGTGGGGGTATTTGTGAAACCACCCTACCTACTTTCTACGGATTGAACACCCCCGGGGTGCAATTCGTTCACTTAATTTATTAATTTTAAACATTTCAGACTATGGCAAACACAGCCAAAACAAAAGTAGACGAGCAACTCGACGCTCAACCTACAACAGAATTAACGCTCCCAATCGAGCAAGTACTAACTGATGGACAGCTCCTCACTCTTTCAAAGTTTGACGACTTCAGCGATATTGGTCAGCCAATCCGCATCTTCAAAGACGGCAAGCCTGTCTTCGATGCTGATGGTGCTCCAGTCTATGATAAACGCTTCAACTTCAAAGTCTATTACAACAACGAGGTTGTTGGCCAATTCAAACATGTCACACCTGAGATTGACTGGGCTGTCATCAGAGTTAAATGCAATCACTTCGTAACTGACACAGGCGAAACTAGATTGTTCTTCACCTTAATGAACAAGCTCAACACAGTGGCTGACGCTGCAAGCTACATTGCTAATCGTCCTCATCTTCTCGAAATGAAAGAGCAGATTTAATCAATAATGCGCATCACTCTTCGTGAGTGGTGTGCATTTATACACAACCTGACCACATATATCAGCTTACTTTTGTTTGATTAATAATAATCAAGTGAACTTGTTGCGTTTGTGATTGTGCATGTCACGTCACATTCGCAGCATTTTAAGCATATTGTGATCATTCAACTAATCGTATAATTAAACTATATAACACAACTAACCTCACTTGTAAGGCGGAAAGGGCTGATCCTGATGACAAATGTCGACGCATAGTTTGGGTTATTTAACCTAAACATTAACTAAGAATAAAATAACACTCTGGAAGGTGTCCCGTGAATACCTCCTCAGGGGCGAGGAGGAACCAAGAAAGAGTGTTATTTATTCTACCTAAACATTAACTAAACAAATAAAGAGACATGAATAACAATATTGAATATGATCAAAGAATCAGAACTAAGAATTTGGAGTTAACTAAAGCACTTCAAATTGTTGATAGATTAACAACAGAGAATATTAATTTACAACAAAGTATTAAAGAGTTGAAACAGTATATATTAGAACTCAAAGAGATAGACGAAGACTTTATAATAGATACAAATGGTAATAAAATAACAGTAGTATGATCGGCTGGATAATACTTACTGCCATAGTATTATGGTTGATAAGACAAATAAGAGAGTAATTCTATTGATAAATGATCTATTAATAAGCTTTAGGCTAACGTAGACGGTAGAATAAACTCTCTAACTTATACTAAACTAATCGCGCAAAGTGGTTAGATATAAAGTAGATAAATGTGATTTACCACCAGGCACTACACTCGGTAATAGAGAACTGGGGGAGAAATAAATAAACTACAATAAATAGAGGTTAGTAATTTAAAGGGCGCTATTGCCCAACATAACTCAGCGGTTATATTTTGTGAACGATTACAATTCCTCTGTTTATGTAGTTTTATTATAACACATTATAAATTAACTTAACTTAACTTAACTTAACTAAATTATGAACAACAAACTCGAAACAATAGTAAATAAATTAGGTGTAATTATAGGCCTAATTTTATTATTTGCTGTAATTATGGCTTTATCTTCTTGTGGTTTAACTAATAATTTATCAGCTGAAGAGCAACAGCGTAGACGTACAATTGATTACGAAGCAACAAAGCTTTGGAATGAATATACTTCTAAACATGACTCTTTAATGATAGAATATTATAAAAAAGACAAGAAATGAGCCCTGATAGATATAAAAATGCAATGCAAATGTTAACAATAGGATGGGTAGGAATATTCTTATCCATTCTATTAACATTATTAACCACTTAAATAAAAGAATGAACTAACCTTTGAAGCGTTTGAACCTCAATGAAGGCTATAGTAACTGTCATTGACAAGTAGTGGAGGATGTTCATTCTTTTATTTAACCTAAACATAAATAAAGATATGTATGAAATAGTAAAACTAGTAGTATTAAGTATTATAATATTTTTCATAATAATGAAGATATTAGATAAAATAGAGATATACATCTCAAATAATAAGAATAGAATCATTAAAAATATAGAAGAGTATGACAAAAAAGAGAAAGCTGGGAAGCAAAAATCCAAAGTATTGGCCAAAGGAAAAAAGAGAAGGGCCAAAAATTAAGAAGAAAGTATTGATGTGCACTACAAAAGATAATGTTAAAGTATATGGAGTGTGGTATGAATAAATAGTATTAATGAAAATAAGTATTATGACAAATGAAACTAAACATATGATTGAAGAGCTTAAATTAAAGAAAGAATTAAAAGAAAGGCATGATAGAAATGTGAGAAGTTTTAGTAATTATTTTAGAAATAGCGGTAAAGTAGAACAAACACAAGAGAATTTAGGTATGTGGGTATCAAGAGAGAGGAAAAAATATGGAAACTTTTTAACTCCTGGACAAGTAGAAAGAGATAAACTACAAGATAAGTTTGATGCAAATTTAAAGACTTTAGAGGTTAATCTAAATAAATATATTAAAAAAGATGATAAAGAAAATTGGTAATGATTTATATAAATCAAAATTAATAAGAAGCAATGATATTGAAATTAGAGCATCTCAAGGAAAAGGTTATGGTGTATTTGCCATAAATGAGATTCCAAAAGATACAATCATTGAAGAGTGTGTGGTAGCTGAAGATAGGTTACCACACACAAATCATGTATTAATACATTATAAGTTCTTTGGACAGTGGATAAATAAAACTGACTGGGATGAAGTTATGCCTTTAGGTATAGCATGTGTATTAAATAATGATGAGAATCCTAATTGTATTATAGAGCAAGATACAAACTATGAGAGAATTGTAAGGATAAAAACTATTAAACAAGTATTACCTAACGATGAATTAACACATAAATATTATAAAACATGAAAATTAAATTGAAAGGTAAGATTATATCTTTAGGAAAAAATAGAGATAGATTAAAGAGAATTGCAAATGTTTGCAATATTCTAAAGAGTAGACAAAGTGGCTATAAATTACAATGGATAGAACTTGTAATAGGGATAGTTAATAAAAAATTAAAGAAGGTTGACAGTGAATCCTACGAAACTGTTCATTAATCTCATTAAAACCAATTAAACAATATGAGTAAAAATGTGATAGGTTCTGGTAATTTAGACACTCTAAAAACAGGACAAACCTTGCTATTAAGAGCAAGAAAAGTAAAAAATGGTAAAATTCAATTAGAATGGGCTGAGAAATTCAAGCAAGGCACAGGCGGAAGAAATGCAGTTACTAGATTTAATGCTAGTGATCCTTCATTTAGTTCAGGTGCGCAAAGAGCTTGGTTTTCAGGTACTGTACAAGATACATTAGAAGCATTAGGTCTTGATTTAGGAGACGACAATGAGTCTTGGTATATAGATACATCTAAAGAAGACCAAGAAGTTATGGATTTAAATATACTTAATCCAGTAGATGTTGAAACTGGAGACATGTATAAAATGGAAATAACTGAAACTGTTGAACCAAATGAATGGCAAGCCGCTAATGCTGACAAAGCTGCTAAGACTTATGGTCAAGGTGGAGCAAATATTTTACATCAAGGGCAATTAATATTTAGAAATACAGCAATTGTAGGAATTGACCCTAATAATGAAGAGGATGTAATTGAACATACACTTCTTAAAGCTGATCCAAGAACAGTAAACTCTTTACAAGAAGAAGTTTTAGATTTTGAGGAAGTTAGCATGTTAGACACAGTAGAAACAGAGGACTAGTAGTCGAGAACTAGATTAGTTAAGTGAGAATATAAAGATTTTAAGTATAGCAATATACTTAATTTCTTTATATTTGTTTAAATTATTAAATTATGATATATTTTGTAGGACCTGACGCAATACTTCCGTGTTGTACTCCATGTACAATGGATAAAGTTGTAGAATACTGTAGTACTAAGAAAGTATTAGGTGTTGATACAGAAACTGAAGGATTTGATTTTACCTGTAAGAAAATGATTATGTTTCAAATAGGAGATGAGGATACTCAGTTTGTAATTGATACCAGACATATTAGCATAGAACCATTAAGGTCAGTTCTAGAAGATGTTAATATAATTAAGATATTTCATAACGCTAAATTTGATTATAAGTTCATTAAAAAATGGGCAAATATTACATGTGAAGGCGTTTATGACACATTTTTAGCTGAATTAGCTAATAATTGTGGTAAAAAAATAGGATTTGCTTTAAAAGATTTAGTTAAACGAGAGTTTAATGAAGATTTAAATAAAGAAGTCAGAAATAAATTTGTTGGTTTAAATGGCACACCTTATACACAGTCTCAAATAGTTTATGGAGCTAAAGATGTAGAATATTTATGTAAACTAAGAGAGATACAATTGCCTAAAACTGAAGCTAATAGATTAAATAAAATAATAGATTTAGAAAATCAAGCTGTATTAGCATTTGCTGATATAGAATATAATGGGTTGGATTTAGATACAGAATCTTGGAAACAGATAGAAAAAAGCAATACTCTTAAAGCTGATGCTTTACTTATTAATCTTGATGAGACTTTAATAGAGGATCATAGACTAAATAAGTTTGTATCTAAATATATACAAGGAGATATGTTTACACCTCTAGAAGATTTAAGAAAAGTAAATGTTAAATGGACATCACCTAAGCAGGTATTAGCTGTGTTTAAAACACTTATACCTAATTTAGAAAATGTGAATGGTAAAGAAATGTATAAATATAGATATAAATTTCCTCTCATTGACACTTATGTAGAGTATAAAGAAGCTATGAAGTTATGTACATCATATGGTGAGGCTTTCTTTAAAAATCTATCTGCAGATAATAAAATACATACAAATTTTCATCAGATATTGGATACCGGTCGTGTTAGTAGCAGTAAACCTAATATGCAGCAAATTCCTGCGGACAATAAATATAGAAATTGTTTTATTGCTCCACAAGGATGGAGTTATGTGAGTGCAGACTACTCATCGCAGGAATTAAATGTAATCGCCTTTGGATCTAATGATCCAGTTTGGCTGGAGGCATTAGAAGAAGGTCAAGATTTACATTCCACTTGTGCAGAATTAGTATACGGACAAGACTGGTTGTCTAGTGGAGAAGACGATTGCGCCTACCTTAAGAAAAAGGAAAAGTGCAATTGTCCTTCCCACAAAAAGCTTAGAACAAATGTTAAAACAATTAATTTTGGTTTAGCATATGGTATGGGCCCTAATAAACTTGCTGATACCTTAAATATTAATGTAGATCAAGCTAAAGACTTGATTCAGAGGTATTTTAAAGCATTTCCATCAATTAAAGGATTCTTAGATAAATTAGGAAATTTTGGTAAAAAGAAAGGTTATATTACTACATTTCCTCCTTATAGAAGACGTCGATGGTTTACTAATTGGTACCCAAGGATTTGGGATAATAAATCAGCTACTATGGAGCTTGGTAGTATAGAACGTGCTAGTAAAAATACGCCTATACAAGGTGCTAGTGCTGATATGACTAAATCTGCTTTAATACTTATACGTAATTGTATAAAAGCACATGATTTGCCAGTTAAAATAGTAATGACTGTACATGATCAAATAGATACAATATGTAAAGATAGTTATGTAAAAGAATGGTCAGGACTAATGAAAACATTAATGGAAATGGCTGCGCGTGAAATTGTAACAAATGGATTGCTAAAAGCTGAAGTATCAGTAAGTAAATGTTGGGAAAAATAAGTATTACGAAGGGGCGGACATAAAGGCGCTATTGCCACAACCGTTAATACACTTGTCCGTCCCGGAGTATAACAATTAAATTAAATAGATATGATTAGAAAAACACAGGTTGACTCCCTTAAACAGTTAAAACCTACAATTAGTGGGAAAAGGCAACAAGTATATGATGTAATTCTAACTAAAAAACAAGTTACAAATAGAATGATAGCTAAAGAATTAGGTTGGGATATTAATAGAGTTACAGGTAGAGTAACTGAGCTAGTTAGTTTAGGTATGATTGCTGCTGTTGGAACACATTTTGATAAGGATACTAATAGAACAGTAACATTATGGGGATTATGGGAGGAAATAATATAAATAAAGAAAAGAATAAACAACAACGTAAAGCATTAAATGCTTGGGCCCGTAATAATTATGTTGGTAGTATAATTGCAGGTACTGGATTTGGTAAGTCAAGATGTGGTGTACTAGCATGTAAGCATGTACTAGATCGTATTGCTGATTCAAAGGCTGCCATTCTGGTCCCTACTATACAACTACAAGAACAGTTTGCTGAAGAGTTTCACAAATGGGATTGTGCTAGTTATTTAGATAGAGTAGAGATTATATGTTACCAGAGTGCTTATAAACTACAAAATGAGAAGTATGCACTAGTAGTTTGTGATGAAGTCCATCTAGGATTAAGTAGAGAGTATATTAAATTCTTTAAGAATAATCATTATACTTCTATCCTTGCAATGACTGCTACCTGGCCTGAAGATGTTTACCATAAGATAGAACTATTAAAAATAGCTCCTAAAGTATATGAAATAACCTTGGATCAATGTGTAGCAATGAATTTAGTGTCTCCTTATGAGATATATTGTATACCTCTTGAATTAACATTTGGAGAGAAATTAGAATATGATGATATTCAACGAGAGTTTGTTGAGCACAAAGTAGCATTAGGTCCAGATGCATTCAGTTTGGCTAAAGTATTTATTAAAAGTCCACAAGCATCATCAGAAGAAAAGTATCATGCTGCAGGATTTTATAAAACTATAAGAGAAAGAAAAGCTATTGTAGATCAAGCTTATGCTAAGATAGAGAAATTTAAAGAGATAGTAAATGAGAATTTAGATAATAAGATAATAACTTTTGGAGGTTTAAATGCTTTTACCAGTAAATTGGCAGAGAGTGTTGAGCCTTTAGCGGAAGTATATCATAGTAAGAGAACATTAAAACAGAGAAGAGAAGCTTTGAGACGATTTAAAGAAGGAGAAGTTAACGTATTATGCTCAACAAAAGCATTAAACCAGGGATTTGATATTCCTAGCGCTAATGTAGGTATAATATGTGGATTAACTTCTAAAGCTTTGTCAATGATCCAAAGAATAGGTAGGCTAATTAGATTTGAAGAGAATAAAATAGGTAAGATATATATTTTATATGTTAAAGATTCTCAAGAAGAAAAATGGCTTAGAAATTCAGTGCGTGATTTGAAGGGCGTAAAATGGTTATAAAAATTAATTAAATAAATTTTTTAATATGAAAAAAATGATTATATTTGTATCAATGTTCCGTTTAACTATACAAAATTCTTTTATATTATGATGTTAGAAATAGATTTCGAGGTACTTAAAGAGACAAAGATGAGTGCTGACGACTATATATATCTCTACATAATATATAGGAAAGGATTTAATTATTTAAACATTCTCAATTTAAAACCAAATATAGACGAATTGATAGAAAATGGATACTTAGAGGCGGGTGATAGTGCTGAGACTCAAAGAGTTACTCAAAACTTCATTAATCTCTTTGTATCTAATTTCGATCAAATGTTTACAGATTTGGTAAATAAATATCCCTGGAAAGTTACATCCAGTAGAGGAGTAAGAGTGTTGCATGCCATCGATCCCAAGGCAAAGTCTAATGATAAAGCTAGAAATAGATATAGAAAGATTGTTAATAATAAGCCTGTATTGCACAGACATATTATGCAATGTTTAGATAGACAATTACTAGTAAATAAAGAAGATCTCGGATTTTTACAGAATCTAGAGGTTTGGATTAATAACTATACTTGGGAAAAGTATGAAAACTTAAACGATTATGCAACAGAAAACGAAAGCAAACCAAGAATCACAAGATCCCTTTAAGAAAAGAGGCTTTAAGAGTATAAACAAAGCCATATCTGCGTCGTTACACCAGGTAGTAAATGGTATGACGGGTAGAAGACTTGTGTTTCCAACAAAATGGCCTAGATTAAATAAGAATTTACTAGGCGGATTACAACCAGGTAAGATGTATGTAATTGCAGGACGACCAGGTGTAGGTAAATCAGCATTTAGTAATCAATTAATATTTGATTTATTAGATGCTAATGATAAAAGTAAACTAATGATTTTATACTGGAGTTTTGAAATGCCAGGGTATCAACAGATACTACGTGCGGGATCAAAAGGTTCAGGTAAACAAGTAGGAGATTTATTATCAGTTACAAATAGATTAGATAATGAAGCATATAATCATTTCAAAAAAGAAGTAATGAAATATGCTAATTATCCAGTCCATTTTAATAATGTTCCTAGAGATATGGAATTCATAAAAGAAGCTAATACAGAGATAACACAAAAGTATCCTGATAAAACTATAGTGAATGTTTTTGACCACTCTAGACTTATATTAAGTGAAAGAGATAAAGAGCTAATGAAATTAAATGAAGTTAGTAAAGGATGCATGTGGATGCAGTCAACGATGGGCTGTATTAACATACTATTATCTCAATTGAATAGAAATATAGAACAGGAACACAGAGCTAAAGCACAGTATCAACCATTACTAACTGATTTGTTTGGTGGTGATAGTATTGGGCAAGATGCACATGTTGTTATAATGCTACAAAGACCTCATGATTTATATGGTATCACTGATACATATTGTCAAGAGGATCCAATAGGATTATTAGCATGTCATGTAGAAAAGAATAGAGATGGCTTATTAGGGATGATACCTTATGAAGCTGAAATGTCAACATTTACAATAAAAGAAAGAAAAAAATGAAATACGGAGAATACAAAACTAAACGACACTTAGCTATATATATTTGTTACGAGTTAACTAGAACACTTACCACAATGGGAGATTCAGATGGTTTGCAGTCTTCATTAGATATGTTTAAGTCGCCAAGAGCTCGTAAGAAAGATTTAAAAGCTAAAAGAAAAGAACTAATGGAAAAACATAATATTAATTTTAAAGATATAGAACTTTATGAAATTACCAACGCAAAAGGTTAAGGCGAGCCGTAAATCGCCTAAAAACATGATAATATATGGTCCACCAAAAATTGGTAAGACTACAGTATTATCACAACTTGATGATTGTTTAATTATAGATTTGGAAGACGGTTCAGACATGGTTGACGCTTTAAAAGTGAAAGCTAATAGTCTAAAAGAACTCCAAGCTGTAGGAACAGCAATTATGAAAGAGGGAAGGCCATATAAATATATAGCAATTGACACTATATCTAAGTTAGAAGAAATGTGTGAGTCATATGCTAAACATATTTATATGAAAACTCCTATGGGTAAAAACTTTGATCAGAAGAACCCTGGTGCATCAGTACTATCACTGCCTAATGGCGCTGGCTACTTATATTTAAGAATGGCCTACAAAGAATGGATAGATAAATTGAATAAACTAGCGGATCATATTATCTTAGTTGGACACCTAAAAGATAAGATGCTTGAAAAGAAAGGAAAAGAGGTTGCTGTTAAGGACCTTGATTTAACTGGTAAGATTAAGCAGATTACCTGCGCTAATGCAGATGCTGTTGGTTATATTTATAGAGAAGGAGAAGAAACTATGGTTTCATTTGACTCTTTAGATGATATAACTGCGGGATCTAGATGCGCACATTTAAAAGGGCAGACCATGCCTTTGAAATGGTCAGAGATTTTTATCGATTAACCAATTAAATATTAAAAAATGATAGAAGCAAATTTGCCAACCACTGGTCAGGTTGTAAAACAAGAACGGCCAACAAAAATTACTACGTCTCAAATCATAGAAGATTTAGATAATGGTATAAACAGAGAAGGAATCAAAGAGAAGTATAATCTTGAGTCTTGGATGGTATCACAATTATTTCAACATCCTGAACTAAAAGGTAAGAAAGCTAAGAAAATTAGAAAATTACCATTTGAGATTGTAGATGATACATCTGGTGTGAATCCTAATCAAACTAGTATTCCTGTAGAAAATGCAGTAGAATCTTTTGATGATGAGGCAGATTTCGAAGAAATAAATGAATTTAATAACCAATAAAATAAATAAAAAATGGCTATACAAAGCAACCCTAGTGATGTAGCAGAGGTAGGAATGGAACTATACTCTGGAATCACAAATATGAAAGTTTTAGCAATTAATCCAACATTAGCAGAATTAAATGCTATGGATATTAATGCTAAATCAGAACCTAATTATGATGTTGAATTTAGTGGAGAACAATACAAAAAGATTGTTTTCTGGCTAGGTAATGCAGATACTAAAGTAAAAGCTGAGATATTAATGCAGCCTAAACACAGAGTTTCACAAAGCGGTAAATTTCAATGGATAAATCAGTTTGGAATTACATGCTGGTCTGAAGCGGAACCTACTTATGATTGGTTTAAGTCTGACGGACAGCGTAAAGCTTATGTTGGTGAAGAAACTTTAATCAGATTTATGATTGCATGGGCTAATGTTCTTAGAGGTGGAGAAGTAACTTTAGATAGTATTGATTTACTAGCACAAGGTAATGTAACAGAATTAAGAACTTATGTAACTGCATTAGCAACTAATGAGATCAAAGTATTAGTAGGTGTTAAAGATGGTAAATATCAAACTGTATACACTAAATACTTTGGTAAAACTAGTATTAATCGTACAGATTATTTTATTAATGAGTTAAATAAGGAATATGGTTCGTTTAACGCAGACTTTAATGCAGATTTAAAATGGGGGACTCATAATCCTACTGCAAACTTAGTTACTCCAGATACTGAAGATGGTGATGATTGGGAATTTCCTGATGCTCCACAAGGAGAAACAAAAGAAGCAGTAACTGCAGATGTAGCAGGCGACGATCCTTTCTAATGGCTATTGACTGCAGAAGCAGTGATGATCATTTACACACAAGTGTCATACTTAGTAAAATTACTGAGTATGACATTTTTGTGTATTATTGTTCTAACTTTAAAGAATTAGGTAAGAAATTTCTAAGTGATTTAAGAATAGATAAATCTCCTACTGTATCTATTATTCCTTACAATGGTAAGTTATTATATAAAGATTTTGGGCATTCAGATCATACATTCGATTGTTTTAACTATGTTAAATATAAATACAGTTGTACATTTATAGAAGCATTAATAGTAATCGATAATGATTTTAATTTAAATTTAAGCCCTAAAGATGAAAAGATACAATTTACTATGGGCGTTATAGGATACAGACAACAAGCTCCAACATATTCTAAACCACCAGTATTTATACAAAAAAGACGTCGTAAATGGAATACCGAAGATAATAATTTTTGGTCTAAATATTTGGTGACTCAGAAAATTTTGTCTATGTTTGCTGTCGAACCAATAAGTCATTTTTGGGTTAATGGTAACAGATTTACTTGTAAATCAATTACTTATGCCTTTAAATTTAAAAACCGATATAAAATCTATTCTCCTTACGAAGATAAAAATAAGTGGTTAAGTAATACAAGAAAAACCGATATACAAGGTTATAACCAACTCCCGGATAAAGGTGAGAGACTTATCATTACTTCTTCTCTAAAAGATGTCATATGTTTATACATTGCAGGGTATCATTCGATAGCTATGCAAAGTGAGATGCAGATGCCTGATGAGATATTAATAAGTGAGCTAAAAGATCGATTCAACACAATAGACATTTTATATGATAATGATTTTGACAAGGAAAGTAACCCGGGTCAAACTATGGCTAAGAAAATTTGTGACTTATATGGTTTTAATAACATTTACATACCTAGTGAATTCAAATCAAAAGATCCATCAGATTTAATTCATAAGGGAGGTAATTTTAATGAACTTAAAAACATATTAAATGAACAGAGAAGAGTTAATCGAAAAATTTAGAACGCGTCCAGGATTTTTAAAAAAAGGAGCACAGTGGCTAGCAGACAAATGGGACATAGATGTAGCTATTATTAGAGATTGTAGAAAACTTGTAGCTTCTGAAGAGTGGGTACAAGAGAGAATGAATAATGACAATGGTCACGAGTTGACTCAAAGTCAAGCATTTTCTAAACATCTATTAGATAATGGTTTAACTATGGCTGATGTAAAGTCTGTTAAATTTTGGCAAAACTTTAATGGTGAGCAAAGATATAGTATAGTAACTCATAACCAATGGCATGAACAGCCCCAGGTTAAAGATGAGCTATTAGATTATATAAAAAGTAGATCCGTTAAAGTTCCAAAGCTTAAGTACAAAAAACCTAAAGATCCAATTTGTTATGAAATATCTTTACCGGATATACATTATGGTAAAATCACTGACGAATCTCCAGAAACACTAGAAAAGAATTATTTAAAAGCTATTCAGGATTTACATAGAAAAGCTGATGGTTTAGAAATTGAAAGATTTCTTTTACCTGTAGGTAATGATGGACTTAATTCTGAAGGTATGAGTAGAGCTACAACTAAAGGTACGCCTCAACAAGATAGTATGCGTTGGCGCCAATCTTTTAGGGGTTATTGGCATTTAGTTGCAAAAGCAATTGATTATTTAACAGAGTTTGCCCCGGTAGACGTTGTTGTAATACAAGGTAATCATGATTTCGAGCGTATGTTTTATGTAGGTGAAGTATTAGATGCTTTAT
>VMHT01068745.1_pt1 | contig 15251 bp, 16 predicted proteins | sample 4693611 | NCBI WGS metagenome assembly VMHT01 (sample SAMN12280063, study PRJNA550983) | marine metagenome | isolation source: seawater sampled from same location over 5 years 0.02-0.2 micron viral filtrate | place: USA: collected off the coast of southern California halfway between the port... ... | reverse complement strand
TCTGTCTGATATCAGCCTCCACAATAGCTTTCGTCTTTTCGGCAATGTCGTCCAAGATATTAACGTCAAGACCTGCGAATGGTGGAATGATACCAAGTATGCGAAGTAATCCATCTACAAATAGTGCGAGTGCTGTGAAACCAAGTATCATACTAATGATAGTTGCATCACGATTGTGTTTACGCATGGACTCTTCATCTATGCGTCTTGCTTCTGCAACAGCAGCAGCTATCATCAGATCAACTTCTTCTTTAGTATAACAAAGACTTTTGATCTTTTCTTCTGTCATGGTATCATACGTATACTATATCTAGTTCCTCGTCTATGCCTTCTGCACTCCTTACAACTTGTAATACTGACATAAACTCATCTGCACTATCACATGTAACACATTGATAATTACCATGAGATCCATAAATCTCAAATTTTCTAGCAGCAAGAGTTACTCGAATCTCCTCTACAAATTCTTCAAGGTCGAGTTTTTGGTTAGCCATGGTGTTTTACAAGATGTTCCCATTATAGCATATGTAGTCAAATATCGCAAGGGATATCATCCACAACAGGAAGTGGTTTACTGTCAGCAGTCACTTCATAGTATGCTTTGATAGGTCCACCAGCACCATTACGAATAATAATTTTTGCACCATACTCAACACTATTTACAAATAACTCTTGAAATACTCCAATGGGAGTAAGTTGAACGTGAATAGTTTCTGGTTCAATATGTCCTCTCCAAGTCTCTGGCAATTCAATAATACCATCAACACTGACTGTGCCACGTACTTCCATAACTTTACATGTTTTCTATATTATAGCATACTTGTCAACTAGTGACAGTTCTTCTTGTTCCTCTATATCTTTCATCCAACAAATTCCTTTCAGGATCTTGTGGATCAAAGTTTCTATGATTAGGATCAGGATAATCTTCCCAAGTTTTACCTTCATACTCCACATGTAATGGATTTATATCTTTTCTCTCTCCACATATCATATAAAAACAATCAATAGAAGTGTCAGATTCTAATACGATCTTTTCATTATCAAACTCTTTTACAATAATATTCTGTTGAGTTCCAATAGGAGTAAGTTGAACTGTTATACTATCTTCATGCACTAAATCTTTCCAATAGGAAGGTAATGCAATTTCTGTACCTGTTTTGATTCTACCTCTACAATATACTGCCACCTCTGGTCCTTCAATACATGCGTAGGCAAGTCTATGCCCTTCACCTTTACTAGGGTGAACCATATCAAAAACTTTACCTAAAGAATCAGCAGTTCCAAATCTAGAAGCAAGTCTACCCTTATTCAAGCAATCAACAGCACCTGTGACAAAAACATCACCCTCAATATAAACTGCATTCTCTGCCTCTTCACCAATTATTTCAACATCACCCTCCACTTGGACTGCTCTACCACTAACACCAGGATTCCATTCTCCAAGTGCAGTTCCCACATTCAAAGTTCCTTTTGCAAACCCACCTTTATGAGCACCCAAAAATGAAGGTCCAGTAGCTACAAGAGTACCATCATAAGGTTTATCACCATTCAAGGTTTCTACTGCCTGATCTAATTTTGCTGGTTCTTCTACACCAATGTAGATTTTACCAGATTCAATGTCCCTAATACCTGCCATTAGTTTTTCAGTGTTTTAGTTTGAGATTCTAGATAATCACCCAATACAGGTGGTATCAATTGAGATGTTGGTTCGTGAATACGAATAACATTTCCTTGTATAATGTTCCATCCCTCAGAAAAAGAGATAACCTTGTCTTTTGCATCCAATATAACATTTTCTGATTGAGCAATAATGCGATTGTCTGCATCTAAGTTTATATCATGCTTTGCCTTGAGTGTGATATCACCCTCCTTAGCATTCTTTGCAGACATTCTAATATCATTTGCTACAACAGAAAATCTACCATCACATTCTATAAGTATATCACCAGCAGATTTAAGAATCAGTGGTGCTCCATCACATTTTTGAACTATCTGAGATCCTTGTGCAGCAGTAGCATCATCACTTGACCTTAGTTCAAATCCTCCATCATGAAATATACGCATCCCTGCACTAGATGATCCATGCAGTCCAATATCTTTTATTCTTCTAGCGTCATCTCTTCTTTCTCTTCCAATGGCAAGAACACCATCTTCAGGATGTTGAATAATAATTGGTGGTACATTTGCCATTAGAAACCTCTAGGACAATCAATAACTCTAATAAGTTTAGACTCTGGAACGATAGGATCTTCATAATCCTGAACCTTAGTAAACTTAGTAATAGGTCTTATTATAGCACCAAAACCTGTGCTTGTGTTTATAGTAAGTTTAGGTATGTCAATGAGACCAACATCAACTTGTGTATTAGGATCTGATCCCAATATTCTACCCTTTTCATCTAATATAGGAATTATTACACCTCCACTAGGTGTGGTAATTGTATCACCTGGTTTATATCCAATACCAGGAGTTAGTACTTGAATTCCACCAACTTCACCAATAACATCAATACCATCATCATCTGAAGTTCCTGTCCCTGTAGTAGTAATAGGAATTACAGTTCCATCTGGTAAAGTTGTTGTACCAGTAGTTACAGTTGTTTCTTCACCAGTATCATCATCAAGTATAGTATCAATAACACCTGGTCCTACGTATCCACCACCAGTATTTGTTATAATAATATCCTTTATTTGTCCAAAAGTAGGAGAATTTTCATCTAAATCAATATCAGCAGTTGCAGTAGCACCTTTACCATTATCACAATTATCAGTTATAGTAACAAAAGGTGGTGCTGTAAAACCAGAACCAAGACTACTCATATTGACTCCGACAACTTTACCTATAGAGTTTATAACAGCTTTTCCTACTGCACCAGAACCCCCACCACCAAAGATTGAAAGTTTAGGTGATCCGCAATTTTTAGTAAATGGATCACAACCACCAACCAAATTAGACATACCACCAGGTATGCCACCTGATAAACCACTCTTCAATGTAGATACAGTACCTGCGATTCCTTTTACTTGACTAATTGCTCCAGTAACCTTACCAATACCAGGGAACATACCACCAAGAGCACCCATAGGATTTTTTATAGCATCACCTAATCCACCAAGAGAACTCAATCCAGTAGCAAGACCCATCATTCTACCAAAATTCAATTTCTTTTTAGGATCTGCACCCAAATTAGTTTTCCAATCTAAAGGTTCTGCCTCACACTCATTACCTTCACACTCAAGCAAAGCAAGACCTGCTTGAGCAATGTTGAGTGCTTTACCCATCATACCTGAAAATGGAGGTAAAGAAATACCACCTGCTAAACTTGATATTGAACTTAGTGCAGGTCCAATCATACCTTGAATCTTGTCACTAATACCTGAAATAAGACCTCCAAGAAACTGTTCTGCTGCACAAAGTGGGAACTGAAGTAGATTGCCCACCAATCCTTTCAAAAAATCACCGACAAAATTTTTCAAACCATTTATTACATTCTCTATCAAACAATAAACTTGATCAGTTTGCTTTCTTATTTCTAGATTTTTTATAAGGTGTGATGGATCTAAAAAACTAACTGCCTTACTAACTTGATCATCAACTTCTTTCAACATCTCCTTCCTAGCTTGTCTAATAGTTGCTGAAAATCCACCAGCAATTTTATTAGATGCCTTTGATATCAATTTATCCATGTCAACTATTCTGTTGAGCACTGGATCTATATGCTTATCTTCAAATGGTTCAAGTCCACTTACCTCATCAACAAAAACTTGGAGAACTTTTGACACTTCTCCCATTGCACCACCAGGTGTAACACATTTTTGTGCTACTTCAACAGTGTCTGGTTTATCATTTATAACTTGGTTTATTACCTGTATCTTTTCATGAATCTTTGCATTACCTTTGGTTCTATCATGAAACTGTTCTGTTGTTTCCTCTGGTTTTTTGACACCCTCATCACCTGCAACCTTACTCTCTACTATCTTATCATCACTGTCTATTATACCACCACTTTCAATTGGTATTTTACCATGAGAACCTGTTATATGTTTTCCTACCTCTAAACTCTTATCAGCAGTGAAAGGACCGAATCCAGAACTCTTTCCTGATAATACTTTCTCCCAAGTTTTTAGTGGTTCTATGGTAGAGTTTGCATGAAATAAACCAACAACTATGGGTTGTTGTCCTTCTTCACCATCTAAGAAGAAACCAAAAACAGTTTCACCACCCTGCAATCCAAAACTTGTACCACCTCTATTATGTCCAGAACCGAACTGAGGTGATACAAGAAAATGAGCCCATGGTAAATCTTCGTCATCAATACCACCCTCTGCTGCTGATTCTGGTGGATGATGACCAAGTATTCTTACCTTTGCCCTATACCCTAATTCTACGTTTTGATTATTTTTATCACGCCATGCGTAATCTGCGGTTACCTGTCCAATGAACCAGTAGAAACCGTCTTTACCTGCAAAATTTATACCAACTTTACTAGATTCAAGCATTAGTCGTCATACACTCTACATTCTAATGAATCTGGATGATTGTCACAATATACCTCTAAATGCTTATCTTCATGGCGTGTGTGCCAGTCATTGATCTTACCTTCATTAGGCTCCACTTCCGATTCATCATGAGCATGAAATGCATCATTATGCATCTCTAAATCCTTCTCATTATATTCAATCATACCATGATTGACATGTTCTTTATGATCCTTAGGATCGATGTAAACCTCGTGATCGAGGTCGTGTTGTGGAATTTTAGTGGTCATGTTACGTTAGGTTGGAAAGAATCTCTTACGAGTGTAAGTCCAGTGTATGATTTGTCACCAAACTCATGTGCCAATCTTGCTATCATATAAAGACCAGAGGCAGGGTTTACACCCTTTCTCGTTTCTTTTTCAATATTTAGCTTGGGAAACTCACAGAAAATAACTTGACCTGCCCTCAGACTCAAGTTCATAGGAACAGTAATATTCAACATTTGAGAAAATAATGCTGAATACCTAGCACTAGATTGTGCTTGGAAATTAGCTTGGTCTTGAGGAGTTTCTGCATCCTGACCTTCCACAGTGGGTGTCATGGTTGCATTGTCAAGTATTCCAAAAGTCATTCTTGAATAGTATTCAGAATATTCTGCTGGAATGTTTTCTTCATCGTTTGCTAGTTTTAGGTATTTCCTAAGACTTTCTGTCAAACTATATTCAGAAAAAATTGGTTGTCTCGTCTGTATATTATAGTAATAATTTGCTGCCTTGTATGCCCCTGTTCTCAATTTTTTGAGGAGATCATGACTTTCTACCCATCTAGGTGGCGAAGCAAAATAAAAGTTATTGTTTGGATCTAACGTGCTTTTTTCTGCTGGTGCTATGTATTTTACATTTTCTGCTCCTGTAGCATCATCAAATATTTTATCAATACTATGAAAATTATATCCATCTTGTGTTTCAAAAAATAAGTATCCAGAACTTCCTTTTGATGGTTTATCTCCATCTGAAGTTGTTGGGATTGATTTTGGACACAACTTACTAATCATAAAAAGAGGTCTTCTATAATTACCAGTAAACTCAGTCTCGTTTTTTGTATCATGCACACTCATTCTTTCTGTTATTTCTAACTTATCTTTCAAAATTTTTGATACAATATCTGATATTTTACCCGTATATTTTTCCCAAACTCTTTGTGTATGATTTGTTACTGCATGTTTTGTTGTAAGAGTAAGTGCAAATATTTCTTTTTTAGTATCTGATGTGTTAGCTGATATATTTGAAATAACCAATGGTTCTGTACTATCATCCCATCTAAATTGTTCTTCTTGACTAGGATGCTCTACAGCTAGATGCACAGTCATCCCACTTCTAATTGGTAATTCATTTAGAAACCCAAAGGTATCATAACAAAACATTTCAACATGAATACTTGAATCAATAACATCCTCAAAATATTTTATTCCAGCAACTTGTCCCATCAGATTGGTAGCTTTACCACCACCTGCAGGTATTATATCAAATGCTTTTAAGATATGACCAGTTGACCATAAGGACTTATTTGCCATTATACCGTAAACAATCCCGTCATCTGTGCATATTTAGCGACAACATCGTATGGACTCGCTGGTACAATAACAGTACCACCACCAGAACTACCTCCACCACCTGAAGATTTTATAATAGTATCAGGATCACTGGTCATGACAATCATTGCTGGACCTAGTTGATCGTTAGGTATAATGTCACCACTCACATCAGGTACAAATAATTCTTTTCCTAACTCACCAACCATGTATGGTGTACCTGCCTCAACTCTACCACCTTCTTGCCTAGGTTTAATGTTCTTTAGATCTAGATCTAATTGTTTGAAGTTTTCAAGTAATTTAGATGGTTTTACTGTACCGCTACCAGGACTAAATTTTTTACCTATATTAAATCTTGTGCCTGGATTTATTATTGAACCTCCAATTGGATCTATTTTACCTTCTTTTCTCAATCCACCTACAATTTGTTCTAATATTTTTGGATCTTGTCCAGATGGTGTTTTCCCTACATTTTTTTTGATTTGATCCATAGTAATTCTACTAAGACCATCTGTGTCATCCATAATATCTTTCAACCGAGGATCAGGTCTAAAACGATTTCTTCTTATTATATTGCTTCTTGCTGGACCTCTTGTAAGCTGTCTAAGAACACCTTGACTATTAAATCCAGTTGCTCTCTCAGGAAATAATACAGTCTTTTTTAAACGACCTGTTGTTGCAACTCTAGCAACTGTTTTTGAAATTGGTAATTTAGACAAAAACGATCTTAGTCTTAATAAGACTCTACCAAACCTTGCAAGTAATGGTATTTTTGCTAAAAGTCTACCTGCAGCAATAAATCTTGTACCTGGAACAGGTGCAACTGCTAAAGCAGCAGTAATTGCTAGTTCTTGTAAAATAATTGTTCCAATTGTTCCTAGTACACCTCCAACTACCGAACCTATAGCAAGTCCAGGTGCTTGCCTTCTAATAAAACCTCGAAGTCCACCACCCGTTTTACCTTTATTTTCTTTATAATCTTTTATCAGTGGAGTCGTACTACCTTCAAAATTATCAATAACATTATCAAATTTATCTAAAGATTTTGAAAACTTAGATTTTTCATTGCTTTCCTCAATCTGTTGTATTTCTTGTCTTCTTTTATTATCTGATGCACCAGTAAGTAAATCAGCAATACCTCCACCAGCAAATCCACCTAGAATACTACCACCAACACCACCAATAAGAGTTCCAAGAGGTCCACCAATTGCCGTTCCTATTGCAGCACCTTTCGCACCACCAGCTAAAGCACCTGCTAATCCTCCACCAGCACCAATAGTTGCTTGTGCTATATTCTGTCCACTACCTACCCTACCTGCAAAATCTAATCCTGTACCTAATACTACTAACGGTCCTATTCTACCAAATCTACCAAGTCTACCAACACCACCACCTATCGTACCACCTCCTCTAGGTCGTATAGGTGATTTTGGTCTAATACCACCAGGTCCGATAGAACCTGGACCTTTAGGACCACGACCTCTAAGTCTTCTTAGAAGTAATGAACCTCCAAGAAGATTACCTAATAATCCACCACCTTGCTTATCTCTCTTAGATAAAGCACTATATGTTTTACCTCTTTCCTCTATTGACTTCTTCAACAATTCTAAGGTCTTCTTCTCATACGTTCTATTGAGAGAAGATCTTCTACTAATATCTCTTAGTAAAACATTAGAAGTTCTTTTAGATTTAGTGACTATCGGTGTTAGATTCATTTATCCGAAAGCAACGTAAGTTTGTAATGCGTATGCAGATTCAAGTTTGTCTATAGATCCATCAAATATTGTTGACACATTTACATCACCTGTAGCATTAGAAGGTACTGGTGGAAGAGAAGGTATTTCAATATTCTTTCCGCCTTGATTTATCACAAGGGGTGCTATACCACCACCACCCTTACTTTCTACTGGTTCTATGTTTTTATTACTACTAACTGTACCACCACCAACTAAACCACCACCTTGGAATGCTGGCAGCGTTCTATATGACGTATCTATATTTTCTTTTTCATCAAGTTTCCTCGCTAATTCTCGTTTCTTTTCTGTTGCTCTCGCAGCATCACTCCTGTTGAGAAGTCGTGTAAATTGTTGGGTATCCATATCAATTGTTCCACCTATAACATCCTCTATTGTCTTATCTTCAAATCCCTTGACTGCGTTTATTCTTCTCATCAGATCTTCCTGATGTTCCATTATATCAGGCATTCCTACACTAGCAATATCCTCTGTAAGAATTCTTTCACCTTCTAGAGTGCTGTCTTTATCAGTGGTTCTGAATTTCTCAGTTGTCTGCATACTTAATCCTGGCAAACCTCTACCAAGATTTTTTTCTTTAAATGAATCAAAGTCACGATTAAAGAATTTATCTAGCATTCCTCGTTTTTTTGTACTATCAGTTGTTTTATCAGTAAATGTTGTGGATCCTGAAACTAACAAGTTTGGGTTCGTTTGTCCAAACCGATATCCTAAAGTATCATAACTTGGTCTATTAGTTCCACCACCTGCAGCATTCATTGCTAAAAGTTTATCAGCACCAATCTTATCAACTGCTGATTTACTCATAACAACTTCACCAGGAGTCAGCATCGCAGGAACTGTATCAGTATTTCCAGAACCAGGAACTTGTCCACCTTTATTCATGCCCAATCTTCCCATCTCTTGCTTTGCATCTTCATCTGTCACACTACCGCCCATGAGATCCTTCATAGGAATGGTATCTTCTTTAGGATCAGAAGTTGGGATTACTGTTGACTTTGATTTAGCATCGACTTTACTAGTATTAGTATCTTTCCTCGATGATTTTACATCAGACAGCATAGAACCAAGTGGTCCACTGTCAATGTTGTCAGGATTTTGTATAGTAGATTCTTGTTTTTTTTCTTTAGTTTGATCAATATCCACTAATGTAGTATTAAATCTAGTAAGTTGACTACTAAACCTATCTACATCACTTTCTTTTAGTAATGAATCTTTCTTTGTTGCTTGTATAGTTTGATTTCTTTTATTATCAGCACTTCCAGCTAAAGCTTTACCAGTTAGCAATAATCCCCCAAGAGTTGCTAGTGCTAAGATACCCTTTGCTTTACCACCACCCAACATTCCAAGTCCACCTGCAACCATTCCACCTGTACGTAGTCCTCCACCAAGACCACCAAGACCACCTAAAATTCCTTTTGCAGCTAATATTCCAATAACACCCTGTGCAATTTCTGGTAAGAACGCTGCTGTTCCTAATCCAATACCCTGTGCTGCACCTCCAATATCTCCTTGAGCAAGTTCGTTTGCTGCAATACCAAATGATGCTAGTCCTATTACCTTACGTAGATCAAAAAGAGCAGCAGTCTGAAATCCTTGCTGCTGTTGTATATCTTTTTTGAGTAATTTCTGCTCTGCTTCAAAATATTTACGTCTTGCTCTTATATCTCTTTGTATCTCAGATTGGATACTCTTCATGTTATTGTTGAGTTGTTCCATCTCAAGAATAACACGACCCAAACCTCTAATCTGAGGTCTTTCTACTGGAGTGCCGTCTTGCACTTTGAGCAACATTCTCTCATAGGCAGATTCCATCCTACGTTCCAAAGGAACCATAGGAGTTTGGGGTTCTACTGCTCTACCAGGAGTTTGCATGTTGTGCTTGTTGTGCTTCTAACTTTTGTTTCTCTAGGAACTTGACGAGATATCCAACATAAACTTCTCTTTCCCAAGGTATCATAGACTCAATATCACTAAGACTCCAGTTGTGATGCTGCATCAAAGCAAAATTTGCTTCCATCATAGCATCAATGCTGGTATGATATAACATTATGCGAAAAAATTTGCCAATCCCTCAATTACGACTTCAGATTCTACATCTGTTTTTGGATTAGTAATCTTTCCTTTATACTGTAACTTAGGCATGGTTGCAAAAAATTCTTCAACCTTTTGAAACTGTGCCGAACTCAATTGTTCAATGAATGCTACTAACTCTTTGTTAGTACAATCATTTGCAGACCATGATTCTTCTGCAGTGTATATTTGATCAATAGAGTCAGCGACTGCTTTGAATGCTTCACTAATTCTATCTTTATCACTTCCAGCAACACTAAAATTAGTATCTAGAAATTGCTTCATTGATGGATATTTCATTTTTACAGAAATTCCACCATCCAAATCTATAGTATCGGAGTGTTCATCAGGAACATCCAATTTTATATCAGATAATGCTATGGTCAATGGAACCTTAGTTTCTCCGTCATCTTGACAAGTTGCTAAAAGTTCAACCTTTTCACCAACAGACTTACCTCTAATATTCAAAAACAAATACTCTAACTCAAAACTAGGTAACTCTTCAACTTTTATTCCACGAGATAAAATACATGATTTTAGAACTTCTTTGATTGTAGCAGTAATGTCTTTATCATTACCACTCTCCATTGCAATCAAAAGAGCCTTTTCCTCTTTTACAAGAAATGGTCTATATTTTACTGTTTTCGATGTAGAAATTAGTTTTAATTCAAATGTAGGTGCTACGACCTTAGGCAATGGCATAGTAATTCACTTCAGTGGCTTTATTTATAGGGTTATTATAGACTAGAATTAAATCCAATAATTTTGTCAAGAACCTCACCAGTTCTAGAAGTACGTTGAATAGAATAATTTTCGTACTTAAAAGTAACTGATGTTTTTATTAGTTCTGCCTTACCATATGATAATGGTGCTGACACTATAGAAGTAGGAAATGCTTGCTCAATAAAGTAAGTTATACTACTAGGTGTTCTTACACCAGGATGATCTGTCAATCTATCAGGCGGTCCTTTTACATCCTTACTAAATGCAGTTATTTCCATGGGAATTTTATACGTATTAGGATATCTCATTTTTCTAAAAGAACTCAATCTTGTCAATGGAGCTTGAATTTCATTTGGAGAAATAAATTCCATCCAAGAATTGAATATATCATTTGTCATATAGTTTTGCTGAGTATACCAAGTAAGGGTAATATCAGGAAACCTTCTAAAGGTAGCATAATGTTGAGACATACCTTGCCTTAGTCCATCAACTGTTGATGTTTGAAGGTCGGAACCAGGCAAAAGTGCCTCAGAACAATACAAAGCAAGACTAGATCCTACTGATTTATTAGTATAATGCTTATTTTGCTCTTCAACAAAACTGCTTAGTTGAGAACTTGCAGCAAAATTTATAAACACATCGTAAATATTATTAAAAGCAGGTACATTACTACCAAACTTCGATCCAGTTTCGTATAATTCGCTAGTTGGTAGATAATATCTCCTAGAGTTTATGGTATCTGATGCCATACCTTCTAAATATAAGATGCTTAGTTATATACTATGTATGTCATATAAAGGAAAGTTTAGACCAAAAAACCGCAAAAAGTACAAAGGTAATTCAAGTAATATTACTTACAGATCTCTTTGGGAACTAAAATTCATGAATTATTGTGATTCAAATAAAGATATTATAACTTGGTCATCAGAAGAGATAATAATACCATATAGATCACCAGTTGACAATAGATCCCATAGATATTTTCCAGATTTTTATATCAAGTACAAAGATGTAAAAGGAAAAATACTCGAAAAGGTAATTGAAGTCAAACCTGCTAAAGAAGTAAAGGAACCAAGAATACAAAAAACAAGAACTAAGAAGTATGTTACTGAAGTAATGAAATATGCAGTAAACCATGCAAAATGGGAAGCAGCAGAGGACTTCTGTAAAGACAGAAGATGGGAATTTCAAATACTAACGGAGAAAGAACTTGGAGTTTAGAAACACCTTTCCTAAATCAAAGACAACAGGCACACCTGTACCTGGTCATCTAATGCTGTTTCAATATGGTGCAAAAACTGCAGAAAAATTGAGATATTATGACAGAAACCCTTTATGTTATATTATAGCAAGTCAATCTAATGTTTTCTGGGGTGTCAACTTACACTATTATGCACCAGATGAACGAGAAATGATAATGGAATGGATAGATGAAGCAAATCCAGCAGAACTTCCTAAGGGATACCATAAATACCTAAAATCCTATGTCGATACGTTATTCTTGGATATAGCAATGGAAGAATGGGAAACTGCATTTAATTTACCTATAGAAGAGTTCATCAGAGATCTCGGAAGTGTTGAGATGCCTGTTAGTAAAACGAGGGTGTGGTAATGTCTGATAAACTATCAATACTAGAAGACGGTAGAATGTCTCAGAATTTTGAATACACGGTCACATCTGAGGGAAAAAACATAAAAGTAAGAGAAAGTTTAGATTTAGATATTCAAAATGGTAATTATGGTAAAACAAATAAAGTAGTATACAAAAGTAAAAAGAGACCCTTTAACTGGGTAACAGTAAATCCAAATAGTTCAATAGGTGAAGCAATTACCAAAGATGCAGATGGAGGAAGAGGCAATGCGTTTAGAAGTGCTGTTGATGACGTATCAGTCTTAGCAAGCAAACAAACAACTAGAAATGAAAGAACTCATGAAAATGCTTTACGTGAGTCTGGAATGTATGATGTTTCAAGAGGATTTACTTCACATTCAGGAACAGAATTTCCAGACAAAACAAAAAATAAAGATGTTTCTGTAAAAGAAGAAGGAAAAAAAGAAGATACCAGTCCAGCACCAATCACTAAAACACCCGATAAAGACCCTGAAGTCCTAAGATATCCAGCAGACCTACCAACAGATCAAGATTATATCTTGATTGAGGCGTTTGAATACACCGCACCTCAAGCAGATAGTCTAGCAAAACATGGAAATGTTAAAGTGCGAAATAATGCTAAGGGTCAAGGTAATCAGCTTGTAGGTCCAAATCAAAATAGAAGAGGTGCTTCTACTTTTAAGGAAAAGTATATGGATCTTCGTAAGAAAGAAACACAGGAACAATATGGTTTTGCTAATACCACTAATGCAGGTTTGTCTAGAGGTAGTAACATAGGTAGTGTAAAAACACCCAAAGGTATGGTAAAACTACCAATACCAAACGCTATCAAATCAAGCAATGGAGTTGATTGGGGTGAAGGTAGAGTAAATGCTCTAGAAGCAGGTGCTTTTATGGGAGTTCAAAATCAAATATCAAGTCTTCTTGGTGGAAAAACAAATATAGCAGGTGCTTCAAAAGCTGGACTAGATGGAATCAAAGAAACTTTTAATAAACTGCCAGAGCTAGGGGGAGGACAATCTGGACAACTCATATCATCAGTTCTCTCAAAAACAGCATTAGCACAAGTAGGGATAAATGTTGATCCAAGTCAAATGATCGCAAGATCTACTGGTATGGCAATCAACCCCAATTTAGAATTATTGTTCTCATCACCTAAACTTAGAACATTTACCTTTGTATTCCAATTTGCACCTGATGATGAGGTAGATGCAACAGCAACAAGAAAAATACAAAGATTTTTCAAACAAGGTATGTTACCCTCAAAATCAAATAACAAGGGTGAAAAATTATATCTAGGTTCACCACATGTATTCAGATTATGTTATAAAAATAAAGGAAAAAGAATAAAAGGTTTGAATATTTTTAAAATATGTGCATTGACTGCATGTGAAATCAACTTTACACCAGAGAATGTATATCAAGCATATGAGGATGAAAAAGCAGTGTCAATGCCAGTTAGAAGTTTTATGACTCTAACATTTACAGAACTTACACCCATATTTGCTGGTGATTATGATGCAGAAACTAAAGATCCTAGTTTAGCAGACTTAGATCTAAACATAAAAGGTGAAAACAAAATCACAGACGACGACATAGGATTCTAAAATGGCTTATTTCGACCAACACCCAGACTTAATTCTACCATCATTTTCTCCAAATAGAAATTCTAGTGGTGATTCTTACATAACAAAAAATCTCTTCAAAAGAGGAAAAATTAGAGAAGATTTTTTCCAAAATGCAGTTGCTTTTGAGAAATATCTTGTCGTAGGTGATGATAGACCAGATAATGTTGCAGAACAAATATACGGAGATTCTGAGTTAGATTGGGTTGTCCTCATATCAAATAATATCTTGAATGTTAGAGATGAATGGCCTATGAGTCAATATGACTTGCAAAGGTATTTGAACAATAAGTACGACCCTGAACAATTGACTCAAATACATCATTATGAAACAAAAGACATTAGGGATGAAGAAGAAGTATTAATCTTAGAAGGGGGATTGACTGTTGATGCTAATTTTACATTCAAGTATAATTACAATGGAACTAACTATTCTCTATCAGGTTCGGATGTTCTAGATTCGTTCACAAATTATGATTTTGAAATTAATAAAAATGATTCAAAAAGGGATATTTTTACTATAAGGTCAAATTACCTTGATATGATAATGGAAGACTTGAGAGATATCATGACATATAAGGATAGTTCTCAATATATCAATAAAAAGACAAAATCGGGCGATAATATAAGAGTCTAAAAAACCTATAGGCAAAAAAATACCCCGAAGTTTTTTTCGGGGTTTTTTGGGACTAAAAGTCGATTTTGCCTGTATATTATTCTTCTGCTAGACGCTGAAAGTATGACAGTGCATCGTCATCATCTTTTGGAGAATTTACAATAGGTGACGCAGTTACTAATTCAGGTTGAGCAGTTTTGATCTCTACCTCTTCATCAGCAACCTCAGGTGCAACCTTTGGTCTAGATGCATTTAGTACTTGGTCTAAACGCTTCTGCAAATCATCATATGATTTGAACTGATCAGCAGCAGTGAACTCAGAGAGTGAGTACTGCTTCTTCCATAATGCCTCTAGTGCATCATCATCTTCCAGAAGAGCACCAGTAGCAGCAAATTCACTGCTATCGTAATTGCGATATCCCGCCACATTTTTTGCTTTTAGTTTAAAGTTTGCACCTGCCCAGAAATCGAATGGATCGATTGCTTCCTCATCCTCAAACTCAGGTTGCATTGCTGCAGTAATCTTATCAAAGATTTTTTTACCAAACTTATATAAGAATACCTTACCCTCATTCTGTGGGTTGGTTGGATCTTTTACAACATAAATGTTGCTGATGTAACTAAGCTTACGCTTCTGTTTACGTGCTAAATCCTTATCAGCATCGTTCCCACTGTTCCAAAGTAGTCTGTTGTACTCAGAGACAGGATCTTTACCACCAAGAGTAGTAAGACTGTTCTCAATGTACCAACCACCTGGTCCTTGGAATGCATGTGACCAT
>VMHT01197542.1_pt1 | contig 15254 bp, 9 predicted proteins | sample 4693611 | NCBI WGS metagenome assembly VMHT01 (sample SAMN12280063, study PRJNA550983) | marine metagenome | isolation source: seawater sampled from same location over 5 years 0.02-0.2 micron viral filtrate | place: USA: collected off the coast of southern California halfway between the port... ... | reverse complement strand
GAAGACGCGATGCGCGTCCCTGGCGCGTCGCGGACGCGCGTCGAGCGCTCTGAAGCGTCGCGCGCGCGCGTCGCGCGTCGCACGAGGCGCGCGCGCGCGTCGCGCGTCGTTTTGGCGACGCGGCGACCGACCGCGATTGCGCATTGCGCGTAGAAAAAATCTTTGTATGGGTAAACAGTGTGGACGTTAAAACCAGCGGGACATCCCTCGCGCGCGGCCGCGCGCGCGACGGCAGACGGCGATGCGCGACGTCGAGCGCGCGCCGACGCGCGCGACGCCGCCGTCGTCGCCCGCGCGGCGCGCGACGGCGCGGAAGAGCGACGGCGGCGACGGCGCGCGGTCGTCGAACGACGCGCTCGAGCGCGAGAAACGTCGCGAACGGGACGACGCGCGCGACGACGCGAGCGACGACGACGACGACGCGCGCGACGCGTACGTGATGCCGCCGTCGATCTGCCGACCGCTGGTGTACACGAGCTGGTTTCCGCTGGCGCCGGCGTGCGCGGCGATGGCGCGCGCGCCGCGGGACGCGCGCGCGCGGGGACTGGCGGCGCTGAGCGCGGCGCTGATCGTGAGCAGTTTCGGACACTGGCGGGCGCCGAAGTGGGACAGCCCGAGGCGGTACTTCGATCTGTTCGTCGTGTGGGCGTCGGTGGGGTACGGGTGCTGGTTGGCGACGACGATGGAGTGGGCGTACGCGCGCGGGTGGTGGTGCGGCATGCCGTTGGTGGGCGCGGCGTTCGCGGCGAACGAGACGGCGTTTCATCGAGAGTTGCGCGCGTGGAAGACGTGTGGGGGGGCGACGAGGGCGCATCGGTGGTTTATTTATCGTCGGACGACGTGGACGCATCTCGTCGGCGTGCACGCGGGGAGCTCGACGGCGGCGACGTGGCTCGCGTTGGGCGTCGCCGGCAGTCGCGGTTAGTTTTATTCGTAGCGCATCAAGTCATCTAAATAGTAAATAGCACATCTATGGTTTGTCGCTGCTGAATCGAGGCTCGTTGGCGACGCCAGAGGCGACGTCGGGGTCGTTCGCCGCCGCTTCGTAGTAACTATTCGGCAAGCCGAGCCAATACTTCCACATTTCTAATCCGCGGTTCCACTCCACGGGAGTTTCTTGCACCGGGCACGGATCATCATCGCTCGCCAAGTCGAACTCTGTCGATGTCGAAAGGACACCGTCGGTTGTGATGGCGCTCTCGGCGGCGCGACGCCTCAGCTCGCGACTTTTCGTCGCCCGGCGACGCGGGTTGACTCGCCCGGCGACGCCTTCGGATTTCGCCTCGACGGCAGCCTTGAGAACAAATCGCAGTGTTCGTGATTCTTTCGCCGACGCTCCTCCCGCTGCTTGTAAATCCGCGATGACGCACTCGGCAATGTCCGACATTCCGTGCAAACCGCAACCGTAGATGAGCGACTTTCGCATGCGAGCGTCCGGCGCCAGTCCAGCCGACTTTACGCACAAATTGTACACCTTAAAAGCCTCGCCCACGTTCCCTAGGCGAATGTACCCTTCTAATATCGAGCCGTACGTGGATACGTTGGGCGTGATGTTCTTCGCCTTCATGCCTTCGAGCGTCTCGACGGCGCGGCACATGTCGCCTTGACGCGCGTAGGCGTTGATTAAGCAATTGTACACGCCGACGTCCTCGACGACTTGTGGATCGGTTTCCAATTCGGCGATCACCCATTGCGTCGCCGAGTCGTCCCCGACTTGCACGAAATACTTCAGCAGCGTCGTGTACGTCACGACATCGGGCTTCAAACCAGATTCTGATATCTCGCGCAAAATGTTCCACGCCTCGGCGGGAGCGCGAGCATTGATGCACGCGTCAATCAACGTGTTGTACGTCACCAAATCCGGTGGCACGCCGTCGTCTCGCATCCTATCAAACATCTCACGCGCACGTCGGAGAACTTCATCCGTGCGATCCGCCTTGCCGATGCCGCGCACGACGCCCTTGAGCAAGGAATTGTACGTCACGACGCTCGGCTTGATTTTTGCGCGGCGCATCTCCGCCAGCGCCGTCTCGGCGAGCCCAATTTGCGCGCTTTTCGCCAAGCCGTCGATGAGTGTGGAATATGTGTACACGTTCGGCTTGACGCCGTCTCGAGCCATCCGACGAAGGAGCTCGTCCGCCTCGACCACTCGTCCCGAGTGCGCCAATCCTTGCACGAGCGCCGTGTACGCCTGCACCCCGGGCCGACGTTCGACGCGCGGAGAGAATCGTACGCCCTGCTCAAGCGTATCCATGGCTAAATCTAATCTATCGCAGCTCACGTAGGCGTTCACTTTCGCCCCCCACGTCGCTTGATTCGGCGTCACGCCGAGCGTACGCATCGCCATCGAGCTCGCCTCGACGCCTCGTAAATTCTTCTCTCGCCCGTACCCGGTGATCAGCGTGTTAAACAATCTCGGTCCCGCCCTGACGCCTTCTGCAGTCATCTCCCTCAGCACGCGTTCCGCCTCCTCCACGCGCCCTTCGCTGACGTACGCCCCCACGCCCGCCGCGAACGCCGCTCCGTCCAACCGCAGCGGCGTCGCCCGCAACATCAACCACACCTCCACCGGACTCGGCGTCGCTCGCGCCTTCCCACTCGCTCTCGCATTCGCCGCACACCGACTCAACGCCGCGATCACATCCGTGTACGTTCGCAGCGTCGCGTGTTCATCGCTCGTCGCTCCCGGACCCTTCTTCGCAATCGCGTAAAACGCTCGCGTCGTCGCCAGCGTCACCGACGCATCGTCCCTCACCCCGCATCCCAGCCGCGCCACTCTTTCGAACGTTTTAGCTCTCACGCACGTTTTACACTTCGCCTTCGCGCACGCCTGCTCGACTTCGCGTATCAGCGCGCACGCCTTTTTCGCGCGCCGCGCCGCGTCCCGCTCGCTCGTCCCCGCGCCGTCGTCCCGCGTCAGCGCTTCGAGCGCGCCTTCGATCGCGCGCGCGTCGAGCGCGTCGAATCCATCGCGCGCGCCGTTTCGCACCGCTTGGACGGACGCGAGCGCGCTCGCGAGCGCGCGCGCGGTGGTTTCGTCGTCCGGCGGCGGCGTGACGTCGCGCGTTTTCGCGCGCGCCGAGCGCGCCGCGCGGCCGCTCGTCGACGGCGCGCACCGCGCCGCTCGCGAGAGCGACGGCCGCGATGGCGCGCGCGCGCCGAGCGCGAGCGCGAGCGCCATCGCCGCGGAGTGCGGTCGAACGACGGCGAATGGGCGATTGAGGAGTTGGATAGAGCCGGGACGACCGGGACGCGCGCGCGACGCGACGACGAAGCGCGGTCGACGAGGGCGAACGATCGAGACGGAAACGGAGAAAGAATGATGATTGAACGCGAGCGAAACGACGCTAAGGGCGGTCGGGCGCGGTCAACAGCACGCGCCGCCGGCGGGGGCGGCGCTGGATGAGGCGGCGACGGGCGACGGACCGCAATCGAACAAGCCGTAGTGCGTGGAGCGGTCGCCGACGAGGGTGAAGTACTTGCCGAGCCAGGTCTCGCCGACCATGGATCCCGTGTTCCCGCACACGAGCATGGGTTTGTTCTTTTCGAATCGGTGATGGTCGTCGAGTTGGTACGCGTTCGGCGCGCCCGGTAAGCCGCCGTTGTACACGGCGTATTGGCCGTAGTCTTCGCAGAGCGTCTCCAAGCAACCCGGGGGAAGCTTGAACAGGCGGTAGGTGATGGAGTAGAACTTGGCCTCGCCCAAAAGTTCCGCGAGCGCGGGATCGCGCACTTCGATCTCGTGACCGGCCAAAACGCGCGGATCGGTAAAGCCGACGGCTTGGCAAAGACGCTTGAAGTCTTCGACGTACATGGCGCCGCCGAGGCACTCGCCGAGTAAAATTTCGTGCGAGCGTAAATCTTCCTGAAGTCTTCGGTCGCAGTACACGTCGCTGAAGTAAAACTCGCCGCCGTTCGCCAAGACGCGGTACGCCTCGCTCAACACCGCGGGCTTATCGGGGCTCAGATTGATGACGCAGTTGCTGATGATCATGTCCACCGACGCGTCGGGCACCCCCGCGGCTTTCAAATCCTCAATGGTTCCCTTCTCAAATCGCATGTTCGCCTTCGCGTACCCGAGCGTCTTCGTGCAGTATTCATCCACGTATTTTCTCGCCACCTCCAACTGTCCATCCGTCATGTCCACTCCCAACACGCTTCCGTTTTCGCCGACGAGCTTCGCCGCGACGTAACAGTCTCGTCCGCTTCCGCTTCCCAAATCCAGCACGCGCAGTCCATCGATCCCGATCGGCGTCGGACTACCGCATCCGTAGTATTTCGCCTTGACCTCATCCGGCACCTCTCGCAGCGCCTCGCGCACGGCTTTCGGGATTTGTTCGCTCGGCGTGCAGCACGCGCTCGTCTTCAAGTCGTCGCTCGTGCTCAGCGTCTCGCCGTAGTACTTTTGCACGCTCGCGCGCACGCTCGCGTCGCCGCCCGGTGCGATGATCGTGGCGCCGAGCAGCGCGTCCAGGGCGCCGCTCGAGCTCGAGCTCGCGCGCGCCCGCGCGCGCGTTCGAGCCGACGTCGCGCGCGGTGACGTCGCGCTCGAGCGCGACGAATCGCGACGGCGCGTCGCGCGCGTCGCGCGCGCGGGCGCGGCGGTGACGGTCGCGGACGCCATCGTTCGCGCGCGCGTGGATTTCGGCGCTCGCGCGCGCTCGCGTCGATCGCGCGCGCGTCGGTGTGGAGATCGCGCGTCGACGCGCGCGGGTCGAGTCGGGACGCGCGAGCGGCGGCGAAGCGCGCGAACGAAGGCATCGCGATGGTGACGACCGCGGCCGGCGGCGTTGAACATTGATGACGCTAATTAAATCCCGCGATGACGTTTTCGGTGCCCCACTTGCCCCAGTCCGGGAGCGCGGCCGACGCCTCGTTCACGGCGTCGACGAGGGCGCGCACCAAATCGTTGTTCATGCCCTTCGGCGGGTCGGGGATCTTTTTGGGAGGGTACGCGTGGGAGTACGAACGCTTGTCGAAACGCCAGGCGCCGATTTTCCCCGGAGTGAAGACGCCGTCTAAGTCGTAATCCATGCCGTAGGTGAAGTGGATGGAGATGAAGTCGCCGACGGCCTTGTCCCACGGCGGCTGCGCCGCCATTTGCGGTCGCAAATCGTGCGAGATCCCGAGCTTGTACGCGGCTAACGTGTATCCGTACATCTCGATCACCCATCCCCACGCCGCTTTGGCGTCTTTGTCTTTTTGTAGCGCCACCGACATCTCCGCCCACGCCGGGGCGAGACGCTCGAGGTCGTCTTTTCTAATGAACACGGGCGAGCTGCCGATACCGTCGATATCCTTCATCTCTTCATCCGTGATTCCCGGCAAAAACCGCCTGACGATGTCCGGTTTCTCTTTGGGATTGATGTAAAAGAATGGAAACGCCGCCGGCGTGTCGCCGCGCATCAAGTTTGGCACGGGTTTAATGTACAAGTGGTCCGGCTCCGCCATCAAGATGAAGTCTTCTTCGATTTGCGGACACTTTTCAAAAAACTGCACGAACGCAAACGGGCGGCTCAAGACCACGAACCCTAACTCATCCTCTAATCTATCCACGATGCACGTCGGAATTTCGTCCTCTAACCCATCCGCGACGTCGTGAAGCACGCGCGTGAACCCGCCCATCTGCCCGTTCGGTCCTTGCGCGGCTTTTTGCTTTTGAAAGTGATAATACATCACCCGCGCCTGCCACCCCTGATACACCGCATTATTCGTCGTCATCACCACGTGAAACTTTCGCGACGGATCGGGATCGCCCCGCATGTCATCCTGCACGTATATCGATCCGCTCGTCCACGGATTACCGCCGCCCTCCGTCCCCGTCGTCATCGTCGCGCGCGCCTGCTTCTTCAACCAACACGACTTGTGAGGTTGTCCCAGGCACCCGCTCTCGAATCCACACCACACGAACACCGTGCATCCTTCGTCTCGCATCTCCACGCACGCGTCGTGACACGCCTCGGCGCTGTCTTTCAGGAACTTGTCTCCCCACTTGACGACGTCGCCGCCGGCTTCGAAGCCTTCGCGCGGTTGAAAGCCGCTCAGCTTCAACGTCTCCGCGCGCGCGCGACGCGTCGTCCGCGCGCGCGGTCCGACGCGCGCGGTCGCCACCGACGACGGTTCGGCCTCGCTCGGCGATTCGGGCGCGTCGACGCGCGCGCTCGACGTCGATGGCGCGTCGAGCGGCGCATCGATGGATGTCAAAGTTTCGCGCGCTGTTCGCGCGCGCGACGGCGGACGAGGCGGTGATTTCACCGCGGGGTAACCCGTGAACGCGATGTACGCCAAGCACAGCGCGAACGCGGCGCGCGCGAGCCCGCGACGGCGAGGTTTCGCCGCCGGCATCGCGGCGCGCTGTGCGGCGGGACGCGAAGACTGGAGATTACACGCGCGACGCGCGCGCGACGAATCTACGACGACGATCGCGGCGACGTCGGCGATGCGATGACTGGTAACTCGACGTCCGACTCGCGACCGGCGACGCCGGCTTCGACCGCCGAATCTCTCGCGGCGGCGGCGGCGCGCGCGGCGGCTTCGTCCGACTCGGCGATTTCCCTCGCGAACGTCTTCGCGCTCTCGTCCTCGCTCACTCGCGCGTCGAAGCGCACGCGCGGAGGCCCTATTTTCGCGAACCACACCTCGTAGCAATTCTTCAACACGCTCCCGGTGTTGTACGGATTCGCTCGCCAACCGTGCGCGTCTCTAAAATTCTCGTACGTCGTCTGATTCGTCGACACTAAATACGCGTGAAAACAACTCAACGCCCCCACGAACACGAACGCCACGAACGCCACGAAGAACACCGCGATCGCCGCCCCAGATTTCTTCAACCCTCGATAGCTCACGCTGTATCCGCACGTCGTCATCGTGAACGCGCACAGCGCCGTCGTCCCGTACGTAAACATCAAAAACGCCCTATAATTTCTCTTCCCGATCGTCGTCCCCGTCCACGGGCAGTGATGATCGAACTTTTCCACGCAATCGTTGCACACGCTGCAGTGATGCGCGCGCGGCGGTTGGAAGTACCCGCACGTGTCGTTCCACCTCGTCGTCGTCGTCCGTCCCGTCGTCGCCACCGTCGTCTCCCTCGTCTTCCCTCGCATCGAGCTCGTCCGCCCATCGCGCGCCAATCGCGGCAGAATTCCGGGATCCGTCAGCGCCGTCTTCGCCAACCATCCCAGGCACCACGCCGGCAGCGCCACGCCGCACGCGAGCGTCCACGCGCCGAGTTTCCGTCGCAACAGCGGTTCGATGACGACCAGAAGATTCACGAGCGACGGCGCCGCGATCAGCGCCGCGGTGCACAGCGCCGCGCGCGGCCGCGGACCGGCGACGCATCGTCCATCGCACGCGAACGTCTCGTTTCCGGGCCAGCGCTCGTGCACGCGAGGCGACGGCGCGGCGATTTCGGAATCCGGCGACCGGGACATCGTTCGCGCGTCGCGCTGTGGCGGCACGGCGCGACGCGCGATGCGCGCCGACGCGCGCGCGGGCGAAGGCGCGAGACTGTTGGCGGCGTTCGCGACGCGCGTCGTCCCGCGATTGGCGCGCGCGCGCGCGCACAAGGGGTCGCACGGCGGGAAGATCGCCGTCGTCGGTGGGAGCGAACTGTACGCGGGCGCGCCGTACTTCGCGAGCGCGGCGGCGATGCGCGCGGGGTGCGATCTGTGTCACGTGTTCACGCACGCGAAATGCGCGCCGGTGATGAAGGGGTACGGGCCGGACCTGATCGTGCACGAGGCGTGGTCGCGGGACGCGCGCGAGGCGACGCGCGGAGCGAAGACGGAGACGGAGACGGAGAACGAACGATCGATCGATCTCGTCGAGGCGTTCGGGAGGTTTAGGATCGATAACGCGGTGATCGGACCGGGATTGGGGCGCGGGGCGGCGCTGGAGGCGGTGGAGGCGCTGAGAGAGGTCGCGGCGGCGTGCGTCGTGGACGCCGACGGGTTGAAGGCGCTGGAACCGACGAGCGCGGACGAGGACGGCGCGGAGGCGGCGCGAGGGAGAAATCCGACGGCGCTGGCGACGCCAAATAAGATGGAACTGTGGCGATTGGTGCGAAAGGCGTCGGGGGCGTTCGAGGGGGGGGTGACGACGATGGATTTGAGCGCGCGCGAGGACAGGGAGAAAATAGCGAGCGCTCTGCGACGGTACGCCGGCTATAATTTCCTCGTCAAGGGCGAAGACGATTACTTATTCATTCAACACTGGGACGTCGCGCCGTCGGTGTGCGACAGCGAGCGCGCGGCGAGCGGCGACGCGTCGATCGTTCGGCTCCGTTTCGACGGCGTCGGCTCGCCGAAACGTTCCGGCGGTCAGGGCGACATTCTCGCCGGCGTCCTCGCGGTTTTTCTCCTCTGGTCCCAGCGCACGGACGCCACGACCGCGAGCGATCGTTTAGACGATTACGTCGCCGCCGTCGGCGCGGCGTGTTTCCTCGTGAAAGCCGCCTCGAGCGCGGCGTATCGCGAGTACGGTCGCGGCGCGCACGCGCAAGACGTCCTCGCGCGCGTCGCCTCGACGTTCATGGCGCATTTAGAACCCGATCTCTCCTAGTTAGCGTTTTGCGATAGTCATCGACGGCCTCCGCCGTCGTCCGCGATCGGTGATTCGTTCGTTTCTTCGTCTCGCCGCCGGCGCCTCGCCGCCGTCCCCAAACCTCGAAGCGCCGCCCGCCATGCCCCCGAAAAAAGTCGTCCAAGAGGAAGTCCTCGGCCCGTGGTCGCTCGGTCGATTCTCGAGCAACCTCAAGGTGCGCTTCGACGCGCTCGATCGCGCGTCGTCGTCGTCGAAAATCGCGTCCCGAGGGTGGATGCGCGTCCCGATGACGATGCGCTTTTCGCGCGCGCGAACGACGCTCGACGACTGACGCGCCGCGCGTTTCGCGCTCTGACGCCCGGCGTAGGTCGGCATCGTCGGTATGCCCAACGTGGGGAAGTCCACGCTGTATAACGCGCTGACGAACTGCGCGATCCCGGCGGAGAACTTTCCATTTTGCACGATCGAGCCGAACAGCACGCGCGTCAACGTGCCGGACGCGAGATTCGATTGGCTCGTCGAGCAAAACAAACCCAAGAGCGTGGTGGCGCCGTATTTAGAGATTGTCGATATCGCGGGGTTGGTGAAAGGGGCGTCCACGGGCGCTGGACTCGGAAACTCGTTTTTGTCGCACATTAAAGCCGTCGACGGCATCGCGCACGTGATGCGATGCTTCGAGGACGCGGATGTCATACACGTCGAGGATCGCGTCGATCCGGTGGATGATATCGAAATCATCACATCTGAGTTGCGGGCGAAGGATTTGGAATTCATGAGCGCGCTGAAGGAAAAAACGGAGAAGGAGGTCACGCGCGCGGCGAACGCGATGGCGGCCAAGGAGCAAAAGCAAGAGTTGGAGACGATTTGTAAGGTCGTCGATTGGCTCGAGAGCGGGAAGGAGGTTCGTCACGGCATGGAGCAGTGGACGTCGAATGATGTGATGTACTTGAACAAGTATCAGTTGTTGACGGCCAAACCGGTGATTTACTTGGTCAACCTGAGCCGTAAAGATTTCGAACGCAAAAAGAATAAATTCTTGGTCAAGATTCACGAGTGGGTGCAGGCGCACGGTGGCGGCACCATAATTCCGTTTTCCGCCGAAGTCGAGAGCGAGCTTCAACACGTCGCGGAAGAGGACAAGGCGCAGTGGTGCAAGGACCAAGGCGTGCAAACGATGCTGCCGAAGATTATCACGACGGCTTTCTCCACCGTGCACTTGATTTACTTCTTCACCGCGGGACCAGACGAGGTCAAGGCTTGGTGCATTCGTAAAGGATACAAAGCGCCGCAAGCCGCGGGCGCGATTCACACCGATTTTGAGCGCGGTTTCATCTGTGCCGAAGTCATGGCGTTTGACGATTTGAAAGAGCTCGGTTCCGAGCAAGCGGTGAAAACTGCGGGCAAGTATCGACAGGAAGGGAAAACGTATACGGTGCAGGACGCCGACGTCATCTTCTTCAAGTTCAACGTCAGCGGTGCGGCGAAAAAGAAATAATCGATCTATACGTACTTGAAATATTACACTACACACCGATGATGCTCTATTGCGCTATCCTACGCGCGGTGGCTAAATTTTTACAACGACGTCTAACGCCGCCTCGTCGAACGGCGAAGAAGGCTGCTCGCGACGCCGACTTCGCCCGCGCTCCCGGCGCTGCTCGAGTCGTCGTCGTACGAAACATTGAGCCCGTAGTCGACGTTCCCTGGAAATGCATCTATGAAGTCTCGTTCTAACTTCATCAACTCCCTCAGCGCTATCTCGATGGAGTTGAATCGTTTTCCCTCGTCGAACGCGACGCAACGGTTGAGCCAGGCCTGCAGGCTCGGCATCATCCACATCGTGCTCGGCACCATGCGACCGGTGGAAATCAACATCACAAGCTGCGCGTCGACGAGCATCTGTCGTTCGTTTTCGTCCGGCACGACGTCTTCGATCACGTGTTTGGCTTGCCCAAACTGCGCGTAATAGAGCAACTCCCACGCCGCCAAACCGATGCCGTACAAATCAGCCAGTCGATACTTATCGGGCGTGATTGCCCCTGGCACGATGTTCAATCGCTCGGGGGCGACGTAACACAGCGTCCCGGTGAGTCGCGCGCTGGAATCAAACATCATGTTACCCGCTTTCGCCAAACCGAGGTCTGAAATCTTAATCACGTGGTTGCGGCGGCACCGCCCCGAGAGTTGCGAGCCGCGATAGCCTTGACACTCGCACGCCACGAGAAAGTTATCCATCTTAATATCACGATGCACCAAGTTTGCGGCGTGCACGTGCGCGACGCCTTGAAACATCATCTTGATGGCTTTGAAAATCGTCGCCCCGTCGCGCGGGTACGTGTTTTCTTTCAAGCAATTTCTCAGCGACCCGTGCTGACACAACTCAAACATCATCATCCACGTTCGACTTCGCGGTTCCACGACGGGTCCGAGGTATTCGCACAAATAATCGCTCTTTTTGATCGTTTCCAAGAATCCAATCTCCGCCTTGGTCTTGTACCTGTCGTGCGGTTCCTTGATGGCGACCAAAGTCGTGACGGTGAAATCGTCCGGGTCGCGCACGGACGCCAGGTACACCACGCTATTCGCTCCCCGACCGATGATGTCTATGATCGAGTACCCCGCGATGTTGAGCGACTTGTGTGACGACGTGTCCCGACCGTAAGCACCACCGGCGCTCAGTTTCGAGTGTTGGATGGAATCCGCGTCGTCCAAGTACGAGTTGTCGAGGTCGAGGTCGGAGTGATCCCGCCCGGTTTCGAAATCAAATCTACCGACGGCGTAGACGACGATGAGGACGAGAAAGCCGGCGAAGATGGAGAACGGCACGAGCAAGGTCAACTGTCGACCGTGGATGTACGAGCCGTACGTCCGAGCGACCGACGATGATTCGTCGTCGCGAATCGCCGCGCCCGCGAGATTTTCCGAGACGTCCGCGCACCGCGAGACTTTCAGTGCCTCGACGAGTTCGAAGAACGCGCGATGGTTTCGATCGTCGTCGGATGATTCGGTAACGTTTTCCCCGAAAGCGCAAATCGAATCGACCAAAGCGTCTGGCCAATCGATGTCGTCGAGGGATCGAAAAACCATCGGATTGAACACCGCGGAGAGCTTGTAATCGAGGCCGAGATACAAACCGTTGTGCCCGACCGCGGCGACGACGGCGGGCGCGGCGTTCGCCGCGCACCGCAAGGAATCGTAAAGATCACGCGAGCGTTTCCCCCACGCCCGTCGCGAAGTAAGGGCGCGGTCATCCCACGCAGAGACGACGCCGTGTTGAACGGCGGACGGGAGCCTGCGCCCGACGTAGTCGAGGACGTATTCCGGATACACGTTTTCGCTCGAACCCAAGCGCGCGATCGCCGAGGCGATCGACGATCCCGAGGCGATCGAGCCCAAGCCACAGTTCTCCGCGGTGTGTAACGCCGCCGTGGCGAATATGAACGATTTCAAACGCCCCGAGACGTCGTAATACGGCGACGCGTCCGGCGACGGGTAATCGACGTCCACCGACGCGTCGTAAATCATCGAATACGAAAACGTATCGCCGAGTCTTTCGAGAAGAGACGACGACGATCCGCGCGGCGCATCGTCCATGCCCCCGTCATCCCGCCGCTCCAGGATCAACGTCGCCAAATCGTCGTAAAACGTAATCGGGTGCTCTTTTGACTTCTTCTCCGCGTCGTCGTCTTCGCAACTCGGAATTCCGTCGCAATACTCCCACGCCGCCGTCCCCTCGTCCACGTAACACCACGGTCCGTACCGCAGCGGGTGTCCGCGCCGTCCGTTGCGACAGTAATTACGATCCGCGTCGTCGACGACCGCGTCGTCACCGCGCTCGACCCTCGACCACGCCGCGCACGTCTTCCCGCTCGCCGACGCGTCGCGCGTCCCCGCGTAGTCCGACCCGCGCCCCAACCGCGCGACGATCCCGCCGACGGCGTCGAAGTACGCGCACAGCGGCGTCGGCGGCGGCGCGCCGCGCGCGAGCGCGTCGGCGCACGCCGCGGTGCGCGCGCGAGGCGGGCCGTACCCGGCGCGAGGACGCGCGCACGACGCGCTCGACGCGCTCGACGACGACGCGACGCACGCGACGAGGGCGACGACGACGCGCGTTCGCCGACGACCGCGCGATCGCGCGCGCGACGGCATCGCCGACGACCGCGCGTCGGCGGGTGTCACGCGCCGACGTCTCCGGCGCGCGCCCCCCCCTCTCCGGTCGGCGAAACCCGTAACAAAAGCGTTTCGACCGCGACCGGGGCGGGGGGGGTAAATTTACGCATCAACGAGTATCTATTCAAGGGTGTGAAACGCCCATGTATGTATAAGCTCGGTTAGCTCAGTTGGTTAGAGCGTGGTGCTAATACATTATATGTAGCATTCGATTCGAGCGCGATTCAGTTCGCGCTTCAGACACGTGGACGTTTGTATTCAGTCTGATGAAGAGAAACGCCAAGGTCATCGGTTCGACCCCGGTACTGAGCATATCGTATATTAAATTTTTTTAGCCTATCATTTACAAATATTTTATTTATTTCATCTCACTGTATTCATAACCAATTGTCCGTTTCGAGCAGCACTTTTCGCGTTGTCGCGACGCTCGATGTGCGTTCGTCGGGACCGACGAATGACTCCGGTCGGACTATTCATATCGCAATCGAATATCGTTGGCGTAGTAACTTTGTGCTCGCTCTTACAAAGGTGGTGTGGCTAAGAATGTCGGTGGCGGTGGTGGCGACGACACCGCGCGCCGACTTCGGGACAAACGACCGCGGTCGTCAATCGTTTTATCACTCCGCCGTTCAACGAAACGAACGGACGATTAGTACGGCACTTGACCCGCGAGGATTTCCCCGGCCGAGATGATCGTCGCGAACGAACCCGCGGCGAGAACGTCGACGGCGGTGAACCCCGACGGATCGCGCGAGCCGATGTTCTTCGTGCTCGCTTGTTCCACCATCGCCGTGTGGCTCGACGCGCCGTTGTAGTTCTTCTTCACGCTCGGCATAAGGCCGAAGCGCATCGCGCCCATGATCGCGGCCGTGTTCGCGCACACAATCTAAGATTTCGAACGATTCGTCGTCAGTCAGTCGTCGTCGTCGCCTCGTCGCCCTAGCTCGAATCCTCGTCTTCTCTCGTCCCGCTCGCGCGTCGCTCGCGTCGTCTCGACGCACCATGTTCTCCGTGGACCCGAGCGACCAATCCGCGCGCACGCGCACGTCGCGCTTCGCCGCCTGTCGTCGCGCGATCGCCGCGAAAGTCAGTCCAAAGTCGCAATCATCGTCAAGATACGCGTATCGTATCGCGATCCGATCGTTCGTCGCGTTCGGGCGTCGCGCGCACCTTTGCGACGCGAGACGCGCGCTTGACGGCGGAGACGTCGGCGATGGAGGTCTTGGAGGACACGATTTGCGTGCGTTGCGCGATGGAGGCGTGCATGGCGACGAGTTTTGACGCGCGATTCGTCGCGCGCGCGGGACCGCGGACCGCGCGATGGGCCGTGTGTAATTTTGTGTGTTACTTTACTTACATGTACAGAAACGCGCGCGGCGGCGGTCACGGCGCGGCGTCGCCGGCGACTTTGATCTCGAGTAAGCTCTCCACCGGATTGCGACAGATGGGGCAGACGTTACCCGTGAGCTGCGAGCGCAGTGCATGCGCGCACTCGGCGCACATGCACAGGTGGCGACACGGGAGCACGGTGGTGTCGCGAGGCTCGGTGAGACAGATGACGCACTCCTCGCCGACGTCGGCGGAGCTCAGCCCGACGTTGTCGCAACTCTCGATGCCGTAAATCTCTTGTAACTCGTACGACGAACCGTGGACGTAGATTTTTTGTTTCGTGACGTGGGCGGTCCACTTGCGCGGCGCGCTCGTCTCTCGGCGAAACTCGGCGTACGTCGTTTGACACTGAACCCACGGCTCGGGCTTCGCTAAGCCCCCGATCGGGTTCTCGGGAAGGTCCGCTAACGTCTTTCCATGATTCGCCTCGGCGTCGGACGAAACACACTCCAAACGAATCACCACCGGGTACGTCTTCGCGTCGACGTTCGTCGTCGTCAGCTCGCGTTCGCCGCCGAACGATCGCACGTCCACGTAATCCTCCGCCCCTTGCGTGAACCGCGCGCCGAGTCCGGCTTCCAAATGCGCCACGTTCGTTCCTTTCGGGTTCGTTCGCGCGATCGGGTTCGTCGACGCCGGTTCGAACGCTCCCCCGGGCAACTCCCTCGCCACGTACGCCACCGACACCCGACACGCCTTGTCCGCGTCCACCTTGAACGTGATCCCGAACTTATTCGCCCCCGCCCCGGACGACAACGACGGCGTTCCACCGGATCGTCCGCCCGCGCCGCCGTCGCTCGTCACGCACTCGAGCGTCGATTTGTTCAAGTTGACGTGATTGCGAATCGTCGTCGTCTTGTGCGTCCTCGCCGCGCTCGTCGTCGTCGTCGTCGTCGCGCCGCCGTCGCTCTCGACGATCGCACCGCGGCCGTCATCGTTCGACGCGCGTCGTCCTCCGCGGCGTCCTTCGGCGTCGGACGCGGCGTGCGCGCGCAGATCCGCGCGCGGGTCGAAATCGACGTCAGCGCGCGAAGTCGCGCGACGCGCGCGCGAGGACGACGCGCCCATCGCGGTGCGCGCGCGAGCGCGCGCGAGCGATCGTTCGCGCGCGCGCGGCGGTCGATCGGATTCGCGGTCGCGAGGCGTCGTGTGCG
>VMHT01146130.1_pt1 | contig 15255 bp, 10 predicted proteins | sample 4693611 | NCBI WGS metagenome assembly VMHT01 (sample SAMN12280063, study PRJNA550983) | marine metagenome | isolation source: seawater sampled from same location over 5 years 0.02-0.2 micron viral filtrate | place: USA: collected off the coast of southern California halfway between the port... ... | reverse complement strand
GTCATATGCAAGTAGGTATTGTAGCCAAATCAACATCTTCTTACCAAAAAACCAAGAAAAACAAGAGTTTCATATCCAAACAAGAGAAAGCGAAATTATGGGATGCTTTTGATGAGAATATTGAACATACGGTCAATGAAGTTCCAAATAATGATGATTTAAATGAATGTGATATTTGTCATATGTGTCAGTCTATATTGATGGTCGCAGACAATGGTTTCCCTACATGTTCAAACCCACAATGTAGCATCATTTATTCACAAACATTGGATTATTCACCCGAGTGGAGATATTACGGAAGTGATGATAAAAACACAGGCGATCCGACACGATGTGGTAACCCGATCAATCCATTATTGGTGGAATCGTCGTTTGGATGCAAAGTGTTATGTCAACCGAATTCATCTTTTGAAATGAAGAAAATTGGTAAATGGACATCTTGGCAATCAATGCCACATCGAGAAAAATCCTTATATTCAGAATTCCAATTTATTACAAATATGGCGCAAAATTCCGGCATACCAAAAATTTTCATTGATCATGCAATTGTGATTCACAAAGACATCAGCGAACAGAAAATGTTCCGTGGGTTAAATAGGGATGGTATAAAAGCAGCATCCATTTATATCAGTTGTCGTCTAAATGAATGTCCTCGAACGGCACATGAAATTGCGGAAATATTCCATTTAGATAAAACCAGTGCTACTACGGGATGTTCCATGGCGGTAAATATTCTGAATAACATCGAAAGGAATCTCATGCCATCACAACAAAGTAATCTTATTTCCACCAAACCAATTGATTTTATTCAGCGTTTTTGCAGCAAACTCAATATCAATGCAGAATTAACTAATTTTGCGAGTTTTATTTGCAAAATAGTGGAAAAAGACAATATTATTAATGACAATGCACCGAATTCGATTGCTGCTGGGATTATATATTTTATTTCAAAAGTTTGTTCTTTGAACATTAGTAAACTAGACGTTAAAACCATATGTGGTGTGAGTGAGGTCACTATTAATAAATGTTACAAAAAGTTGGAATCATTACAAGACACATTGGTACCGAGTGTTATCATTAATAAATATCAATAGTTCCAACTTCAAAAAGTAAATAGTTGTACGTTTGTATAACTATTTATGATTCATATATCCTATTTTTTATTTCCCATATAAGGAATAACGTATGGATTCTGTTGTAGCGCGCTCATTAAGTTAGCATCATTTCGTTCAATATTGATATTCTGGAAAATTGGTTGACTTTGGCTCGTTCTACCGAGTTGATCAATCGTTGGTGACGCTTTGATGCCATTTTTCGCAATAGGACGATTGTTGACCAAATCGCGATCTTTGTTATTGAGTCTCTGATTGATATTTCCTTGATACAAATTCATATTACCTTGGACCAATCGACCATCAATCGTGCTAGATTTAATATCATTATTGCGTTGATTATATTCCGCTTCATAGGATCGTGTAGTTTGGGTGCCACTATTTGCCGATGAGTTACCCATATAAAGGAAATCACCTTGTTTGGTTCTAGCGTTTTGAATGGGTTGATTGTCGGTAACTGTATAAGCACCATGTCCGTGGTTATTCATATTGACATTGAGATGGAGTTTGTTCTGTGTAGTCTCACGAATTGTAGGATTGGGTACATCATTTGGATCGAAAAGATAGGAATTGGCTACTCTTGCACCCGGATTATGATATGGACGCATAGAATCAATAGTATTTTCTTTTCGCGATGGTTTAAGGACATCCATTAAAGGTGAAATAGCGGCACCAATTACACTACTGAATGCACCAAAGTAACCATCGGTATTTTGTCCAGTCGAACGATTGTTAGGGTATGCGAAATTGGATTGAATACCATAGTCATTGTCGGCGGCAATATTACGTCCATTTGCATCGGCAATACCAATAGGGTATGATTCCAATGTTTGTCTATGTGTTTCTTCGTATTTTCCATCAACATAAATGGATGAATTTCCATAAGCGGCATTTCCACTATAACTCTGTGCAGTATCCGGGCGAGAAACATGACGAGGGACATGTTCTGCTCGTTGTGTGGGTTTGGTCTCATATCCCATGGTAGTGAAAAGACGGTCCTGTGTCATTTCGAAATCACGTTCAGGGCGATGTTTCTCTTGGCGACCTGGTTTACCCATTGATTTGATATGACTATTCGCAGGACCTTCATAACCGAGTGTGGAAATACCACCGGCCCTAGGATTGGTGAGAACACGCATTTCATCAACAGTCTTGGGGTTCCATTTGTCACGCTCCATTAAACCCGAATTAAATCCTCCGGCGCCTTCTGTTGTGTATCCTAAACCTAAACCAGGAGCCACACGTTGTTCCTCAAATGGTTTAACATTGGCCATACGATTGCTCGGATTAATCCGCGATCTCATAAATTCCGTATTGTTGGGTGCACCATGTGCATATTGATAATTTTCTCCCGGATTAAAAAGTGGTGCTTGTTCTTTTTTATTGATATAAGTGGACCCCGATCCAACATAATTATCCAAAGTCGCTTCATTTGACGTGGCATCAACATTCTTCGACTTCAAATTGCTACCAAAGAAAGGCACCATATTGTTATGTGCAAAGTATTCCTTACCCACTTCCTGACCTGACAATGAAACAAAGGATTGATTATTATTGTTTGCGGCGCCCATAGATGAATATGTGTCAATTTTATTGCCATTGATTTTGTTGTTGAAATACTTATCTGTGTAAGCACTTGTACCGTCGTATTTATTTACAGTGGATAATTGAGAAGTATAATCTTCTTCTACATTGTCCACATTGGATGGATAATTCTTGTCGTGTAAATTCATATTTGGTAATTTTGAATTTTCGAAATTTTCTTTTTGTCGCGATGCAACATATAAACCTCCTGCGGCAACTAATGGTATCGCTAATTCCATAATATTATATTACTATATATTATTATATTATTTTTACATGTGATGACTTTTTCTCAATTTCTCGAAATTACATGATTCTATTTTTGTATTGATTCTTTGCGGTGATTCTAGATGATTCATTATTCATGAAAGGAGTCTCTATGTGGTTCTGAGAGTCATGATGACTATAATCCCATCGTTCACTTTCTTTATCTCTAAACGTCCATGCAGGAAGAGTAGCACGGGATTCGTCGACAAATGGAGAGGTTGATTCGTAACCAATTGTAGATGAATATGCGGCGTTCTTGTCATATTGTTTGATATCTCGGGTAATTTTTCTGTTTAATCCACGCAAATCCTCGTCAATTTGAATTGTATTGGTTCTCATATTGGCACCCCATTTTTGTAATCGGATTTGTGGGTCTTCCATGAAGGTGGGTTTCATACCATTACCTGGGACATCCATATGATACAAGCCTACTCTGAGACTCTCATCTAATTTTTTTTTTACTCTTGCATCATCATCATAAAATCGTGTATTGGACATTATATATAATAGAAAAATATAATTTAAATATATTTTTTTCTAATAGGAAAATGACAAAGTTGTGTCTAAATATGATTGTCAAGAATGAGAGCGCTATCATTACTCGTCTTTTTGATAGTGTTTCAACCTTGATTGATTGTTATTGCATTTGCGATACTGGTAGCACAGACAACACCATTGAAGTCATCAAAGAGTATTTCTTAAAAAAAAATATACCCGGTAAAATCGTCCATGAAGATTTCGTAAATTTTGAACATAATCGGAATTTTGCATTGCGTGCATGTGACGATATGGACACAGATTATATCTTGTTACTAGATGCTGATATGATTCTCAATCTGAGTCCGACAATGAATGTGGAAAAATATAAATCCGAATTAAATGAACATATGGCCCATTATATTTTCCAGGGTAACCCATATCACCATTATAAAAATGTGAGAATAGTGAAAAAATCGCCAAATATCCGTTATTGGGGTGTTACACATGAATATGTACAATTGCCCGATGAAGTGACTTATGGTACTGGTGACCCCAAGGAAATTTTTATTAATGATGTAGGTGATGGAGGGTCCAAACAAAATAAATTCCTCCGTGATATTGAATTGCTTAGTAATGCACTAGAAACAAATCCCAATAATGACCGATATACTTTTTATTTGGCCAACAGTTATAAAGATAGTGGTCAACCAGCACAGGCCATCAAACACTATGAAAAACGTATCAAAATAGGTGGATGGTTTGAAGAAATATGGCAATCTCATTATCGCATCGGACTCTGCTACGAGGAAATGGGTAATATGGCACAGGCTATTTTCTGGTGGTATAAAGCCTTTGAAATCCATCCACAACGAATTGAAAACATATACAAAATCATTTCTTATTATCGCCAGCAAGGCCAAAATCACATGGCGTATGAATTGTTTCGTATTGCCGACATGCGACGTGGTACTATTCAATCCCTGGATTTTTTATTTGTGGAGAAAGATGTATATGAGTGTAAATTAGACTATGAATTGTCTATTATTTCGTATTATGTCAATCATTATAATTATAACATTGTCAAATGTTGCATGAATTTGTTTTCATATAAACATTTGGATGACTGGATGTTTCAGAATATTTTGAGCAATTATAAATTTTATTCACCTACTATTGACGGACGAAATATAGAAATAGAAACACCTAAATTAAATACCGATCTAGTGAGTAATCACAACGATTTCAATTCTTCTACACCCTCATTGGTGTTTCATAATGATGAATTGATACTAAATACCCGATATGTCAATTATTACATCGACGATAATGGTGGTTATAATAATCGCGACTTCATTGAGACTATCAATGTGTTGACGAAATACAATTATATAGACAAAGACGTCATCAAACCAGTCAACGAAGACTGTCACATCATCCAATACAATAAACAGCACGATAATCGCTATGTAGGAATGGAAGACATGCGTTTGTTTTCACATAATAAACGGCTCTATTTCAATGCAAATCGCGGATTCGAAAACAAATTCTGCATAGAACATGGAACGATTAAAGAGTCGGATGGTCAATACAGTACGCGGTCACAATTATTGTCTTGTGATCACAATGATAATCCGATTCAGAAAAACTGGGTTTTATTTGAAGACGGTAATGGCGCCATGAAATGTATTTATGGTTGGTATCCTTTGACCATAGGTGATATTGTGGACGATCAATTTGTTCGAACTTATATGGGTCCACATATGAATGCATTCAAACAGTTAAGGGGATCCACAAATGGTGTAATAATAGATGATGAAATATGGTTTATAGGTCACATTGTATCATATGAAGATCGCCGGTATTATTACCATTGTTTGATCGCGCTGGATAAATATACATATAAGGTAAATCGTTACACGCCATTTTTCACATTTGAAAAGGAAAAAGTGGAATACACATTAGGTTTTGTGCGAAAGGATGATCATCTGCTGATCGGATATTCAGTGATGGATAAGACTACAAAATTTAGGAATATCAAATTGGACACTATACAACAGATGTTTCAGACTCTTGGTTTTCCATGATATATTTAGTGGCGGTTTTGCAGCAACCGTAAGTAGTACGATGCCATTGTGTAATTCCATAGGTTTGAATCCCTTCCATGTGTTTTTTGGTGCCATAACCGACATTGTCGCAAAGCGCGTAGCGCTCTTGTAAGAGGGGATATTTTTCGCATAATTCGACAATGTACTCATCGTGCGCACATTTAGCCAAAATAGACGCTGCTGCGACAAAACAATATGTATTATCGGCTTTTTCTACACATATATGTGGTAATTCGACGGTTTCGTCATTTAATGCGAAACAATACGGTGGGAAATCATTTCCGTCCACAATGGTGAGTGTTTGTGATTCGACATCGGATTTGCAGAGTTGAAGTTGTTGAATGACGTCCACAATAGAAGCCCGCATAGATTTCAATACAGATTGTCGAATATTGATTTTGTCGATTTCTTCGGGTTCAATGTATTGTATGGACCAAGCAATAGCATTGGATTTGATATAGTCCGAGATTTCGCGCATTTTTTTCCTGGATTTGATTTTTTTACTGTCTTTCATGTTGGAGAAATCGAAATCTTGTTTAGGTAAAACGACCGCGGCGGTATAGAGCCGGCCAAACATGGGTCCACGTGCGCATTCATCTACACCAATTTCAAACATATTTTTTTCATCGTGAAATGTGTTTAGCATTATTTTTAGATATATACCATATATTTTTATTTACTTATAGTATATATAATTACAATATGTCCTCATTTTCAAAAATATTACCAGAATTATTCAGTAAATTTACAAAAACCATGCCACTGTGGGCGCTTATATTGATTGCTCTTATTGCCGTGGTGATTGTATATTTTGTGTATAAATCTAATGTCGAAGGATTTGAAAGTGGTCGTGAAATTAAGTTAGATTATGTAGACATAAGTGGAATTGATTTACAAAATGGATTTTATATGTATCCTAAGTCGGGTCATATTTTGAGAAATACTGGTTCGCAATATTTACTTTATAAGAGAGTAGCCGAATCAAATGGAAATGTTTTAGACTCTAGTTTGAATATTTCTTCTAATGGTATGGATGCTGATGCATTGCTTACCATTCCAGATTCTTCTTTGACCGAGTCATACCGATCATGGCAAGTCAATAAAGCCGATGATACCGACAACAAGAGTCAATTATTTTTGATTCCCTATGGCACCAACACATACGTGCATATCATTGATCTGACTGAAAACAACCACTATACATATTATTCCGTTAATGGAGGTAATCCTATTGCCGAACTTCAAAATCTAAGTATGAATGTCGATCCCGCTGCCGAATCGGGAAGTTACAATTTCACATCCACATCACGTGGTCCAATTAATTACGACAACGGCGCATTGAAATTAGATCGCGATACATATCAAGTAGCAGAAAACGTATTCTTTGATCAACAAAATGGTGATTTATATGTGAAAGGATTGGCTGAAGACGGAAATCAGAAAATCTTTGTTTATACAAGAGATTACAAAAACACTTCTTCTGCAAAAGAAGTTACAAGTGGAAATGTAAGTGATGTCAATACAAAATCATCTATTGGCGATTTGGGTAAATCCGACTTTACCAACTCTTTTATGGTAAAAGATGAACAGGATAATAATTTAGTATTGTATTTATGTGCCGGTAGTTCCATCAAAACGGTCATTGCTGTGTTCCACAAAAACCAAGACGGTCAATATGATTTGGTGAATGTAAAACGATTCAACGGCAATTCTGTTGAAACAACTGGCTCTGGTTCTAATTCAGATTCAGGAGAAGAAGGTAATGAAAATGAATCAGAAGCCGAAGGTCAATCCAATGACGATTCCAGTGGTAACTCAAACAGCGAATCCAATGGTTCCAATGAACAAAATAAACATAAAATGAAAAATCCTGATAATATGGATGATTATTACAAGTGGTATTGGTACTGGAATACATCGGATTCTTTGCCTGTTCACTTTTCCGAGGACTACATGTTGAAGACACAAATGGTACCACCGGTTTGTCCTGCATGCCCAGCCTGCCCAGGTACCAAAGAAGGAGGATGTTGTACTAACTGTGGTGGAAATGGTGGATCCGGAACAAAGAACGAAAAAGGAGAAAGTGTTATCAAGGACGACAAAAAAGACGAAAAAGGAAATCCAATCGGTGACGCTTATGGAAAAACCCTGGATACAGGAAGTGATTTATTAAAATCCGGAGGATCAGGAGCAGTAAATCTTACAAGAGATGTCATTGGACTCGGTGCTGATGGTGTAAAAGGTGCGGCTGGTATGGCAAAAGACACCGTGGGAGGAACAGTGGATATAGCCAAGGACGCAGTGGGAGGAACGGTGGATATAGCCAAGGACGCAGTGGGAGGAACGGTAGATTTGGCTAAAAACACCGTGGGAGGAACGGTAGATTTGGCTAAAAACACCGTGGGAGGAACGGTAGATTTGGCAAAAGACACCGTGGGAGGAACGGTGGGGCTAGCCAAAGACGTAATAGGTGGAACCACGGATTTTGTCAAAGGTCTCGGATCTGGTGCCACACAATTGAACAATGATGGACGAACTGGTTACTATGGAGCACCCACCTATAATCAAGCCCCTATTGGTCAATATGGTTCTCAAATCACAGGACAAGTACCAAAAGGACCTGCCGATCCATATACATACAACGGTAAATTGCAACAAAAACCACCATCTAATTTCTTACCAGTCACAGCAGATTTCAGTGCGTTCGCCAAATAATTCGTTAGTGTGACAAAATATAAATAGATGTCATAATATAATACAAATGCCATCTATCGAGACAAATTGGGATAATTTAAATACCATATTACACAGAACACAAATTGAAAAAGAAATCAAATCAATATTGGAAAATTACAATGAAAATATCAAAAACATGCATTTCAAGAAAGGAATCTATATTTATGGTGCTCCGGGTACTGGTAAGACATGTTTTGTTGAATCTGTTTTGCGTGATTTAAATTATGATATTATCCGTTATGATGCAAGTGATGTGAGAAATAGAGGACTGATTGATTCAATAACATCAAATAATATTTCCAATTGCAATGTATTGGATATGATGAAACAAAGAAAACGAAAAATCGCAATTCTCATGGATGAAATTGATGGTATGAATAATGGCGATAAAGGTGGAGTGGCAGCGCTTGTCAAGTTAATTCGTCAAAAGAAGACTAAAAAACAGATGTTGGAAAGCACGTCAAATAATCCGATAATTTGTGTGGGAAGTTATTTTATGGACAAGAAGGTCAAAGAAATTATGAATGTGTGTAATGTTTTCGAATTGAAAACACCTACAAGTGTTCAATTGATGCCACTTCTCAAAACTATGATCCCGGATAAAAGTAAACTGTACGGAGATATTCTCCGTTTTGTCAATGGTGATCTACGAAAATTAAATTTAATCAAAAAATTGCACGACCATCGTCCTGACGCAATTACACCAGGATATTTAAAACAAACACTACAAAATAAGAATGGCGATGAAGATACCAAAGATATTACGACTACCCTATTCAGCGAGCGCAAACCAATACATAGTCATTCTTATTACATCAACGACAATAATCGAACTGTTGTGGCATTGCTTTTGCACGAAAATATGATTGATCAATTGCAATGTAATCGGGTCGAAAATATTATTGAAACTTATTTGAAAATGTTGAACAGTATTTGTTATGCGGATTATATTGACCGCATTACATTTCAAAATCAAATATGGCAGTTTAATGAAATGAGTTCTTTGATCAAAACGTATTATGTGGCAAATATGTACCATGATGCTTTGATTACGGAAAGGATGAATGAAAATGAAATCCAAGTGAGAAATATTCGTTTCACAAAAGTGTTGACAAAATATTCCACAGAATACAATAATCAATTATTCATTTATAATTTGTGTCAAGACTTGGATATGGATAAGAAAGATTTATTTTGTTTCTTTCAAGAACTGCGATTGTATTTCAAGATTAAGAGTGATGATAAATTGGAACAAATAGAAGGAATATTCGAGGGAACAAATGTGTCAAAATTGGATGTGAAACGAATATTCCGTTTTTTGGATAAAGTCTCAAAGAAGGATCCTGTTGTATATTGTTTGGAAGATGAATAAAAAATTGAAGTGCATTTTTGTGTTGAAGGGTTGTGAGTAAATAGATAATTATGAATCGTATTGAAATACTAGACTCACTGCTTGAATCTAAACCCCAGCGAAAACGCGGTCGACCAAGAAAAAAGCCCGTTAAAATAATGTCATCCAATGTGGGAGATGATATTATTGCCCGATTGGTTGCTGAAGTGCGTCGTGAAGAGGCCAAAGAGAGAGATAGAGAGAACAACTGTTGAAAGGAAATGAAAGAAAAAATTGAATTAAAAAATGATAAAATCTGATATGACATAAAATATTCAAGAGTATTAGTAAAACTGTATAACAAGTATGTCCTTTCGTCCTATCTACAAGAAACGTGATTGGGTACCAACCATGAGTGAATTAATTCATAATGATACACAGGATGTTCTTTTGGACAGACTCTATAGAAATCCTAGAGTAATAGACCAATTAAAAAAAGAAAACATGTTGGAAGAATCAGACATAGAACTATTGATGGATAATCCCGGAGCAATAGAATTCATAGAAGAGAACATTCAAAACGCTGATGGATATTCACTTACCATGAATCCTGCTGCTGCGCATTTATTCAATAAATTTTCGGAACTTTATGCATATGAAAACCGACGTTATGATGTGGACTTTCGCGATGAAGAAAATATTTATGATGGTTATACTCCCCGATCTGAACGTGGTAATATTTATAAATGGGATAACCAAATTGATATTTATGGAGTCGCGCTGAATCCACAAGGTATTGATTTTATTGAATCAAGCATTAATATTCACAAAACACGAGATGTTAGTCTCATTAGTAATTTATGCTGGAATCATCGTGCAATTCATTTGTTGGAAATCATAGAAAAACGAGACCGTAATTTGTTAGATTTTGATATATTGGTATATAACCCAAACGCAGTACATATCATTGAACGCAATATGGACAAAATCACCAGAAAAGAGCAATGGAATGAATTGTCTTTCAATATAAATGCGGTTCATCTTATGCGTAAACATATGGATAAGATACATTGGCCATCTATGTCGCAAAATTCATCAGATGAAGCCATTTGTTTATTGAAAGAGAATTTTCACAAAATAAATTGGGAAATGTTCAATTTAAATCATAACCCAAAAGCGATTGAAATGTTGAAGAGTAACCCAAGTAGAATTAGTTACTTTCATTTGAGTGAAAATCCAGCGGGTATAGACCTTTTGGAGCAACACATGAAAGCAAGTAATGGAGATTATAAGTTGTTTGATAGATACGGATTGGTAATGAACACTTCTATCTTCATTTTGGATACAGATGCAATGAAAGCACAAATAAATAAATATAATGAGTTATGTGATAAATCATTTGTACAAGAATTGATGGAGAAAACATGGCATCCACAACGAGTAAAAAGGTATATGGACACCTTTCATTATGATCTTCTTTCTGACAACTATGTTGATGCACAATAAAAAATATGTATGTTTTGAATGTATGTTTTGATAATATTGAATAAATCTATATTGGTGTGTATGTTTTTTGTTTTCTACACAGAGGATCCAATGGTCGTTGTTGAAATAGCAGACAAGGCTTTTTCCAATTCGGCAATTTTTTCTTTGTGTTTCTGGATTTCTTGCATTTGATTGTTTATGATTTGAACGGCTATTGGTAGTGTTAATGGTTGAGGTTCACTTTGTCCAGGTAATTGTACCTTGATATTTTCATGTGCTTGTTGTTGTCGTTCTTCTTGCATTTTCTGCATCATTTTCTTGCGCTCTTCATCTATTTCTTTCATTTGTTTCAACACATCTGGTTTCATTTCTGGACTTCCAGGCTGATAATTGGCTAATGCATCATCAATATCTTTCAAGAAATACTTTTTGATACTTTCTTCTGATGTATATTTGATAAACATATCCACTGTTTTATCGGATTCTTTGGTAAATTTTGGATTTGGATTTTCCAACAAACGTCGTTTATCAAAAGTATTGTGCTCATGAGAAAACACCAGAATGGTTTTCATTGGATCTAATTGCACAAAAGGGATTGTATAGTTGTGTAGAAATTCTTTTTCTTCGGCTAAAGATGCATTCTCATTATATTTTGTGATTCCTAGTAATTCTTTCCTGAATGCAAATGTACCTGCGGTTGCATGATTAGGACCATAAGGACCACATTGGTACATTTTTTGAATATGTTTGAAGTAAATGTATAATTCGCTAGATCCCGCACATAGGGCTTGTTTGTTGGATTGGAGTTTTTCCACTGCATGACTTATACGTTCCGGGGGATAATAATCGTCATCATCCATGTATACAATAATACTTCCAGTGGCTTTGGTGTGCATAAGATTTCGTTTGGCTCCCAATGTGAGTTTTTCATCCACCGCAAAATATTTGATTTCCGGAATATTGGATGTGTCAATGAGATCCTTAATTTTATCCGTTCCGTCATCAACAATAATCCATTCAATACGATTGCGCGGGTAGGTTTGATTTTTAAAACATTCAAACATGGTATGAATGAACGGACGACGGTTATATGTAGGTGTACATACAGACACAAGTGGATAAATTTTCTTTTTTGTGTCCTTTTTCTTAGTTTTTCCCATGAAGTTACTACAGTCGTAGATTTTTATATGCTATATTTAACTAATACTAAATATAGTACTATTTCTCATCTAAACGGATTATTATTTAGTGGGTTTCTCAGATTCTTTTGTGTTATTAGGGTCCGATTCCGATGAATTCATAGACTCCGACTTTTCAAGAGAATCAAGAATTTTCTTAATGTGTTGTTGTTTCACCATTTCATCATCGTCCTCTTCTGCATCAACAAACATAGTTAATGGATCGCTAAAATCTTCATAGTCTTCATCAATAATTGTATTTGATTCACCATAAAGTAATACGGCAAAAATTATAAATGCCAAACCAGATAATCCAGTCAATGTACCTTTCAATGCCTCATTTTTCAATGTGGAGAAATTATATATATTCTCACTAATACCTCGCGAAAATACAAACAACAAAACAATGTTCATGAGTTTAATCATCATTGGAGAGATCTTATTTTTGTTTGGTTTACATTTAGATTCTTCACTAGAATTTTGAACTTCATCATCATCCATGCCTTCGTCATTGCCTTTCATAAATTGATTCATCTTTCTGTAAATAGGCGAAACATCAGAAAATGGATTCAATGATCCTAAAATATTCATAATGATTTCCATAAATCCGGCATATTTATCTTCATATAGTTTGACACTAAATAGGGAATGTAATACAAAATAGGCAAACATTAAAAACAATGTAAATGGGTATAAACTATATGTAATGCCTACACGAAGTCCCCACTTCAAGAAATTGGAAATGTGCCATAAATAACTATCTTTGTATTTTTCTTCTTCGCGTTCTTCTTCTATGGACTTTGGTGGTGTAACATTAAATATATCAATGAAACTTTTGACCAAACTCAACGGTTTGAAAATACTGATGTACAATATGGACATTACAAATCCATCACCTACTTCTTTACCCTTGCCACAACTAAATATATATTTTTTGAACCACCCTCCTTGATCAATAGGATATAAGAAAAAGTATACGATGAAAAACAAGATCCACCATTGGAAAAATGGTTTTTGAGAAATATTGTAAATATAGTAGAAAAACGATGTTCCAATCTTTCTTGATGTAAACAAAGTATGCATAAATGTGATAGGAAGCAATGAATATTCGAAAATAAATCGCGCAATACTGCTATTATTGTTTAACCAATTTGTATCATATGCAGGTACTTCGGTAAAGTAATCATCTTCTACATAAAACAAAACAAAAAACCAATTATAAGTGATCACCAATATGATGAAAAAATTAATGGATTTGTAAAACTCATTGATGATCATCTTTTGTTCTGCTACGGAAACGGATTTACCTGATATGGTGAAAATATTGGTGAAAATGATGACCATTTTTTTAATGATCCATTCACCCAAGTAGAAGGGTATGAAAGCAAATCGTGGAAGTAAGCCAATATAGTACATGATGGTCTCCGTAACATTTATATTTTTCATGGTTTTATCACTATTTTTATCGCACCAACGGTCTCCTTTTGATTCAGTACTACCAATGTGAAGTCCACGATCATCCAAAAATCCGACGTCTTTCAATTGTTTTTCCAATTCTTTATCCGCGAAATCCTTGGAAGAAAATCCTTCTTTTAATGAGTTTTCATCGTCATCGTCATCGTCATCTTTCTCATATTCATTCACATTCTGGGCATCCCGCTTTTCGTGATCTATTTGTTGAGAAGTAGAATCGTCATAAATGCTCTCTAAAAACGGAAGTTTAGTAAATCCTTTCTTTTCGCTGTTTAATTTCATCATTTTTTCTAAAATGGCATCCAACTCAGTGTTCTTGTTTACATTTTCCAATAATGTTGGATTCGTAAACGGTTCCTGTTTCATGGTATTGGATGATATATGTCTCCATAATGTTTCACTCATCTTGTTTTTATAATAACGTCTTATAATATTATGAAAACCTAATCGTATTTTTTATTTTGCATATAGTAGTCCACAGTTACCCCCCGTAAAACTCAACACATTATAGCGCTCTTCAAACACATTGAGATCATAAGTATATTCAAACAATCTCCAATTTTGTTTATTCACGCCAATAATATTGCCGTCATCGTCACAAATAAAATCAAAACTAGAATTTTGCTCATCAAATTGGGGAACATAGGTTGTGATTTCCAGTTCAATTGACTTAAATTTGCTCATATTGATCGCACCCGATGGTTGGTATTCAAATGGCGATGTATTTAATCCGAAATTATAGCAGTAAAGACCCTCTTGGGCTGAACCTTGTGTGCGTACATATTTTTCCACATAATCAAATACTCCTCTGGGTAATGCATTTTCGCGATATTCACCGTTCAGCAATACGCCCATTGTTTCCAATATCTCCTTGCGATTTTCCACACTAAAATTACCTGTTATAAAATAACCAGTGGGTTCACCATCTTGTTGCTCACCTGGACCACCACTTTTTGGTGCGGGTGTTATGTCAATGGGAGGATTATTGTAAGGCCAGTTGGTGTAATTTGCCCATTCATTTCTCAGATTTACATCATTTCGTTGTAAATAAAACATCCATGATGAAACCATACCACTAGATGATTGTAGTTTGACCCGCTTGGAACCAGTAACATTTTGGAAATTATAATGAAACACATCTTTGATCAAATAAACTTGATCTTTGGCCGCAAACAATTCCGATTCTTCATTGGATAAAAAAGCATATGTGGCTAATAAATGGACATCTGCATTCCATGTAAGTACTTTGCTAGGGTAGTTATCCGGTTCGCTAATAATTGTGGACGGTGGTGTTTGCAAAAAACGATACATTTGATATTCATTTCTGTTGAAATCAGGGCGGATATATGGGAACTTGTTTTCATAATCCTGTACATCACGAATTTGGAATAAATCTTGGATGGGTCGGAAAGTGACCGATATTTCTAGTTCATTATACTGCAAACTGATGAGAGGGAATGCGCATTTACTATTCATTGTAAACCATGTATTAATCGGTATATACA
>VMHT01201226.1_pt1 | contig 15256 bp, 31 predicted proteins | sample 4693611 | NCBI WGS metagenome assembly VMHT01 (sample SAMN12280063, study PRJNA550983) | marine metagenome | isolation source: seawater sampled from same location over 5 years 0.02-0.2 micron viral filtrate | place: USA: collected off the coast of southern California halfway between the port... ... | reverse complement strand
CAGTAACCACAGGTACTCGCAACACCCTTATTGGCGGTTTGGCTGGTGATGCCCTTACTACGGGTCATGGCAATGTAATAGTTGGTGAAAGCTCAGGTGGTGCATTAACAACTGGTACAGATAACACGATGGTTGGGCCAAAGTCGGGCCAGTTAATAACCACTGGTTCTGATAATACTATTATTGGTAACTTTAGCGGCAACCAAGGCGGCCTCGACATCCGCACCTCAAACGGCCATATCGTCTTGTCAGATGGTGACGGTAATCCGCGATTCTATGTTGATAGTGGAGGCGGTATAAATGTAAGAAGAACCGCAGATTGCGGTACAAACGATGCTGTATTTTTGATTGAAACCAATGCTTCTGACTGGAACTTTAAAGTAAATCACAGTCAGTCTTCTGGCATTCAATACTTTATGCAATTCCAGTATGACGGAACTGCTATTGGCTCTATTCAAGGAAATGGAACATCTACTTCTTACAACACAACTTCTGACCACCGCCTCAAAGAGAATGTAGTAGCTATGACAGGCGCTACGACACGACTCAAGCAGTTAGCACCCAAGCGATTTAATTTCATTGCTGACAGTGACACGACTGTTGATGGCTTCTTGGCGCATGAGGTGCAGTCTGTTGTGCCAGAGGCAATCACAGGAACACACAACGAGGTTGATGACGACGGCAATCCTGTATACCAAGGCATTGACCAATCCAAACTTGTGCCGCTACTCGTGGCAACAATCCAAGAACTTGAGGCTAGAATAGCCGCACTTGAAGCAAACTAAGGAGATAATCCATGACTGACGAAGCAAGAACCGCTGAAGAGCGCACACAAGACTTTACTGCTATGGGACATAGCGTAGACCTTATCAACGACATCGTTGCTGGTAACCAAGACGACGATATGGAAGCCGCAGAGCGTCAAGACTGCGTTGACCGTAACGTGGCTCACCTTGAGCTTATGGTTGCCAAGGACGATTGGGATGGCGAGGACATGACTGCGTCCAATGCCGCAATCACCGCAGGGCAGGGTTATACTGCCTAACCTTTAACCACAACTAGGAGTAACGACGATGGGAAAAAATGAAAAGACCCCAATCACCGTGAACGATAAAGAGTACATTGTTGAGGATATGACGGACCGACAAAAGGCACTCTTAAACCACGTAAACGACCTCGACCGAAAGTTATCTAATGCTCAGTTTAACCTGGATCAGCTTGCATTCGGGCGTGAGGCATTTGCAAACGCATTGGCTCAATCATTAGAGAGCGAGGCTATCTCCGATGAGGATTACGACGAGCCTTCTGCTGACGCTTAGTCTATCAAGTTACGCTGTAGCACAAATCGAACCCGTCCCCGAGGTAGATCCGCCACCGGAAATACCTACGGACGGGAACGGCGTTGAGCGGGACGACGGCATCCGTAACGAGGGCGATTTGAATACCAATCAAATCAACTCGAACAACGGTAACAGGACGACTAATAACTCTGGCCCTAACGCTGGCTCAACCATGCCAGCGAATACTGCTGTATCCCCTAGTTTAATGTCTAGTGGTAGCGAGTCTTGTCTACAGTCTATCTCTGGCGGCTTACAGCTAGTCGGCATCGGCGTGTCTTCTGGTAAATACATACAAGACGAGGAGTGTAATCGTCGTAGAAATGCGATCACCCTATCTAATATGGGCATGAAAATTGCGGCAGTGTCATTGATGTGTCAAAACGCTGATGTTTGGCGTGCAATGCTACTCGCGGCAACACCATGTCCAGTGGTAAAATCAGGAAAGATAGTCGTCGGAAAGAGAGCATTTTTAGCAATCAAGCAACAGCCTAATTTGCATATCCCAGATTACGAAGACGACAAAGGCTTTTATGATGCCATTCTTGGCATGGGGGTAGAGACAGATGAAGTACAAGAGACTACTGGCACTCTGTCTGAGCGTTACCGCACAAGCGCAAGCCAATGAAATCGACAACCTTGTAAACACCTCTCAAGATATTCGCAACACGTTTAAGTACGGTATACAGGCTATTGCTGGCTCCGAGTCTTATGCATGGCAAGGCTTCATCTCACCTGATGGAACAGTAGATCAGGGCTTGTTAGACAAGACAAAGCAGGATGCTTATAACGCCGCCGTCTTAGCCTTCCAGAACGCGACCTATAGCTACGATCCCAACGCACAACAATACTTTGAGGATCAGGCAAGCACGGCTATGGATGTTGTCAGCGAGACGATTGATGCGTACGTAGATGCGGCGCAGGTGCTTATTGAAGTTGCAACGGTTAATGAAATGGCGCAGGACGCGGCAGAGGCGCAAGACGACAGACAGGCGATGGCTTTGCAGGAGTACATCGCGGCTAACGATGTAACGCTAGAAGATCAGGAAGTAGAGCAATACAACGACGCGCTCGTAGCCGTGCATGAGGCAACGCAAGTAGCGGCGGCATATATGGCGGTGGCTAACGATGAATCTCTGCTAGAGCAAGCTGATGACATGGCTTACGACTTGCGTGTTACTTATCAAGAAGCGGCAAGCATATTCTTTGATGCGGCAACACAGTCAGTATGGATATCGTTCGATGGCGGTAGCACAATACAAGGTATATCACTGGCTAATTACTACGTATCAGTAGAAGAAGTTCTTATCGAAGGCGAGACTCAGCCGTTTTTTTACACTTCACCAGAAGGCGGTTGCTGGTTCGCGGCAGATCCAGAGGCGTGTTACAACAATGGCGATTGAAGACTTAGAGTTAAACGTTGGCGGTACACAGATTAAAGGCGTCTGGATAGCTATCTTGCTGTCATTCGCGTCAACTATTGGCGGTGGTATCTGGACAGCTTCTGAGTTCTTTAGCCGACTAGAGGCGCTTGAAGGCGCTGTGAGCGATGCTACGTCAGGTACGGCAGTCATAGAGGGTAGATTTGAGGACTTGCGTACAGCGCAATCTGCAAAGCTACAGGACTATCAGGTTAGCATTTCCAACATGCAACAACAGCTTAACGATAACAACGTGTCTGAGTTGCAGGGCAAACTGGCTGAACTGGGTGCTAACCTAGAGGCAATCATGAAGGCTCAGGGCGAGTTACTTGATTTACGTGATCGAATTAGTTCTGTTGAGAAATCTAACAGCGAGACTGTGATAACTGTTAATGCTAAAATTGAGGCATTAGGATCTGTCGATGAGCGCCTACGACGTCTGCAACGAGACATGGATGACGCTTGGACAGCTATGGATGAATTAGCTAACCCGTTAGGTAAGTGATATGGATAACGTGGGACGAGAAGCAATCATACGGTTAGAAGCTCATGAGAAGGAGTGTCTCGTTCGATATACGAACATTCAAGACACCTTAAACAAGCATCATGAACGCTTTGACAAGTTAGAGACGAAAGCACAGTCTGGGTTTGATCGGATTGAGAAGTTAATGATGTATGGTGGCACGTTTGTTCTTGGTGTCATTTCACTTTTAATCACTGTCTTAGAGTTTATGCGCTAATGTGGCAAGCACTCCTCGGTCCAGTAACTGAACTCGTCGGCGGTCACTTCAAGCGTAAGGCGGCAGAAAAACAAGCTACGCACGAGCGAAAGCTACAGGTGATACAAAACGACGCGGCATGGGAAAACAAAATGGCCGATGCGTCGATGAATAGCTGGAAAGACGAATTCTGGACTCTTTGTCTAGCCGCTCCTATTTTCATGATTGGATACGCTATTGCCATGAATGACGTCGAAGTCATTGAGCGCGTGGACATGGCATTCGCCGCACTCGATACCTTACCTGAATGGTATCAATATCTTTTATTCTTGGCTGTTAGCGCATCGTTTGGTATTCGTGGCGCAGATAAACTCATGTCTTTGAGGAAGAAATAATGTACAAGCATTTCGATATTTCTGAGTTCCGTTGCCGCGAGACCGGCGAGAACGATATGAAGCCTGAGTTTATTCACATGCTCGATGAGCTAAGAGACAAGTGTGGATTCCCGTTCGTAATCACTAGCGGCTATCGCTCGAAACAGCACAGCATCGAAGTGCGCAAGGAGCAACCTGGCACGCATACTTTAGGTATTGCAGTAGATATTGCAGTATCTAATGGATTCGAGCGCATGAACATCGTACACGAGGCACTCAAAATGGGCTTCTCGGGCATCGGTGTTGCTAAGGGATTTGTACACGTCGACATGAGAACTACGACTCCTGTCATGTGGACCTACGGTTAATTAACAAAATAGTTGACACAACCTTTTTGCCTATGATTACCTAGACTCGTCTAACAAGAGGAGGCTAGACATGAAACTTTGGCTAGAGGTCTACGTAGAACCATGCCCTCCCCATACGGGGCTATACGTCGCTCAAGAGGTAGCTAAGTACCCAAGCGGCAGAGTTGAAACCACACACCTAGCGAGCGCACCTGATCGTTACGGCATCATGAACGAGATCAATGCACTCGGTTATCGGCAGAACGTCATGTTCGTAAATAAGCCAACGGAGGATCTCTGGGTTGCTGATTGAGCTAAGTAAAGAAGACATGCACAGCGCGCAGTTGTTAGGCGCAGACACAGTTAAGATTTGTGAGATGCAAGGGTTTCCGCCAAGGCTGGAAAACGAAAAGCAGAGCCGCGAGGAAGCTAATATTCGCGGGTACAGAGCTGAGTTTGCAGTTAGTAAATTGTTTAATTTACCCGATCCTAAATTTAACATCATGTCGGACGGCGGAATTGATCTTTGGTGGAACGATGTGTCCATCGATGTGAAGTTGTCTAACAAGGAACACGGACCATTGATCTTCGATGATGCGGATAAGTTTCAAGCTCAGATAGCAATCCTTGTAGGCGCTACAGACGATTCCCACATCATGAGAGTCAACGGCTGGATAGATAAATTGCAGTTCATCGAAAAAGCGGTGACTAAAGATTTCAGTTACGGCCCACGCTTAAAAATGGAAGCTGATGAACTTTTCCCTATTGAGCGATTCTGGCGATATATGATGGTGAAGACTTTAGGTCCAGAAGATCGGAGGGAAAGATGATTATAAAAATATCGCATAAAAACGCTATTGATATAGCCGAAGAGAATGAAGAGTTTGAAGGTGCTTCAATTGTTGATGCAGACGAAGGCTTGCTTTGGTTACGTGTCGATAGGGATGAGATCGACCTAGATTGCTCTTGGTGGCAGGTAAAAGAACCATACGAGTTCTGGGGTCAGAAGGGAGTCGAGGACTGTGTTGAGTACGACATAAGATCGTGCACATGGAACGGTTACTCGGTCTTAAACGAGGAGGAGGTTTTTGAGGGCATGGAGTTGAACTATGAGTAAAAAAGATACGGGTATCGTTCCGATACACGGTAAGGAATATAAAACCGTTGCTCTGCGGATATCGGAGTTCAGGGAGAAACATCCAGACTTCACCATTCATACGGAGCTGGTTGAGGCTAACGAGAAGCTAGTTATCATGAAAGCCACAATATCTGCGGCGAACATGGTGATCTCTACCGGCTATGCTGAAGAGGTGAGAACGTCTAGCAAGATCAATTCAACGTCGGCGTTAGAGAATGCGGAGACCAGTGCTGTCGGTCGCGCTCTAGCGTTCTTTGGTTTAGCTGGCAGTGAGATAGCGTCTGCTGATGAAGTCGTTAATGCGATAGAGCGGCAGAAGAGCGGCGAGGCTGATGTTGTTGCAGTGATGAACGAACTGCTGGAGTACGATGAGCGGTTAGCAATTCTTTACTTCATGCGACAGGAAGAAGAGGCGCAGATTGAGATACATAACTCAGCGCCAAAGAATGAAAAGACAGCATTCAAGGCGAGGATCAAAGCCTTGGAGAAAGGCATCCACGACTGGGCAGATGAGGCATCTACGCAGGTCGTACATTGCTTGCAGAACGAGGACGAGGCAGGTGTGTTTGAGATCGTCGACGAAATGCATAGCAAGGAAAAGCGTTTTTTTTGGGCGAGGCTAACTCCCCAAGAACGACAACAGGTCACAGACCTTTTAGAAACCCGTGAACAGGAGAACCACGATGATACATCGCATTAACTATGAGCAAATTCTAGGCGAAGTCCTAGAGGACGAGAACTACGCTGGACACATTATGGGTGTCAACGTATTGCTCGATTTAGAGCGCAAGGAATACTTCATCAAAGATGATGAGGGGAAGGAAATGTTGCGAGTTGACGCTACGTCTGACGAAGCAATGCCCACACTCTTGGAGTTCCTTAAGCACCTTCACGAAAACCCAATCCTGCACTAAGGAGTAAAGCATGGAGTACGATGATACTAACAAGGGCGTACTTTTCCGTGAGAAGGAGAAGAAGTCCGAATCGCATCCCGACTTTAAGGGAAGCATTAACGTCGGAGGAAAGGACTACTGGCTGAGTGGATGGGTCAACGAGTCGAAAGCTGGGCAGAGATACTTTAAGCTATCTGTCACCCCGAAGGACGGCCAAGCAAAGGCTAAACCTTCAGCTCCGACAACTGACTTCATCGATGAGGACATTCCGTTTTGATGAATCCTACAAACATAGGGCGGTGCTTACGTGCCGCCCAGTCTGATACAGGGATTACGAGTGCTTACCTGGCTGAGCGTTTAGAGGTAAAGCCACAGCAAATAGCTAGGTGGCGCACTTGTGATAATTTGAAATTCCACACCATACAGTCACTCTGTGATGCCTTGGGCATGTCCCTAGACGAGTTCCTTGCTTACGACGGGGAATAAAAAACCCCGCACGAGGCGGGGAAACAGAGGAGACCACACGGGCCTTTGAACTACAACTTCGAGTATATGGGGGACATTGATGTCTGTAAATAAGATTTTAGAACGCCTAGAAACACACAGAAAGACATCAGCTAATCAATGGGTAGCAGTCTGCCCATCACACAACGACAGAAGTCCGAGCTTGCACATTAAGGAAAAAGAGGACGGACGCATTCTAATTCACTGTAAAGCAGGGTGCGGTGCTAACGAGGTCTTAGACGCCATAGGATTGCGCTACAGCGATTTGTTTCCCGACACTGGGGAAAACCATAGGGGCTTCCAGCGCATTCGTAGAGAGGTGTTAGATGACTATGTCGTCGAGATCTGGAACGCTGATCGCGAGCTGGGTAGAACGCCGAGCAGAGAAGAAAAGGAACGATACCGTCAGGCGCTGATGAATGGCGGACAACCCAACGGCTACATCGACGAGCTATTAGAACAGACTAAATGAGCATCGCGGCAATCAACTGGGCGCTCAATGAAGTCGTCGATATACGCTCCACTGAAAAAGCGATATTGATAGCACTTGCTGATAGGGCAGATGAAAACGGCGAGTGCTTCCCAAGTTATGACGATATCTGCCGACGCAGTTGTGCGACACGCAACTCAGTGTCTTACGCAATCAAGCGTTTTGAAGAATTAGGGCTGATCGAGAGGCGCAAGCGTTTCGGCAAAAGCACCGTCTATGCATTGAATATATCCAGTAGTACGCAAAACCATACTACTGATACACGTAGTAGTACGGAATCACGTACGACTGAAGAAATAGATTTCGAGCCTTTCTGGAAGGCTTACCCACGGAAAGTGAATAAGAAGACTGCTCAGATCGCATGGCGCAACTTGAGCAAGACGGACAAGAAAAGGGCCAGAGATGGTCTCAAAGACTTTCCGTTTAGTAAAGAAGAAAGGTTCATCCCGCACGCATCGACTTGGTTACGCCAGCGTCGGTGGGAGGATGAGACAGAGGAAGAAGTAACGCTAGGGGTATATGAACTATGAGAGAAGTGAAAGTTTGGGATTTCACAGATCAGAAGCTGATAGAAATATTTAGACAATCCGAAGCCGCCGACGTCATTACTATCCCACAGATAGAAAATGACTTCTTGAGCCGAGTACGTTGCTCACCTGAGACGACCGGCTATCCCCTACCTTGGAACGACACGCACGAGCACGTCAGGTTAAGGACCGGCGAGGTGTCAGTTTGGGCGGGGATCAATGGCCATAAAAAGAGTACGGTTATTTCACAGGTAGCTTTGCACATCGCGCAGGAGGTGCCAGTAGGCATTGCCTCGTTTGAGATGAAGCTAGAGGACACGGCGTACATGATGTGCAAGCAAGCAGGTGCTGTCGATGAGCCAACGGAGTCATTCGCGAAGGACTTTCTTGAATGGAGTGACAACAAGATATTCCTGTACAGAGCACTCGGAGGTGTACAGCCGCTAGAGGCTTTAGGAGCGATCTCGGCTATGGCAGATGCTGGATGCAAGCTAGTAGTCGTGGACAACCTACAGTTCTGCGGAGTGACCGATGACATCGAGAAAGAGCGATTGTTTGTAAATAAGCTCGTCGGGCTATCTGAGGCACTGAAGATCCACATCGCTGTCGTGCATCACGTACGCAAGCCTCAGTCGGGCGGAGACGAGTATGTCCCAACGAGATTTGACGTCCGAGGCGGAGGTACGATAGTAGACCAGGCTCACCTGTTGTTTATCTGTTGGCACAACAAAGCGAAGGTGCAGATCGCTAAGCAGAAAGAGAAAGGCTTCGACGTTGGCGATAAGGGCGAGAAGATATTGCAACAGTCTGACTTTAAGCTGATCGTCGCAAAGCAACGACATGCGCCTTTCGAGGGATTGATCTCGCTCTGGGAAGGGAAAGGACAGACCTTTAAGCGCAAAGACACGTATCAGAATCTGCGTATCAACATTTCATGAAACATCATGATAGGTAAGGCGATATGGGACAATTCTGGCTCGTAAAGGATAAACAACAAATTAAGGATCGTGTGAGGTTCTTCGAGCAATGGCTGAACACTGAGTGGGATGGCACGTATCCGATCAAGTGGGAAGTAAGCCGTTTCCGAGCGAAGCGATCACTATCACAAAATGCACTTTTTCATGTATGGTGTCGCGAGATCGCTGTACATTTCGCGTCGAAGGGCGCAGATGTCAACGAGGAAAGCATGAAAGAACTTCTGTGCTACAAGCACTTAGGGACAGAAGATCGAGTAGTCGGAAGTACGGTTATCGAAGGCCAAGTCCGACAGACGTCTAAGTTGGACACCGGTGAGATGACTGAGCTGTTAGATAAGGTTCTGGCTTGGGCATTAGACCACGGAGTCAAAGTCAGTAACCCGCCTGATAGCGAGTATGCGAGGTTAAGTTCGGGGGGACTATGACGCATCCACTACACGAGTATTGCACCACAGAGAAGCAGAAAAAAATTATCACACTACGCTATGTTGAAAAGTTAAGTTGGAATCAGATCGCACAACAAACAGGTGCTGACAGATCGAACGCTCGTAATACTTGTAGAGTCGTCGAGGGTAAGGCGGCACAAGCGGGGTACGCACCGGATCATAATCATGTCCACACAGTGCCTACTGGCTACAACGTTAAGGGTACATCGACACTCTATAAGGACGGTGACGTCGCCCTGCAATGGGTAAAGACGGAAGCAGACAAGCAAGCACAATTTGACGCTATGATCTCGCGCATTGAATTAGCGTGCGAAGGCATTACACCGTGGAAGCCTATCGACGCACCTAAGCAGGTTGAGGAAGATCTGCTCACGTTAATAGTCATCACTGATTTCCATCTTGGCAGTTACTGCTGGGGCGATGAGACCAGCGAGGACTACAACACTGACATGGCGCGTGATCTATTCCTTTCGAGTATCAAGGAAATGATCGACAGCACGCCGCAGAGCAAGATCGGTCTTCTCTGCAATCTCGGTGATTTCCTTCACTGGGATGGACTCTTGCAAGTCACTCCGACGAGCGCCCATATACTCGATAACGACAGTCGGTACAGCCGTATCGTCGATATAGCTATGACGGTCATGGATGAGGCGGTCCGCATAATGCTTGAGAAGTATGAGAAGGTCGTCTTTGTCTGTGCCGAAGGTAATCATGATATTGCTGGCTCTATCTGGTTGCGTAAGTTCATTAGTAAGCTGTACGCCAATGAGCCACGACTAGATGTGATCGACAACGACTTCCCGTACTACGCCTATCGGCACGGCCAGATTATGCTGTGCTTCCATCACGGCCATAAGGTGAAGATGGATCGACTACCGAAGGTATTCTCTAGCGAACCACGCTTTAGAGAGGACTGGGGAAAGTCGAAAGTAGCCTACATACACAGCGGTCACTACCACAGTGAGAAGGTCATAGAGGACGCTGGCGCTATCACAGAACAGCATCCGACGTTAGCCTCTCGTGATTCTTACGCAACAAGGTTAGGTCTCATGTCACAGCGCGGTGCAAAGGTGATAACCTACGATGCCGAGGACGGCGAAGTTAGCCGTATCACTGTGAGACCAAGAGCTTGAGCAATATACCTATCTACAAATGCATGAAGTGTCAGGTGGACATGAGGCCGCACGACGCTCCGCAAACTAACGGTCGCTTACATGGTTGGACTTGCCCTCGGTGTGGTCACTTTGAGAAGGCGATCGGCAGAGAAAGAATGTATCAATGCCCAAGCAAAGAACGATAAGTTCACTCAGTGAAGAAGCCGCACGACTGCTACAACGATTAGTCAGACTTAAAGCGGCAGATCCTTTCGGTAATGCGGAATGCATTACATGCGGAAAGGTAGAGCACTGGAAGGACTTAGATGGGGGACACTTCGTACCAAGAGGGCATAAGAAACATAAGCTCCGCGAAGAAAATATCCATCCGCAGTGTCGATACTGCAATCGATATCGGCACGGAGCACTCGCAGAATACACGCTGTACATGATCGATATGTATGGGCGTGACTTCGTTGAGTGGCTATGGGAAACGAAGACAGACATTCATAAACCGACTCGCCAAGAACTGTTGGAGACAATCGCTGATTTAAAGCGACAGGTCTCCGAGCATGAGGCGAGGGTTGGTGCGTGAAAGATATACTTGCGTTGTTACATGAAAACATTATAGTTGCGAGTAGGCAGAACGGAGGGGAACCTATGGAGCCTATCGAGCAAAAAACCTTAGAGACTTTTGTCAGTGGTAAGTTCGACTGGCAGTCGCTATCTCCTAGCAAACAAAAAGCTATGGCGATAGAGTTACTTAAAGCCCGATTCCTGCTACAACAACAATATAAATTTATGGAGGGGATGTTAGATGGAAGCGACGATCAAGGAGACGTTGATAACGCCGTACGATAGTGAAGATGTGCAGATTGCTATCTGTGCCGCTATGCAGATGACACGTACATTTAGGGAGGATTTTTGCATCTTAACTGACCTTCGAGTGGTTAAGTTGAGAGATGCTGATGAGCCGCCGCTAGAGATCATCAGGTACAATCACGAAGATGAGTGGAGGTATGACTGATGGCTGAGTTAACTGACTTAGATTACGACAAGAGGCTTGCCACTCTCGTAGATGATTTGCCAGGCTTTATCTCGTTCGATATCTGTGTGGGCCAAGTCTTTGACCTTATGATGGGCGATCCAACTGCGTACATCGACAACATCGACATGGACTGGCTGATGCTGGTCTATCGCATTCACCACAAAGAGGTTATTCATTGGTGTGACCTGCCCTACGCTGATCTGATCGATGAAGACTACACGCAACAAGCAGTCAACTTCGTCATGGCCTCAACGATGAATTGGGTGAAGAAGTTCTGCGAGGCGTATGCCGATAGCGGAGACAAGAGTACACTGTCGGAGAAAGTTGGGACGTGTAAGGTGTTTTACCTTGATCGATATAAAGTACGACTTCACTAAAACGCTTGGGGATCTTGAGGAGATAGTTCGCAATCAAGTTCCCTTTGCTACCTCGCTGGCGATGAACCGCACTCTTACGAAAACACGTCAGCACATTAAAAGTGCGATGGATGATCACATTGAGGGCGGTCCTACGCCTTTTACTCGTTCTGGTATGCGTGTTTACGCAACGTCAAAATATAATCTCCACGGCGCAATTGCCTTCACGACATTAGGAGGCGATAACGAGAAGTCGCGCTACTACATGAAGGAATTGATGTACTCGGGAAAGAAGAAGCCTCGGCGCGATCGTATTCCTGAGCCAGTGATCAAGAATATGAAAAAGTTCGCTCCAAGATATCTCACGCCGCGAGGGAACATTCGTCGTGACTTCTATACTCAAGCTAGGGCTAAGGGGAATAAGCAATACTTCATTGGCATACCTAAGCCTGGTAAGAAGCAGTGGGCAGGTAATGACAATCTCGTTGGTATTTGGCGCAGAGATCCTGAGTCAGGCAAGCTAAACATGATGGTCAGTCTCAAGCGTACTTCTCGCCAACAGCGCAAAACTTTTCCTGCACCAGAGCTTGCACGAAAGTTCTATGACGATAACTTCCCCAAGGAAATGCGCGAAGCGTTTGTAGAGGCAATCCGAACCATTCGCACGTTCTGACACTTATTTTTGTGTTTACTATCCCACGGCTACTTTTTCGCCCATGTAGCACGGCTACTCGCGTTTTGATGTTTACTATCCCACGGATCGATTTTGGCCTCTGGTAAGAACGCCGCACGCCATTTCATTTTTGCCCCGCTAAATCATTTTTGACCTTTACTATCCCACGGCTACATTTTGGCCCGTGTAGGGCGGACCCTCGAAAATCGGATTCGAGGTCGATCCGGTCCGAAATCGAGGGCGGCGCACTGTATATCCGTACAGTGTCGCGGCGGTGCGGTTGGCGATGGTTGGCGCGGCGATCAATGGTGACAATGTGACAAAGTGCGTTTGTCCGTTTTGTCACAATTCACAAAATAGTTGCGGGAAGTGTTGACGGCGGCGGGTGATCTATAGGAGAAAGAACCCAACAGGCGGCCAGCGGCGGGGCCGACCTGTACATCCATACAGTACCGCCACAACTGAGGGAATACACATGAGCATCAACACATTGAAAGTAGTTCAAACAGTCGACGCAATCGCACGGGCGAGAGGGTGCGAGGTAGAGCAAGTCGCAATTTCATTAGATAAGCGCGAGGCGGCGGTTATCTTCTTTCACTCAGACCGCGAGGTATACAGCGCTCATTCCTACGGGTGGTGGGATACCGAGGAGATGCCCTCGCACACTTACTGGGGATCCTATGATCTGAATTTGGACGGTGCGCGCCGCGTATGGGCTGAGAAGTCGCGCCGCTTTATGGAGGGCTATTAAATGGACGGCGTAATGCTCGGCTTAATGATCCCTATGGGCGCGTTTTTTGCCTTTTCTCTTATCTATTGCGCGATTTTTGTCGCGCACATCATTCGGGAGGAATTCTGATGAATATTCAAACAGTGACCAAATACACCCGCCAAAATACAGGGCGGCATTTCCTAGACTCGGGGGACCATTACGGGCGCATATATGACGCGCCGGTGATGTCTGAGCGAGTGACGTGGAATAAATGGGGCGAGCTGGCTATCAGTGTGACTCACATGCTAGCGGAGTTTGCTGAGGTGCACCCGATCCACAAACAGTTTTACCGCTGGGATAAACAGCAAGCGGAAAATCTGCCGTGGTTTGAAGGTGCAGACCGTTTTATGCGTGAGCGTGGTTATGATTGCGCGGCGCGTGATAACACCTGCAATGGCCAACACGATCTGGACCAAAATTTCGTATGGGAAATATGGGTACCCGAGCATGAGAGCGCACACGATTGGTTTTACGCTGATGACGCTATTGTCGCGCTGTATCTCCACACTGGGTGTGACGTTCGCGGAGGGTACAGTTCGCCGCTGTTTGTGCAGTTCACCGGCGAGGGTGTGATTCCTTTTAGCTTCTCTGCTTACTTGTACAGCTCAGACCTTCCCGAGGATGAGGCGGACCGGATTGGTTACGGTTACTCAGATTATCCAATCGGCGAACTTGAAAAGCTCGGATATGAATTTACCGGAGAATTCGAGGGAGACCGTGCCGAGTGGAAACACACCGACACCGGAAAAATAATCTCGGTATATGCCGAGTTCGATTGCTATTAGGGAGTGAGAGACATGAGACACACAACAAAACAGGCGGATAGCCGCCCAATGGTCCAGCAATACACCGTGCGAGCCAATCGCGGGAAACCGCGCATCTGGATCGAGGGAAAGCGGCTGAGCTTTTCCGGTCTGTCGGTCGGTGATCATTTCGATATGACTAGGGCACTGGGTCAGCTCCTGATTCAGAAGCGCGCCAATGGTGCGCGGAAGGTCAGCGGCAAGGGTGAACGTCCTATCATTGACCTGAGCGGGGCGAGCTGTGCCCCGTTCAACACTGGGGACGCCGTGGCGATTGAGTATCGCGCCAACGGAATCATCGTTATTAGATCGGAGGGCGCGCAATGATCACCTTACAGCTAGACCTACATGATGTTTATTTGCTGTGCGACTTAATCGACCGCGCGCGGGATGATGTGGAAGAACATACTTTCCACCGCGAGGATGGGCCGAACGTCGAGGGATTCGCGTCCGTTGTCATGTGCCAGAAAAGCTCAGAGTTGCTAAACCTAATGAGCAAAATCAGGCGCGCTTTACCTGAGCCGTTGGAGTTCTGTGTGGCGGTGCAATCTCACCGCTTGCAGAGTGATGTGGAGTACAGGAAGCGACAGGCACGAGAGGAGGCGAGCGAATGAGCTACCAGTTCACCCGCGTTGATAGTAAGTCGCGCCCATTCCCGCCGCGTAAATCGCACCTGAGAGCGTGCAAGGATGCGGGGGACTATGTGGACAGCACCGCGCCCGTAGTGGCTCAGGGCTGGCTTATGTGGCTCGAGGGCGTCGACGATCCCGACTTTGAGGAGCGTGAGTCTGACTATGATTATGTCGAATTGGTCTACCGTTACGGGTGCGATGAAGGCGAGGCTGTACGCCTAGCCCGCCGGTGGCTATGGGATCAGATCGAGATCGTGGAGACCTAGCGCCGCCGCATTACCTACCATGCCCGCCACTGTGCGGGCTTTTTTTTGCCTGTACGCTTTACACCGCCTTTAAACGCCCTGTAAGCGATTCTGTCGCCCTACCCTGTACCATCGCATACCCTACCCACTGAAACGCGCTGAGAGCGCGATACAAGCCCTCTCAATGGGGGATTCACTGCCTACGCTAACCCATGGCCCACGCTGTGCAATCGGCGGGGCTTTTCTGTGCCCTTTCACCGCTGGGGTGTCGCGCTGTGCTCAATCGGTGCGGAATCGTGCCCCGCTCGCCCTCGGATCTGGACTCGCGCCGCTATCCCATGGCTACCCCCGCGATTTTGCCCGATCGGGTGCCGGACCTGTATGCATGTACAGTATCGAGGCTGGGCCTGTCGTGGCAGGTCGTCGGGTCCTCCCAGCCGGTCCGGTCACGGGTGCTGGC
>VMHT01117504.1_pt1 | contig 15256 bp, 8 predicted proteins | sample 4693611 | NCBI WGS metagenome assembly VMHT01 (sample SAMN12280063, study PRJNA550983) | marine metagenome | isolation source: seawater sampled from same location over 5 years 0.02-0.2 micron viral filtrate | place: USA: collected off the coast of southern California halfway between the port... ... | reverse complement strand
TTTAATATTATTTTCAAAGTATTGTTTGCTTTTAAGAAGTAATAAATTAAAATCTTTTTGATAATCTGATTTTACTATACCAAATTTAATATTTTTTCCTGTTATAAATTTATTAAAAAGATTTTTATATATATTTTTTTCATCTTCTTCACTAATTAACATGTCTACACAATTAAGACTAGAAATATCAGCATTTTTTGGAATATATTCCAGAATATCCGGTGTAGTTATACCTTTAGTAATATTTGTAGTTTTTTTTTGTATAATATCCGATAATTTTCCATTCTTATTACACATATTATAAGCAGTAATAGTTTTATTACTGTCTAAACCTGTTTCTAATGTATTTCCTTTCATATTTTCAAAATCTATTGATTTATATTTAACATTTAATTTTGAAAGAACACTTTTTCCAAAAGTTTTTTCTTGCCAAGTTTTTTGTGATTGTATATCTGTATCTTGCCAAGTTTTTTGTGATTGTATATCTGTATCTTGCCAAGGAGCAAATGCACTAGTTTCTGATGCTGGTCCAAACATAAATTTTTTATATGAGTTGCAAAATTTCGTGATTCTTAATAATATAAAATAATTAAGATGGTTGTATTGAAGTGGAATCTCAGTATTTGAGTTTTGTTGTGAAGAATGAAATATTTTGCTAATAATTTTTTTAATAAACATCCCTAATTTTGTTGGACTTTCTATACCTTCTTTAGTTTTCTGTATAATAAATGATATTAATCTTTTTTGTATATTTCCTGTAGCATTGAAAAAACTTGTAATGCTACCTTTAGACTTAGTATGTAGAGCATCAGAGGAAGGTTCAAGTTCAAAATAAAACAATTTATTTGTTTTCATTGCTAATCTTGATTTATAAAACTCACATGGTGCTTGTTTAAATTTAGTATGGATCATATAATTCAATGTATTAGCTGCCAAAATAATTAATAAATATAATTTATCTTGACTTGGTGAATTATCATTTCCATAAGGGTCATATGCCTTACTTTTATCAGGATTATAATTATATTTTATATGATCTGGATGAAGTGCTAATACACGTATTTTTTTACTAGTAAAATATCTTCTCCAATCTTCTGTTGGAGGGTTTTTATATTTTACAATATAGTTCCATCCGTTTGTTACCATTTCATTTTCAAAAAAGCACCAAGCATTTTTTGCTTTGCAATGTTTTTGAGTAATATTTTCAAATAATATATCTAAATATCTTTTATCATTATAATTACCATTTACATATTTTCTATAAGTTAATAATAATTGGTCTCTTAATTCAGCTAACATAATTTGTATTTCTTCTTTCCTTGAAAGAAGAAAATTTGTTGTTTTATCTAATGTAGTTAAATTTGTATCTGCTATTTTTATTCCTTGTATAGGAATATTTTTGTAATGAATAGCTGAATTATATGTCGATCTTTCTACTTTTATACCATCATGTAATGGTGAATGATTGACTATTTTTATTAATATATCTTTGACGGTATTGATTTGAGTATATAAACTATCTTTAATACCTATATATAAATTATTTTTAAAATTAAAAAGAGGATTTAACTGTACGTTTTTTTCAATTAATGGTGTAGTTTCATTTGCATTTTCGCTTGTTTGTTTGATATTTTTAAGTTTATCTTGATATTTTGTATTATATAACTCGATGAAACGTTGACAAGAGGTTTCCTCTGTTGTAATTTTATAGTTCGTAAATTCTTCTTCAATACGCCTTTTTAATATTAAAAGTAAAATTTTACCATAATAATCTTCTTTAAATTGATTTTTATTTTCTCCTTCACCTCCCCAAAACCAACCCTTTTTTTTTTCTTCTTGTCTACCTACATATTTATCTATTAAATCAAATAATTCTAAATTTTCATATAATATTTTTTTCAATTCAGGTTCTTCATCTATACTCATTTTATATTAATATGATATTTATTTAAAATATAATTTTTTAATAAATAATTAATATAATCATTATTTATATGTGGAAAGAATTAGGATATGATTTTTTTGATGAAAATAAATTAGTAATAATAATCTATATATCAATAATTATTTTTGTAATGCCATTAGAAGCTATTTATTTACCAGAATTATACGGAAAAGTATTTGATAAAATAAAAGATTTAAATAGTTTTCCAGATATATTTGATTTTTACAATAATATAAAACAAGATAATTTTGCAGGTATATTGGTTCTCATATTGGGTACTTGGGTAATTATGTTATTTTTTGGTATTGGAAAATATATTTTCGAAGCTGATTTAGTTCCAAGATATCAAGCACACATTAGAAATACTATTTATGAGAAAACTATAGAAGCATATTCAAATGAATTTCAAGATATCAAAACAGGTGATTATATCTCAAGAATATTTGAATTAGCAAGAAATTTCAAAGATATAGCACAGCAAGGCGTTTCACGATATATTCCAGATACTGTAATAGCAGTAGTTATTGTTGCATATTTGTATTTTAAAAATACAAAAATAGGTTTAGCATGTATTGCTTGTACCATTTTAGTTATTTTAATTCAATATTTTGGATATATTTATTTAACAGATCTTATTGCCGAAAAAGAATCATTCTTTAATTCAGAACTAAGTGAGAACTTGCAAGATAGTTTAGAAAATTTGATGAATATTTATATAAATAATGAAAAGGATTCACAATTAGATAAAAATAGAGAAAATGAAAGAATTCATTATGAATATATTCAAAAAATTATGAAAATAGAAACAATGGTTATATATTCATGTCAATTTTTATCACTATCAACATATGGATTTAGTTTATATTTATTGTATGAATTATTGAAAAATAAGGAAATAACAAATCAAAATGCAGTTGTAATATTACTTATTTTGGGTAAATTCATTGATTATTTTGCATGGACTGCAGGTTCAATCGTTCATAATTTTACATATAAAATGGGAATAATAAAAGGTTCAGAAGAATTTATTGAAAAAATATTTAATAATACAAATAAGAAAAAGAAAAAAGATGTTATCAAAGAAGGTAATATTAAAATAAATAATATAAAATATAAACATGATGCAAATAGTGAAGAATATTTATTTAATGGATTAAATTGGAATATTAAAGGAGGAGAAAAAGTAGCATTAATGGGTCAATCTGGTGCAGGAAAAAGTACATTAATGAAATTGATGATTAATTTATATCCAGTACAAGAAGGAGCTATAGAAATAGATGGGGTGAATATACGTAAAATAGATAACGACCATTTACGTGCTAATGTAAATTATATTAATCAACGTACAAATCTTTTTAACGAAAGTGTACTATATAATATGCAATATGGTAATGATACTGAAGAAGCAGTTATAGCAAAGAAATTAAAAGAATATGAATTGGATGTATTATTTAATGATTTGGAAGATGGTATAAATTCGAATGTAGGAGTACATGGTGGTAATTTATCAGGAGGAATGCAAAAAATAACTATGTTGATGCGTGGGTTATTAAGACCAGCAAAAATAGTATTAATAGATGAACCTTTATCAGGATTAGATGCAGATACGCGCGTAAAAGCAATCAAAATGATAATGAGTGAATGTGAAAATAAAACATTGGTAATTATTACACACGATGAAGAAATATTGCCATTTATGCATAACATAGTAGATATTAAAGATATACAATAAAAAATTGATTATTATTTTGTATTTTTGTCATTTTGTATAATATATTTCAAAATGATTAAAGAAATCGAATTAACTAGCGAAGATAATTTCATCAAATGTTTCGATCATTTATATCAGGACATAACTACTGAATATGATTTCGGTTATACAATGAAAAAAATAAATGTAGAAGAAAAGCGAATTGATAGTTTATTCTCGTGCTGTTGTAGTGATAGAGATTTTGTTTATTCAAATTATGAACGTCTCAAAAATGCAATATATGATATATTACGTATGAATGGTATAGAAATAAGTAAAATAGAAGATATGAATATAGAATTCATACTTGCAAAGTCACGCGATGAAATTCTTGTTGAAAATGGATTCGCAATACATCAAGACAGAGATAGTAGAGTATACGGTGATAGTTATACAATAATTATATATTTATATACAAATTGTCAAGGGGGCGAATTGATATTTTATGAAAGCACACTATGTAATTTCGAAAAAACGAGAACCGTGGATCCAAATACATATTTATCTTCAAATACCAAGGTTGTCATATTCGATGGTGAAATATTTCATAAACCAGAGCCTTTCTATAACGGACAAAGATGTGCGATTGTATGTCAAGTAAGTAAATAGAATAATATGAAATGGAAAAAATTGATTATTTAAAACATTAATTTTATAATATTATAAAATTAATGGAATCATATTTACAGTCATCCGCACATAAATTTTCGGAAAAATTCCCCAAATTCTGGGAAATATTAAGTTCATACAAATTTGACGAAAATGAATTTGAATATTTATCAAAGATTGTTATTGAAAATATAGCAAATTTTGGAAAAGAAGGATTAAAAACTATTTCATATGTATTCAAATTATATATGGAATTATCAGTAAATAATGAATTAGATTTATTAATGCGTTTTCATAAAACAATACAAAAAGAATGCGAAAAATGTTTTATAAAAGCAGATATGTTACATAATAGTATTGTAAAAATAATAGATCCTATGTTTATATATAATGATTTTGAATACAATTATCTGAATTGTTTGTATAAAAAAAAAATAAAATGTCCTTATCAAAAATATTATAAAAATAAATATGCAGATTTAACGGAACAATATCCATTTATGTATTATTTTATTGACTTGAAAAATTCAGTTCAAAGAGGTCATTATTATGTAATGTGTTATGTATATTGTTTAACATTACGTATGCAAAAAATAAAAAGTGAAATTATAAAATATGAATTATCAAGAAATGGAAAACCAAGTGGTACAATAATAGATATATTAATAAATGAGAATTATATGTATTATATGAATTTAAATAATGAATTTATAAAATACAATAAATTGATGAATAGTTTTAATTATTATGGTTCTAATATTGGATTAAATAATGAAACAAACGTAGATTTATTTTGTCCTAATAATAATGATTTAATGAATATGTATTTTATTCCGCAAAATTTGGAGAGCTAATATTAACATGTTGTAAATTAGAATATTGTTTAACAAAATTACCATCCATATTAACAGAATTAACTAATATATTCGATAATACATTGACTTTGTTTTGATTGTAATTGATAATGCTTAATGCTTCAGAAAAAGCATCGTCTACTATTTTTCTAACTTCAGAATCGAATTTTTCTTTTAATGCTTCAGAATAAACACCATCATTTGTTGCTAATGAACGACCTAAAAATGGATTACGTGCATTATCTGTGTTTTCATTATAAAATGTTTTCAAATTATCACCCATACCATATGTACCTACCATTTGTTTTGCTAATGAATTAGCTTGTTTCAAATCATTTTGAGCTCCTAATGAAACAAAATTATCTCCATAAAAAATAGTTTCAGCAGCTTTTCCACCCAATGCAATTATAATACGTTTGAATAATAAATCTTTTGTATATAATCCACCATCTCTAATTTCAGGAAGTTCAGAAAATATTGTATATCCACCAGCACCATTATAAGTACTTTGAATAGATACTTTTTTAATTTCAAAATATTCAGGAAAACAAGCAGCTATAAAAGCATGACCCATTTCATGACGTGAAACACGCGTTAATGTATCATCATTTCTTGTATCATTTTTTTTAATAATACCAACTGTTAGTTTTTCTAATGCATCTTTTAGATTTTTTTCACTTATTGTTGTTTTTAATTGACGTACTGCATTAATAGCACCTTCATTTACCAAATTTTTCAATTCAGCACCACTATATCCAGCTGTTAATTCTGCAAAAAAATCCAAATCTACATTATCTTCAAATGTTTTATTTTGCATATGGACGCCTAAAATCGATTTACGTGACTCTTTATCGGGTAATGGAATATTAATAATACGATCAAATCTTCCAGGTCGCAATAATGCACTATCTAATACATCACGACGATTTGTTGCAGCAATAATTAATACATTATCATTTTGAGCGAAACCATCCATTTCTGCCAAAATCTGATTTAATGTTTGTTCGCGCTCATCATTTCCAGCATTAATACCAGTACCACGTTGTTTTCCTACTGCATCAATTTCATCAATAAAAATAATAGATGGTTCATTTTCTCGTGCTTGTCTAAATAAATTACGCACTTTTGCGGCACCCATACCTACAAAAAGTTCAACAAACTCACTTGCAGCAACAGATATAAAATTGGCATCACATTCACTGGCAATTGCTTTTGCAATTAAAGTTTTACCAGTTCCAGGTGGACCTTCTAATAAAATACCACGTGGAATTTGAGCTCCTGCTGCTTGATAAAGAGTACGATTATTTAAGTAGCTAACAACTTCGGTACATTCTTGGAAAATTTCGGGACTACCAGCCCAACTAGCTAATGAAATATTAGCTTTTATCATATTATTTTTATCATCTTTTTTAAGATTACCAAATGCACCTAATTTATCACCTCCACCCATAGGACCTAATGCACCTGGACCCATTCCTTTTGGTGAAAAAATGGAACTAAGAATAGAAATAACAATAATTGGTAAAAAAAGAGCACTGAAAAAACTATAAACATTTCCAACAAAACTAGAAATAGGATTTACATATTCATCTAATATTACTGTTTTAACATCATTTTTTGCAGCACGTTCAATAACCAAATTTGAAACAGATGAATCACTATTTGTAATTGAATAATCTTCAATATCATATTCTCCGTCTTTATTCAAATCTTTTTTAGAATATATTTTTTTCATATTATTTGAAAAATAAATCGTTTCTACATCTTTTTTATCAATATTTTTTAATAAATTATTAAAAGATTCTTTTGCAATTACATTTTCATATACCATAGGATTTATATTTTCATATAATGGTTTATGTAAAATTATTTTTTTTTGAAAAAAACAAAATACAGGTTGTATTAATAATAATAAAAAAAATCTCATTATTATTATTTATTAATATCTTTTTATATTGTTATAACTTCTTTATCTACATTACCAAGATAAATGTTATGTTTAGTAATTTTGTATGTTTTTGCTACTTGAGTACAACACTCATCGACATAATCATATATTTGTATTATTTCTTGTAAAATAGTTTTTAATGGTATTGTATCTTGTATACAAGTAATAGTTTGTAAATAATGAGGATAATTTATAATATTATGAAATCTATATAAAATATCGGTACATGTATTCACGTATAAAACATAAATATTATATATTTCTCTTTTTTTATTATCACGTTTATTATTGATTTGTAGTATACGTTTAAATTCATTTTCATCAATTTGATTACGTAAATATTTTATACGTAATTCTTGGTTATCACGAACATGATCTGTAACAAATCGGTCCATAACAACAAATCGAATATGAATAATTTCTCTGCAAAATGGACGTATAAATTTACGTAAATCTGATAAATATATATTTGAAGCTAATAATAATTCCATATTACGTACTAAATGATGGTCTATTTCACGTCCACATTGTACTTCATTATGATTTCGTGGAATTTCACCACCAGTTCTACGCATCCATTCATAATAATGAGGATTGTGGACGTTATTTTCAACTCGTCCGCTTCTCCATGAAAATGCAGTATGACATTCTGTACACCACATTTGATCGCATCCATCGATTTTATGAATACCAACACCACAATTAGGACATGATTTAGTATCATTATTTAATAAAGTAGCTGTTGCTTTTGCATTTTCATCACAAACATGAACGCAATCACGGTCTAATCCTTTTATTTCATGACAATCAGGACAAGTCCATTTTTGACAAATCCCACATTTCCATTGAGAACTTAAGAAACCGCGACAATTTTCATCAGGGCATGCTTTTACAAATTTTGAACGTTCTTTTTGATTTTCAGTACGATTTAATAAACGATTACGTTGAATTCGCATGGATGATATATTGCGTTCAAGTCTACGTATTTTTAAATATTCATCATTTATTTTTTCTTGTATTTCTTCAGCTAAAATCATATTTTCTACAATCGGTTGTGTTGCAGGTAATAATGCACGTTCTTTATCAAATAAAACATCTTCAACATGGGATTTTAAAGGTCCACTAATAAAAACATTTGTAAAATTTTCACTTATAAATTGTGGACTCCAATCACGTCCACAATCTTTAGACATACAACGTGCACCAGTCTCATTTAGTAAATATCTTTCAAAACAATTTTTACAACAAGAGAAATCACAATATTCACATTTTATTTCTTTACGTTTTTGCTTGGTAAAAGGTTCTACGCAAATTTGACATTCCATTTATATTTATATTTCATTATTTAATTTTTAAATAATAAAATCAATTTTTGTTTGTTACATTTTTTAAAGCTTTTATAATACTATGTTGTGTTATTTGTTTTGCAGTTTTTCTAGCATTCATTAAACGAGCCTTAAATTTACTTTTAATAGTAACAACTGTTTTTGTATCATCATTAGGAGAACTTTGTAAAACAGAAATTTTTGGTGATGATTTTGTTTTATCAATCTCAATTGCAGTAACTTCTTGATCTAATGAATTAATAGAACCAATAATAGGTGTTTTTTCTTTTTTAATAATTGGAGATTTCTTAATTGGAGAAGGCTTTATTAAAGTACAAATATCTCTATTACATTTTGGTTGAGCTACTGGACTACGTGGAGAACTACTAGAATTACAAATATCAATATCGTATAAAATTTTCATATAAACACGTAATGTTACAGCAATATCTACTAAAGCATTATGTAATTGACCGTTTACTTTTTCATTAAAAAGTAATTCATGAACTTCTAATAATTTATATCCTTTTTTAATATAATTTTTATTTTTATTCATTGTAATATTATATTTTGATATGGTATTAGGTGACATTTTTGATAATGTTTTTAAACATTTATTTGTTGAACTTTTCATAGTGCAAAAATTAAAATTATTTTTTAAACGATTAATAAAAGCAGTAAATTTTGGGTTTTCTTTTTCTTTTAATAAAAGTTCAAGTTCTCCAATAACCATATTTATATCAAAATTAATATTATGTCCTACAATTACATTTGCTTTATCACAATAATTAATAAAACGATCCAAATGAAATGAAATGGATTTTTTATCTTTTATCATAGATTCATCAATACCGTGAACGTGTGAAGTTTTATTTAATTGTATTTTTTGCTGGATACTTACAATATCGTCACCAAGTTTTGTAGAATATAATACACTATTATCTTTGACATTATATAAAATATAACTTAATTGGACGATTTCAGCTCCTTTTTCAACTTTAAATCCGGTTGTTTCAGTATCAAAAACTAAAAAATTATTTGCAATATCATTCATTTATAATATAACTATAAATAAATCAAAGATGAATATTATTAAACATGGAAGTTTCAAAACCATCTAAATTAGGATTTAATTTTTTCAAACAATTGACAACTTCGTATAAATCATTATATATAACTTTTTGTGCTCCTAATATATCTGCAATATCTTCATTTGTTCTATTTACAGCTATTAATTCTTCTCTACTTGGAATATAAATACCGTATTTATTAGGATATAAAATTTGTGGAGAACCAGAACCAAAATAAATATTTTTTGAACCGGCTTTTTTTGCCAAATAAACAATATGTGAAGAAGTATTTCCTCTAACAATAGAATCATCTACAATTAAAACATTTTTTTCTTTCATTACATGTTTGATACCATTTATTTTTCGTTTTATATTTTTATTAATAATTTGATTATTTTTCATAATAAATGTGCGATCAATATAATTATTTTTAACAAAACCATTTTGCAAAGGAATATTTAAACTTTCTTGAAGACCCAAACTAAAGATAATACTTGTATCGGGTACAGGTACAATAATATCAATATCAAGATTCATTTTTTTTATTTTTTCTCCTAATAAAAATCCCATTTTATATCTAGATTCATATACACTTATACCATCAATTATTGAATCATTTCTAGAAAAATAAATATATTCAAATAAACATGGATATAATTTACAATTTCCAAATTTATGAAATCGAGGTAATTGATTTTTTTCAAAAACAATAACTTCACCTGGATATACATCGCGAATAGTTTGATATTCCAATAAATCTATTACAGAACTTTCACTACATACAATATAATTATTTCCACGTTTTCCATATATTAATGGACGAATACCATATTTATCACGTAAACAAAATATTCCAAAATTTTTAATTAAAAAAACAATACTATAACTGCCTTGCAATATTGTTATTAATTTATTGCATATTTCAATTATTATGCTATAAGTTATTTCTCTATTATCTAATGTATGTAAAAAAAGATCCAATATATTACCAGTATCCGATTCATTTTTAATATTTGTTATATTCTCTATTTCTTGTGTATTAATAATATTTCCATTATGACATATACTTATATTATTTTTCATCAATGGTTGAATAGCACATTCATTGAAAGACGGTGTAGTAGCATAACGTACATGACCGATTGCAATATCAGAATTTAATGTTTCCATTTCCGATTCACTAAAAATATTTTTAACTAAACCGGAATTTTTAATACAAGTATTTTCATTACAAATGCCTGCACTATCTTGTCCTCTATGTTGTAAATGATTTAATCCTTCATAAACTTGAATTGAAGCATTTGTATCTTTATTAAAAATACCAATGATTCCACACATATATATTATTCATCTTTTTCTTTTATTTCTATTTCACGTTCATTATCTTTTTCCATATATTTTGAGTATTGTTTAATAGATTCAATAATACATTGTTTAATAAAATCTACTTTTAAAATTAACAAATTTGTTAACACATTTCCAAATCCTACTACCATTTTCTTTGACATTTTTTCATATTGATTTTCTATATCGGCATCGTCATTAACGCTCTCAATGGTAGTATGTTTGTAAGGATTGATAAAACTATAAACTGAATCCCATGTACAAAAAACATATTCGTTTACAGAGTCCATTAATATAATATAAAATTATTTTTTTATATTATAAATGTAATAATTTATTTCATATTAACCCTTACCTTAATATTAATGTTTGGTGGGCTTTGACTATCAAATGAATTCCCTAATATTGGAATATAAACATCTGGATGTTTTATTGTTAATCCAAAATTTAATTTATCTCCACTAATAAATTTAAATGGATAATATTTATCTCCAGCACCTGTTATCCATGTATTTCCACTAATATCAACAGGCGTTTGTGAAAAAATACCTCCATTTGTATTTGTTAATCTATAAAATGATTCTCTTCCATAAATACTATTATGTAATTGTAACATTAATTGGCGCGTTAAATTTATTTTTGTTTTATTTTGATTTGTTTTTCCATTAGCATTATCAATCGTCATTTTTAATTTTCCAACAAGAGAATTACTAGAATCAAGATTCGATAAAAAATCATTTATTTCAAAAACAACTATACTTCTATTCGACCATATATCATCCATATATTCAATTCCACCAAAAATATTTTTCGACCACACCTTGATAGATGATTCTGTAATATTATATAATTTTGTATCGGCTGTTAATGTACCTGTATCTAGTATCAAATTATTGATACTTATATCATTTATAGCATCTGTAAAATTAGATGATTTTGTCATAAATTTAATAGTTTCATTTAAAAATAAATCTATAGATGATAATGTTGATAAATTATCTAAATATGCAGGACCTTGTGGTGAAATAAAAAATAAATCGTTCCATTTATTTAAACTCATATCAACATTTATTACATGAACGTATTTTGTCATATCTTCAATATCTAAATCATCTGTATTAAATTGACTTGTATCTAATGAACCATTCATTGCACTTAATGTAAATTCAACATTATTACTACTGTCTGTTGCTGGTGTATAGTCAACAATTATTTCAGTAGGATTTATAGTTATTGGAGAAATATTTCCAGAAACATCACTATTACGTACTTGTATAATACATTCTTGATATGTACCTTCAGGTAAAACAAAAGTATTTCCACAACCATCTATCCAATCAGATGATGAATTTAAACGATATTCCCATGTAACAGCATCATTTGACATTAAAACAGTTACAATACCATCATCACTTGGACTAGAAGGCCATGTAACAAAGGGTGCACTTACTACACTATCTACAATTATTTCATAAGGATTTGTTACAGTATTTGATACATTTCCAAAACTATTACTATTACGTACTTGTAAAATACCAATACCATAACTTCCATCAACTAATGTAAAATAATTATTACTACCATCATTCCAATTAGCACTATTATCTATACTATATTCCCATGTTGTTGCGCCAGTTCCAAGTGTAATTATTACTTTACCATCTCTTGATGGATTATTAGGCCAATTTACAATTGGTTCATTTACTATTGTACTTATAATAATTTCACTAGGATTACTTGAAATAGCAGAAATATTATTAGCACTATCAGTATTACGTACTTGTATAACACCTATACCATAACTTCCATCTAATAGATTAAAAGAATTATCAGTTCCATTATTCCAAGTAACACCATTATTAATACTATATTCCCATGTTGAAGCACTTGCGTCTATTGTAACTGTTATATTATTATTATTTGAAAGACCTGTGGGCCATATTACAACAGGTGGACTAGGTACAGTTAAATCGATAATAATTTGATTCGGGTTTGCTATTATTTGAGAAATATTACTAGCATCATCACTACTACGTACTTGGAGAGAACTAGCATCGTAAATACCTTCAGCTAAAATAAAAGAAGTACCACTACCATCATTCCAATTAATACCACTATTCAAACTATATTCCCAACGAACAGCATCATCTATCATAGAAACATCTACACTACCATCATTTGCAGGACTATTCGGCCATATTACAAAAGGACTATTAGGTGATGTTGTATCAACTATATTAACAATTCTTGTTACTTGAATAGCTTGATTTCCAGAATTATCAGATACATCATATGTTACAGTGTAACTACCAACTGTATTTATATCAACATTATTTACTGTTATAATGGAACTTGTTAAATCAATATTAGATAAATCAATAGCGCTAGCACCAGCATCAGTATAATTAGTACCTTTTTCATGATTTAAACTAGCATCTCCAATAAGACTGATAACTGGTGCAGTTGTATCGATTACATTAACAGTTCGTATTACTTGAATAGCATGATTACCAGCATTATCAGATACATCATATGTAACATTATAAGTACCTACTATATTGAAACTTACTTCATTATTTACTATTATGTTAGATGTTAAATCATTAGATGATATATCACTAGCAACTGCACCTAAGTCATTATAAATAGTACCTCTTTCATGATTAATTACAGAATCACCTATTAAAATAATAATAGGTATTGTTGTATCAACTACATTAACAATTCTTATTACTTGAATGGCTTGATTACCAGAATTATCAGATACATCATAATATACATTATAACTTCCTTCAATATTAATATTTACTTCATTATTTACTAGTATATTAGAAGTTAAATCTATACCAGGTGAATCAACGGCACTGGCACCCAAGTCATTATAAACAGCATTCATTTCATGAATTACTGTAGAGTTACCTATTAAAGTAATAACTGGTGCAGTTGTATCAATAACATTTACTGTTCTTGTTACTTGTGAAGCCTGATTACCAGAATTATCAGATACATTATATGTAACACTATATGTACCAACATTATCTTGATCTACATTATTATTTGTTACTATTATAGATGTTAAATCTATATTTGATAAATCTGTAGCAATTGCACCTAAGTCATTATAAACACTACCTTTTTCATGTGTAACAATAGCACTACCATTAAGAGAAATAATAGGTGCAGTTGTATCTATTACATTTACATTTCTAATTACTTGTGAAGCTTGATTACCAAAATTATCAGAAACATCATAAGTAACTTGGTACATATCTACAATATTATATAAAACTCCATTATTAACTATAATATTAGATGTTAAATCAATTCCAGATAAATCTGTAGCAATTGCACCTAAGTCATTATAAGTAATACCTCTTTCATGACTAATATTATTATTGCCAATTAAAGTAATAATAGGTGCAGTTGTATCTATTACATTTACTGTTCGACTCTTTTGTATTGCAAAATTATTAGCATTATCAGAAACATCGTAAGTTATTGTATAAGTTCCAACAATATTTGTATTTAAATTACTACTTGTTATGATATTAGCAGTAAGAATATCTCCAGACAAATCAGTAGCTCTAGCGCCAGGATCATTAAAAACGGTACCTTTTTCATGAGTAATATTTGAACTATCTAATAAAGTAATAATAGGTGCAGTTGTATCGATGATATTTACTGTTCGAGTCTTTTGTATTGCAAAATTATTAGCATTATCAGATACATCATATGTTATCGTATAAGTTCCAACAATATTTGTATTTAAATTACTACTTGTTATGATATTAGCAGTAAGATCATCTCCAGATAAATCAGTAGCTGTAGCACCAGGATCATTAAAAACAATACCTTTTTCATGTGTAATAATAGAACTATCTAATAAAGTAATAATAGGTTCAGTTGTATCGATGATATTTACTGTTCGAGTCTTTTGTATTGCAAAATTACCAGCATTATCAGATACATCATATGTTATCGTATAAGTTCCAACAATATTTGTATTTAAATTACTACTTGTTATGATTTGATTTGTTAAATCGATGTCTGAAATATCAATGGCAGTAGCACCAGCATCGTTATAAACAGTACCTTTTTCATGTGTTAAATTAAGACTACCATCAATAGTGATAATTGGTGCAGTTTGATCTATTATAATATTATCTGGATTTATTGCAGTAAAAGAAATATTACTAGCATCATCACTATTACGTACTTGTAAAGTATGTTTTAAATATGTACCTTCTGGTAATGTAAAAGAAGTATTAGTTCCATTATTCCAATTTAAACCATTATTTAAACTATATTCCCAAGAAACAGCATCATTTCCTAGTGTTATATTAACAGTACCATCAACAGAAATACTATTAGGCCATAATACAGTTGGTAGTCCTGGATCAGTTTTATCAAC
>VMHT01002286.1_pt1 | contig 15256 bp, 8 predicted proteins | sample 4693611 | NCBI WGS metagenome assembly VMHT01 (sample SAMN12280063, study PRJNA550983) | marine metagenome | isolation source: seawater sampled from same location over 5 years 0.02-0.2 micron viral filtrate | place: USA: collected off the coast of southern California halfway between the port... ... | reverse complement strand
GGTGTAGGGTCTGTAGTAAGACTTACAATGGCTAACAACACTGGTTTAGTTGACGGAAGTGAAATTGACTTTACTATTAAAAACATCATTCTAGACGATAGAGCTGGTGGTCAGTTAATTAAAAAGACATTCAAGATTGTCTTTACTGCAGCAGACGTAGCTTCAACAGCCGCTATGAATGACAGAATCTTATCTGAACTAAAATCGTTCTTTGGTTCTGTTGCTCCTCACTACACAGTTAATGAGCAGTCTTCTACAACAATCGACATCGAAGATAACATCGGTGGTTCTTTAGCACACGCTAAGAAGAACGGTTACTTAGAAGGTGAAGTAGAATTAGGTTTTACCTCAAACTCTACAAACGTTACTGGTCAAGTTCAAACTGAAGCTACTAAGCCAGAAGGTGTAAGAGGTGTAATCAACAGATTTGTTGACGAAGCTGACTTCTCTACAGGAGATGTTTACACAACTGTAACTATCGAGTATTACGATAGAGACGCTGATGGACGTGCAAGAGGTGACGTGATGGTTCGTAACCAAGCGGTTATTTACTATAACGAAACTGACATCGCTGCTTCAGCTGACTTAGGCTCTGCATTAACTTTATTCAACTCTTATGTTGACCACTTAATCGCTTATTCTGGCGTAGGTGTGGGTGATGCAATTCAATTAACTGCACAAACAGCTGCTTCACCAGCGTTTGCTGACATTACTCGTAGTATTGGAACAATTCCTGAAGGAGCATCTGCTGTATCTGTTGCTAGTGCTGGTGACGGAAAAGGTGTTGTTTTCTTAGCTGACACTGCTAATGTTGTTGGGTATCAAGTTCTTGTTCACCACAGTGCGGCTTCTAACTTCGGTGTTAGGTCTGCAGGTGAGAACATGGCTGCTACAAACACAACTCAGTTAATTGCTAAGATTCTAGGTGGAGAATACGTAGAATTAGCAGACGTATAATATTTATTTGTTTTGGTTAACGGAGGTGCTGGTTCGCCAGCCCTCCATTACCTTTTTATATGGCTACACTAAACGAAATAGCATACAACATTAGAAACATCACTCGTAGTGGTATATCTAATGATGACGATAGGATGACTATCAGGCAGATAAAGTTCTGGATTAAATATCACAGAGCTTTTCTAGTTAAGCAAATAGCCGCTAATCGTGGATACCTTGAGCCACAATACTTTCAAGACATGGGTGTTGTTGAACTTACAGAGGTAGACAAATCTAGCGACAAAGACGGTACAATTCACAACTGGGATTGTATTATAAAAACGGCAGAGGTGCCAAGAATAGTAGACCTCAACAGAAATAGAGGTATTGCTTTTATAGGTCTAATAGACAAACAAACACCGATAACAATTACAACACCAAATGTTGTAGGTTTTGCTAAGTATAAAAAGTTCACAAACAAAATGGTCAGAGCATATTTTATCAATGACCAATTATACATAGAAGCTCCTAGAACACTTGATGATGATTTAAAATATATAAACATCAGAGCAATATTTGAAGACCCTATGGAAGTAAACTTTTGTTCTGAGGAAGGCGGATGCTCTTGCTTAACAGCTGATGATGAGTTTCCTATGCCATCAAATGCAATAGAGATACTGACAGAAACAGCCTTAGCGAAAGGAGTAGGACCGCTGGTACAGTCAGTAAATGATGAGATAAATGACGCAAGAGAGCTACAGACTAGAGCTACAACAGAAACCCAAGGATAAGTTCGGGTATCTAACGCTTGACCACGCCTGGGACAGATACAAGAAAACAGGTAGTGCTAAAATAAATAAAAGGCTATATCTAAAAGTGATAAAGCTTTACTTTGAAAAGGTGTTTGCAATGTTGTTGGACGGCAAGACATTTGAGCTGCCAAACATTGGAGACCTGTATGTTGGAAAGATACTTTGTACAAGTTTTAATCCAAAAAGTTATGCAAGCCCTGATATGGATGTAGATAGAAACGATGGTTTCTTTTACTTCATTATGTGGGAGAGAAGAGAAGCGCTGAGGGGATACAAGATGAGGGTAGCTAGAAAATGGAAAAAACAAATAGCAAAGATATTTGCAAACACAGATAAAGACACAATAGAGGTATATGGATAAAGGAAAATACGCAAACCGAGTTTGGACATTTACAAAGGCGATTGCAAAATATGCTAAGTCAGGCTTTGAAAACGTACCTAGATTTGAATACTTAAAAAGATTAAGCACTTGTAATGAATGTGAGTTTAGGGAGCACGACGTATGTGGCGTTTGTGGATGCTACCTAGAAGCAAAGGCAAAATGGAATACAGAGGATTGTCCTAAAAACAAGTGGTAAATGTCTAAACGTCAAAGAACATCAGTAAAGAGAATCATCGCTAATGTCATAAGAGACATGCAGCTAGATGATGTATCTTTTCATATAGATAGTATGATTGAGTGGGCAGCTGAGGCTGAGTCATTCATAGCTTCATTCGATACTTTCGAAAAAGTAGAGTGTGAGTTAGATGTAGATAATTACAGAGCAGAGCTGCCTTGTGGTTTCTATCAACTTATATCTTTAAAGGTAGGTGATAAGTTTATGGAGATGACAAACAGAGACTTCAGACATTTTGATAAATCAGAAAGCAATACAAGAGGTAATCTAGCTGTAGCAGAAGATGCTGGCGAATTCAAATACAGCTTAGATAATCACTTCATACACATAAGCTCTCTTAAGACGGGTAAGATAGGTATAAGCTACCTAGCTGTACCTACAGACGATGAGGGTTTACCCCTAGTGTTAGAATCACACGAGCCTGCTATAGTTTCTTATATAATGTGGAAAATGAAAACTGTTGATTATATCAATGGTAAATTAGCTTTGCATGTATATCAAAACTTAGAAAGAAGATGGCAGATGTTATGTGGTCAAGCTAGAGGTAACGATAATATGCCAGACACTAAGGAGATGGAGTACATAGCAGCTGTGTTCCAACAGTTGATTCCGCCTCCTACACAACAAGAAGTTTATAACAACGTACCTACGTTTAAGAATAAATACTAGATGGCAAGAACTACCAATACATTTGAAAAAGGTATGGTAAAGGATTTGAGCGACTTGATAACATCAAGCAGCGCTTATGTCCACAGTACAAACGGTAGGATTATTTATAATGATAGTGGCACGTACACTTGGGAGAATGAAAAAGGTACTACTGAGGAGTTTTCTATAAATCTAAACCATGGATGTCCTGCTACTAATTCTTCTGTTTCTTCTAAAACTATTGTTGGTCACTGTGAGTTTCCTGATTATCTAGTTTTATTCATATCATTTAGTATACCAGGAGAATCAAACTTTAGCGAGATAGCTAGGGTAAAAGAGGTAAACGATGTTTTTGTTTACGAAACTATGTTTTGTGACAAGAGAGACCCGTACTACGCTCTATATGATTCGGACAACTATTTACTAAACTTTTCTGTCAACTGCCCTATTGAGGCTTTAGCTGTAACAGAAAATATACAACACGAACGAGTTTATTACACAGATGACTGTGAGCCTCCTAGAGTATTTGATATACAGAAAGCTCTTAACGACTCTAGAAAAGATTATTCATCTTCAAACTATGGAACTGGACATGGAGATTTCTTTTCTTTTATCAGTTATTCTAATTGCGATACCACACCATATCAAGAAGAGTTTAGGTACAACACTCACATGCAAGACTTACAGCCAGACTGTAACTTTGGTTTTTTAAGATTGCACGAACAAATATCAGGAGGACTACTTTCGGGCCAATATCAATATTCATATAGATATATTTCTGACCAAGGTGTACGCTCTGACTTTTATCCTATAACACCAGGAGTTACTGTCGTTGATAGAAGTAAAACATTAGGGCAGGACGACATGAGTCAATACTACATGGATGAGGTTGGTGTGTCGTCTGGTAAAGGTAACATGCTCTGTATAGAAGGTGTAGATGACAGATGGACTGCTGTAGAGTTTGCTTATGCATACTCACAAGCTTCTACAGGACCACCTTTGGAAACAAATATAGTAGGTCAAATATTGTTAGACGCTGAGTTAAATGACCCTTTGTCTATAACTTTTGGCATAGAAGGCTCTCAGTCGGGTAATGCAATAAAAAGAATATACTTCAAGCACACTGGTAACGGTGGGGAACCAATAGAGCAAGAAGACTTAATAAAGAAATACCTTATAGTAAACAAAGCTAAGACTATTGCTACTAAAGGAAACAGACTGTGGTTGGGTAATATACAAGAAGAAGAGGAGATAAAGATACCAGACAGTGTTATACAAAATATAACAGTAACGCCAGAGTATTACAACTTTACTGCTGACGAAACAAGATTGCCTTTTAATCCTCCTTTTATGCATCACAACTTGACAAACGAGTCAATGCCGCATACACTTTGGAATGGTAGTCAAATCTTCTTACCTATAAGAGATGACTTCAGAAACTACAAAGGCGCACAGATGAACATGATGCGTCAAGGATACTGGAGGGGTGAGGTATACAGATTTGGTGTTGTATTCTTTACTAAAAAAGGACAGGCTTTACCTGTACAACATATTGCTGATGTTACAATGCCAGAGCAATACGAAACAGCTGTTAAGTTTAGAACAATAAATCAAAACGGTACACTAAACGCAGAGCAGACATCATCAGGTAATCAAAACGCAACCTTGACTTTACACGCAAACAACGGTGTTACAAGAAGTCAAATGGATGATTTGTATCAATTATCTGCATTAGGTATAAAAATTAGTGGTATTGATGTTTCTTCTTTTAGAGATAAAATATCAGGATATGCTATTGTAAGAACAAAAAGAGACCCAAAAGTTATAGCTCAAACAGTTATGGCTCAAGCTGTTCGAGGACAGTATGGTATGAGCAGATTTAAGTTAGGAGGTAACACAGGTCAAATAAGCGATGATGAGTTTAGAAGGCTCGTAGAAGATGCGGATAGCGTTATGCCGCCACCTACAAGTAATCTAATGTTTAGAAGATTAGATACATTTTACAACCACAGTATACATCGTGATGATTTAGACATAGGAAACGGATTCAACTACAGAGATAGGGAGAGAGGGGTAAACAGATTTTACAACCCAAGTCATGATGATATGTGGATGTTCCAAACTAGAGGTATGTGTCGTAGAAATGCTGATGGAGCTGGTACACAAGGTGGGGGTAATCCTGCTGGTTTTAGCGATTGTTATAGGTCACCTGCAGCAGGGGTTGGAGGGTTTATACAAAACTTACTGGGCAACGACCTTATTGGTCCAGGAGACCCAGGACACACTTTAGGAACAAACTTACAACCTAACGATAGAAACGAAATGATAGAAGGCTTTACAGGAGCCCCTCCTCCAACCACATGGCTGGGTGGCGGAACCTGGTTTTATGGTGGTAATTGGACACAAATGAGATTGTGGTCAGGAAGAGGTAGTCAAAAAAATCAACACCTAAGCAGCCCAAGAACAAGAGGTCTTTTAAATGATGAGGTTAGATTAGGTTTACAGCATTTTTATAACGTTAATGTAAAGTTTAAATTTCATGGTGACAACTTAAATAGATACCCATCTCCATTGATGCATACTGGCGGCGCGGCTTCAACTACTCAAGGAGCATTTTTTCCAATACAAGCAAAACAGCATTGGTATTACTTGGCTTGTCCAGATTATATGATGACCAACAACTCTCCTTTAAATGTGTTCCCATTCTTAACACAACAAGTTCTTGATGAGGACGATGAGTTTACTGGAGCTTATGAAGATAGCGGAAATATAGCGCCAGCGGGAGGAGTAAAAGTAAAACTTGTTGGTAAGATTCAAGGAGCGCACAAAAATTATCATATTACAAGAAGAGATAATCAAATAATAAGAACGTACTCTACTAACTTTCATCAAGAACAGCCTTACGCAGAAGTAATAGGTGAGTATAAAGTTGGTGGTGGCGGTGATTTCAATGCTGAGCGTTATGTAATGCCTAAGTTCTATACTAAGCACTACAGGTCTTTTACATTAGACCACGACAATAGTACACATGCGGCTTGGTATAAGGCTGGTTTTTATGGAGTTCACGCTCAAAAAGAGTCTGGTTCTTCTCAGCCAGCTATAGACTTATTAGCTGCTCATAATCTACCAACAGCAGAGGGAGAGGATTATGCTGGAAGAAAGTCAAGCGTATGGTCAAACTTTGATATAGGGGGTGGTAGTGCTGCATTTGGAAGTTTTCAAGACGGTTTTGATGGAGGAGAAAATTCTGCTGAAAAAGCAGAAGGTGTTCATCCTTTTAGAAACATAATAAACAACAAGCATTCTTTGGGGTTAACCTCTGGCATTGATGCTATGATAGAGGCAGGTAACTCGCACTCAAAATCTAGCTACGAAAGAAACACAACCTTAAGATATATACCAGCAAACATAGACAATAATTTTGTTGACGGAAATGGAGTAGTTTTTAACTATGGTAGATTTGCTTGGTATGCTAGAAAAGCCCCTATGATACAAGCTATAAATTGTTCTGATAATGGACAGATAAATCCAAATCTTGTGTTAATTGGTGATGGAACTACTGTTACAGCTAAGCCTATAGCTCCAGGTATATTAGCTCACAATGAAGCTGGTGCACTTCAACAAATAGAGCCACACGGTTCTGGAGACCAATCAAGAGAGATGGGGGCTTTGTTGTACAGGCCGTTCTGGGGTAATTATGGGGATAGTTTACAAACGTGGACAAATTCAGCTTTCCATCATTTAGATAACTTTTTTAATGAGGAGTCAAATCCTCCTGGAGTAACCCTTACTGACGACAAAAGTTTAGCTTTAGTTGGAGGTGTAGGTCATGCAAGTACTATTTTTGCTAGACTTACTGATTTTAGATATGCTTTCGCTGGGTCAAACGAGGGTGTAAATATAGGTACAACAGAAACAGGCGACCACTCAGATGCTTGGTGGGTAGCAAACGTTACAGACGACGGTAAAGTACCTTATGGAGGTTTAAATAGCATATCTGTACAGCAATATCCTTTTCAATCTACAGGCAGCTTTATACCAGTAAACGATTGGTTCAACACTCCTAATGTTATAGATGATTCTACAGTATTTGGAGGAGATTGTATGGTTTGTTTATTTGATTTATCTAGATTCAAGCCACACCACATAGGTAATTTGTCGCACAGAAACTACACGATAGCAAACGGACAAGCAGATAATTTTGACGATTATGGAGAGTGTGACAATGATGTTATCAATGGGTTCTTAGACTGGGAAACTGCAGGTATCATAGGTAAATCAAACAACGACGAAAAAGTTCATGATGATGGATATGGACTAGGTATGATATTCCCAATAGAGAGTAATTTAAACTTAGACTTATCTTCTGGTGTTGATAGGTTTTCTAATATTGGACATCAGGGACTTTATGATGGTTGGGCACAAATAGAAAGTCAATACAAAAACAAAGGGTTGTTCTGGCATTACGAGTGTGATGGTGAGAATCCAGCTAATGACTATAAGAATCAACAGTTCCAAATAGCTGATGTACTACAGCATGAAGAACAGTTTTTCTTCTATACTATAGCTCAAGAAGTTTTACTTGAAGAAGAGCTTCCTTTTGATTTTCCAACTAGATGGATATGGTCAGAGTTTAAAAACTACGGAGAAAGTATAGATGCATTTAGAAAGTTCCCAGTAGCTCAGTTTTTCGACTTAGACGGAGCTTACGGTGAAGTTTGGGGTAGCGCTATGCTATACAATGAGATATGGAGCGTACAAGAAGATGCTTTTGGTAAACTAAGAATAGACGAAAGAGCTGTTGTTGCAGACGCAGAAGGTAGCGCTAATATAATCATAGGAAACCCTAATGTGATGCAAGGTGTAGACTATGTTAGTACGGAAAGTGGTACACAGAATCAGTTCTCTATAACAAACTCAGATATGGTATTGTATTGGGTAGACGCTAAGAGAGCAAAGATATGTAGATATGCTGGTCAAGGTGTAGAGTTTATATCAGATACAAAAGGCATACATAGCTATATTAAACAAATATCAGAGCTTTACTTTGAGAGTGAGTCAGCTCAAAAAGATTCACTAGACAACCCTCCTGCAGGTACAGGAATACACGCAATGCATGATTTTAACAATGGCGACACTTTATTTACATTTTCAAAAGACCATAAAAATTCATTACCTAGAGAAATTAGTAGCACCATAGTATTTAATGAAAAATTAGATGCATTTACTACAACTCTTAGTATTTTGCCTAAGGGATATCAAAGATTTAAAAATCGTGTGTTTGCTCAAAGCACATCTAACGAAAACAAAGTTCATTCGTTGTTTAGTAATGACAACAGAGGTTTAATGTTTGGTAGTTACAATAATAGTGTTTTAGAGTTTGTTGTTAACGAAGCCGCTAATACTACAAAAATCTTTGATAACATTTTGATTAACATGAATGATTTTGTATCTTTACTTGGGCAAGTTCTATTCACTTCAGACCTAGGTGGGAGCCAAACGGTCACACCACCTTCAGATGATAGAAGCAAATATAGAGAAGCTATATTTAAGACTCCTGTAAGACAAATAGGTGCAAATGATAGGGTAAGAGGTAAGAGTATGAGAGTAAAAATGACTATAAACAATAACGGTTCGCTAGCTAGTGTTGCTTCAGCGGATACGATTTTTAGAATATCAAACCGAGGGTAATGCCAGTATATAGCACAAAAGGACAACAATCAGTAAACCCGTATAATGCCAATACACCCAGGCTTACTAAACCGTCGTTTTTTTATACAGCAACTGGTCAAGAAAGAAAAGGCGCTACTAGGCTTTTTGATGTAATTAACACAACAGCAAAAATCGGAGGTAGTGTTATTGGTGGTATGATAGGTGGTCCAACAGGAGCTAAGATTGGTGGAGCTATAGGTGGAGGTATCACAGAGGGTTTGGAGACAGGTTTGCGTTCTAGAGCTGCTAAAAGAGCAGGAACCTCTGGAAATATAGTAGGTGCAGACACAAGAGCTAATTTTGAGGCTAGTCCATTAGACATATTAAAAGACGTAGGTAGTGGAGCTATATCAGGATATGGCACTTCTACAAAAGTACAATCACTACTAAGCGGCATCTCTCAATCTAGCCCAGAGCTATCAAAAAAGGCAGGAGAACTATTCTTAAAAAAACAAGGAGGAACAAAAAGTGAGGCTGCAAAAGCAATATTAGGTGATGATATACAAAAACCTACTTTAATGAACTTAAATGTAAAACCTGTATCACAGCAGGTGACAGACAAAAAAATAAAAAATTTATTTGGCGGTGACCAAAAAGACTCATCTCAAATGAAAAATATAGGAGACGCATTAAACCAAGTTGTGGGAGGAGAAAACAAAGGGCAAAACATACAGGGTTTCCTTAACTTATTACAAGTAATAAAATGACAGTAAAAAAAGGCATAATACAAGGTCCTTCTCACAAGAACGGCGGCGTGCCGTTTACTGTTGATGGTCAGCCTGGCTTCGAAGCTGAAGGAGGCGAGAGAATCATATCAAAAGTAGGGACTAGCAAACTAGACAATTTAGCAAAAAACGCAAAGACAGACGAAGACTTCGTCGAGCTAGGCAAAATTTATGCTAAAGAGATGAGAAAGGGTGACAAGAACACTAAAGAGCAAAACGCAAAAGCTAACGATGGAGCACTACTAGACGAGGCGTTTAATGTAGCTACATCTATAGGTTTTGCAAACCAAGAGACAGCATTCGATTTTGACCCGATAGGTAGTTTGCAAAACAATATATTGTCACAAGCTCTTACAGATGCTCAAAAAGATTTACCAGCATTTAATTATAGTAGAGAAAGTGGTTTTGACGGTTTAATAAACAGACAAGAGCTAGGGGCTACATATGGTTTAGAACCACAAACAAAAGCTTTATATAATAGACAAGTAGATGAATCTTACAAGGCAGCTATGAGTTCAATCAAAAACTCTGGTTATTCTGCATCACAACAAATGGCTTTAGGTTCTTCTCTAGCTATGGATTATATGGAGAACAAAACAAAAGTAGCTATATATAACGACAACGCTATACTACAAAAGCAAGCGTTACTAGGTGAGTCGTTGGCTGCGGATTACGCTAGAGAGTTAGCTAAGTTTGATATAAAATACCAGGAAGAACTAGCGACTAAAGAAGCTGCCGCAGAGTATGTAAGAACAGCTATAGAAAATTATCTAGCAAACGAACAATATCAAGCTGCCTACGGTCCAGGCTCTGAATACGACAATCTAATGATTGCACAAAGACAATATATGACAGAGATGCAAGGAATTATGGAGCTACAGAGACAGAACTATGAAACCATGTTGCAACAAAACATAGAAAATACAGAAGAATAATGGCAGACTTCGGATTATATAGAGCACTTACCGTAAAGGATGACTTTGCGCAAAAAAGACAAGACGCACAGTTTAATTTACAAGCTTTGCAAAATCAATCTGCTATTCAGGAGAAGATAATGCAAGACAACTTGTTAGCGCAAGAGCAAATTAACAAGACTTTCTCTGAACTAGCAGCATTACCTTATCTACCAGAGGATATGAATAGAATCAAAGAGAAGATGGTAGAAGACAAAAAGTTTGTTTCTGACGCTATAAGACAAGCTGGTGGTGACTTAAGAAAGTTTATGCTAGCTGGTGGTTCTACAATACTTAACAACTACAAAAACGGCATACTAACAAGCAAAGAAGTGGGTGACGCTAAATACAATGCTGTAGCTTATGAGATGATACAAAAATCAAAAGCTGAAGGTTTTAGACCAGCACACCCAATGTACTCTACTTACGAAGAGATAGAGCAAAGCAGATTTGCAGAGGGTAATCCTAACCCAGGTAGAATAGACTTTAGAGGTAACATAAAAAATATTGACTACAAGTCGATTGTAGATTATACCTTAAAAAATCCAGATAGAAAAAAAGGTGCAGTTAGTGAGGCTGATTACGCAGCTATGGCGGCTGTTTTCAACCCTATGATGCAGATGCCTGATGGTGGTAATACTAAAGTACTTCAAGACATGATAAACTCATACAAAGCAGGTCAACCGTTGTATTGGGGTCAAGGTACATCAACACAATATGGCCCAGATGGAAACTTAATTAAACCAGTTAAACCTGGAGTTCCATTATCTGTACCAACCTTCTCAGGTCTTAAATTAGATGTTAATGGACAAGTTTCATACCCAACAACACAAGAGATAACGCCTGCACTTTCACCAGTTGACGGTGGGCTTATGACGCCTGGATTTATTTATAAAGTAAACGACGAGTACTCTAAAGAGTCATTCCAGTTTGGTGTTGTTAATATGGTTTCAGGAGATACTAAGAAGTTTAAGGGTGATTTTGAAGATATTAATGGTTTAGTAGCGCAAAACGAACTTCGATTCTCTGACAAAAACTTTGTTACACTACCTACTAGCGAATCGATTGACAGAGCTACACCACACCTTACATTAGGAGCTCCTGATAAGTTAGTTAATTTAACTGGCAAAGACGGCACGAAGGACGACTTTAGATACCAAGGAGGAGAACAAGCTCCAATAATGAGAGTCTTTACAAAAGACAATACATGGAAGTCTCCACTTTGGCTAGGAACTATTCAAGAAGGACAATTAGGAAATGGTTATATGGCTTACGAAAACGCGCTAATCGCTTTCGCAAGTCCAAAATTATTGAACAATTCAGGCATATCTATATCTGACTTTTCACAGGCAGACCAACAGTTAATTGAAGAAGGAAAACATTTCTATGGTTACAATTCAAATGCTGAGGCAGATGAGAGATTTTTTAGAAACCCTAAATCTGGTATTGCTACTACAGAAGAGGGTAACTATTATTTCTACAGCGGGACAAGCTATACGTCAACTAACAATAGTCAAATATCATCTAGTTTAATGCAACAACAAAGTGGTCAAAATGTACAAATACGAGATTCTTACCTTAGCGGGGCAAAAATTCTCAACGAGAGAATATATCAACAAACACCAGCTAATGGTAATCTAGGACTAAGATTTCAACAATAAGAAATGGCTAAAGGAGAGTTCACATCATATCCAGTAGGTCATCCATATTACGGTCTTACTAGGGAAGAAATACAAGAGCGTGTAGCTGCAAAGAATAAACTGCTACAGCCAGAGGATGGTGTTTCTAAGCCATTTGAAATTAGAGGTCCCGAAGAGATTAACATAGCTAAAGGGTCATTCCCATCTGTATCTGATGAAGACTATTTTAAACAAATATCTAAAAACATAGAGCAAGGTCAAGATGATGTAAAAACTTTGTACGAGATAGAGGTAAGAAGCGCTCTTGAGGAGCAGGGTTATAAAGGTGAAGATTTAGATAGAAGAGTTGCATCTCTTGTTGATAATTTTGGCGTAAAGGTAGATAATAAGCTGCAAGGTTTTATTGAGGGTAGGATGGATGGTCTTATGGACTTTACAGGTAAGGCTTTATACCAAACGTTTAGACTTATTGAAGGAGATGAGAAAGCAGCTGAGATGGTTTCAGGACCAGCTCCAGAAGGGGTAGACCCTGTAGCGCAGATGAATTTTTATCTCGACGGAGTAGAAGATGTAGAAAGAACAGCTGTAGATAAAATAAGCACTCAAATCAATATAAAAAATCAAGACCTTGTAGCTCAAAACATATTTCAAAGTTATCAACAACAATCTGCTGACTTTAGAGATGGAGTTGATGAGTTGTTACAAAACGGAGAGATAGATGTAGACAAAAGAAACGAACTAATTAATGCTTTTGATAATGATATGGCTCTTAGGTATAAGGGCTTGTTGGTAAAGTATGCTGGAACAGAAACAGCAGAGACTTTGATTAGAACAAACCCAAGATTGTTTGGTCTTGTAGGAGACGAAGAAACAACTTCTTTTGAGGCGGCAGAGCAAATAAGAGAGCCATACTACAGAGAGTTAAAAGAAATTTTTGACCAAGGAGGGTTTAAGGGGTTAGAGGCTGCTGACGTATTAAAAGGAGAGTCAAACGAATCAAGAGAGTATTACGAAAACAACATAGGTCCAATAGCCGATAATTTTTTAGAACAAAGTAGAACATCTATATTTGTAGATGCACTTACTGATGCTCTTAAGGGTGGAAAGCTTGGTTTTGAAGCAGATTTATTGATGATAGGAGCTGGAGTAGACGCATTAGTAGGAGGGGGAGAAGTTATAGAACAGAACAGAGAAAAATATGAAACAGCTGTAGACGATATACTTGCAGAGTATGCGTCTTATCAATCTGAAGGAATTTCAGACAATAGAGCTCATATGCCAGTGTTTGACTTTGATGATGATAAAAATATATTTCAAGCGATGGCAGATGCTGAGTATAGAAACTTAGCTCATGGGCTTGGACAAGGCATAGGATTTGTTTTACCAATACTTGCTACTAGCGGGGGTTTTAATCTTGCTTCTGGCTTAGTAAGAAACGCAGGCAGAACTACATTAGCTTCTGGTATAAGAATGACAGGGCTGGTTTCTACAATGGGTGTGTCTCAGATGATGATGGCTGTTCCTACGCTAAAAGACGCTAGGGATAATGGTCTAGATGTTTATGATGCTTTTAAATATTCAGGCGGCGTTTCTACTGTTGTAGGTGTTTCTGATGCATTGATATTTAATCAAATCATAGGTAAGCCGCTAGCAAGAGGGTTTTCATCTTTATCCAACAAGATAACAACCTCATCATTAAAGTCTTTAGGTAACAGAACCTTTAAACAGGCAGGATTAAAAGAGGTGTTGCTTAACAGCACCAAAGTAACTAGAGAGTTAGCTGGTAGAACAACATTACAACACTTCGTGCAATACGGTAAAAGATTTGGTGTAGGTTTTTTACAAGGAGCTTTGCTTGAAGGACCAACAGAGTTCGGCCAATACTATATAGAGTTGCTAGGTCAAGAAATAATGTCTGGCAATCAGTCTGCAATGGAGAGAAAGATAACACAAAAGGTTTATGAAAATCTTCAGCTTACTATGCCTGACAAGGCTAAAGCTTTCAAAAAGTCAAGAGGTAAGTTTTTGTTTATGGGGCCAGAATTTAACCTTGAAAGAGGTCTTACAGAGGGTTTATATGGTTCTATTATAGGGGGCTTGTTGGGCGGTACCACTAGAACTGTTCTACCAGTTCACGAAGAATCTCTAGCGGCTCTTGGTATAGATGCTATTAACAGAGGTGACGAAGCTTTCTTGGATAAGATTAAAAATCAAGCAAAAATAGCCTTAGAAAAAAACAAGATAAACCAAAATGTTTACGACAATATAGTAGAAAACTTAGGGTTTATAGAAGCCAATAAGAGTCTGTTTAAGGGTATGAGCGATAGAAGTGGTATGAGGCAGATAATAAAACTAGAACAGTTTAAAGAGTCTTTGTTTAGTTTTCTTAATAACCCTAATACAGATAGTAATGCTATAATAGAGGTAGACGGAAATAAAAAAACAATCTTAGAGGCTTTTACAGATATGATTAGCGGTATTGAGGCTACTCAAATGAAGATAAGAGCTGGAAATAAAAGCATTCAGTCTAAAAAATTCGCAGGTTTTGTAAACCTAACTAGAGGAGAGCAAGACGCACAATCTATGGTGTTTGGAAACATGTCTTTTACAGAGGCGTCAGTAGCTTTACACAACGCTTTAAGAAAGTTAGACATAAAAGAAGTAGATTTTTATTCATTAAAAAATGCTATGGATATTGGTAATATACCTAGTCTTGTCAATATTCATAAAAAATTACACGCTCTACAAAGAAAAAGAAAGAAAGGTGTAGCGTTATTTGAAGAAGAGAAGAGGTTGTATGAGGAGTATACTGACCTTAGCGGCATGACACAGGCAGAAAGAACAAGCTTGAACCAAGCTGCTGCTGACCATTATATGTATAATTACATAGTAAAGCATAGAAACTCAAACTGGAGAAGTTTAAGTAAGGCTGAGCAAGATAGGTTAATGGGTCAGAACGACAGGATGCAATCTAAAATGAGCAAGGCTCAGATAGACCAAATGAATGAGCTAGAGCAGTATAAGAGCCTTATGGAAAAGCTGCACAATGGAGAGGCTAGCTCTAAAGAGTTCAAGAAGTTGATGACTATATTGATGAGTGAGAAAGGATACTCAAAAGAGAAAGCAGGGTCAATACTTAGGGGTCAAGACAAAGCGGTAAACCAAACCATAGACTTTATAACTTTTGAAACATTTAATCCAGGATTTAAAACT
>VMHT01188669.1_pt1 | contig 15258 bp, 17 predicted proteins | sample 4693611 | NCBI WGS metagenome assembly VMHT01 (sample SAMN12280063, study PRJNA550983) | marine metagenome | isolation source: seawater sampled from same location over 5 years 0.02-0.2 micron viral filtrate | place: USA: collected off the coast of southern California halfway between the port... ... | reverse complement strand
TGTTCTTATTACTTCTTGGTATTTGTACAATTATTATAGACACTGGAGTTTTGGGGCATTCTATTGAAGAAGAATATACACCTATTAATACTTTAGCTTCTGTTATTACTTTGATACCAAGTTTTTCTGTATCAGCTAGAAGATTGCACGATATTAACCGTTCTGGTTGGTGGGTACTTTTATATATAACAATCATAGGTATAATTTTACTAATTGTTTGGTACGCGACTGAAGGCGAAAAAAAGAAAAATAGATTTGGTAGTCCGGTAAAGATTAAATAATTTTATTTTAAATGGGCCTATTAATAATCACAACTTTACCATCTATTCTTATTTTGATGTACTTTGTTAAAGGTGATAAGTTTCCTGAACCTCAAGATAAGATTTTAAAAACTTTTTTTTGGGGGCTAGCTATTTGCTTACCTGCGTATATCGGAAATACATTATTATTCGAAGTCTACAGGGATCTTGGAATTTCTAATATTTTATCAAGTTCTTTTTTTGGTCCAGCAATTGTTGAAGAAGGATTAAAATTTTTAGTTTTTTTGAATATTGTTTACAAATTTAAGGACTTTGACGAACCTATCGATGGAATTGTTTATGGGGTTTGTATTTCATTAGGTTTTGCTATGTTGGAAAACATTTACTATGTTTATTTAAGAGGCGGTCTTGGCGATCCCTATGCAGTTGCCATAGTGAGATCATTTACTGCAGTTCCAGCTCACGCTATTTTTGGGGCGGTGATGGGTATAAATTTTGCACGTTATAAGTTTAAAAAATCAAAAGATAAATCTTATCTGACATTAGCTCTAGTAATTCCTTATTTGCTTCACGGACTTTATAATTTTCTAATACAAACCAATTATCCATATGGTCTTCTGTTAGTATTATGCGGTGTAATTTATGTTTTAAAAAAATATAACGATGAAATTAAATTACAAAAAAAAAGAAGAAGAAATTAATTATTTTATTTTTTTTGAATTTAGATAAGCGCCATAACCTATAATTGCACATGCAATAATAAAGACATAGCATCCAGTGGATGCAAAATTTACTGATTTATTAAACATAACTTTTTGTTTATCGGCAATAAAAACAAATGTTCCAATTGCACTTATAATTGCTGGAGCTAACTCAATTAATAAAATAATATTTCTTTCTTTAGCAAACTTTTGTCTATTTTTGAGCTGATATAGAGAAAAACCAAGAGGCAAAAGAAAGATCCACATATCCAATTTAAATCCATTAGCCGAACGTGCTCCAAATGTAACCCAAGGTAATAACATGGCAATTAATGCTAGGATGCAACCTGCATATATAAAGACCTCTTCATTACTCAGCTTTTTGCCTTTATATTTGATCTCAAAAGACATTGTTAACCTATACTTATAATGAATTGTTTAATCAATTATTTAGTTACGGATAATCCACTGAAAAATATTGAATTTTTACAGATTAGATATCTGTTTAAGCAATTGAAAAGACAGCTATTGGTGATAGTTAACTAATAACAATGAGTCTATCAAATTTACCTTTAAACAAAGCTGTACCCATCTTATTAGTTGTGGTCGCCATTATTTTGCTTGCTATCACATACATTGTTTAAAAATTTATTATTTTTTCTTGAAAATCTGATGAACAATAATATTTCAGAGAAATTTCCGATTTAAAAAAAATTAAAAAATTTTTATTTATTTATTTTTTTTGCGCATTGTTATATTTGGTGCGCAAATGGATCTAACGCTATTTTATACTGTTATAGGGTTTTTATGCGCTGGTTACTCAGTGATAGGCAATGACTCAATTCAAACCCTAGGAACTTTCATTGCGTCTAAATCAAAACACTTTAAATGGTATATTTTAGCCTCTACCGCATCCGTTGCAATGATACTAACGATTTTTTATGGATGGTATTTCTATGATGGTGACATTTCTTATGGAAGATTAAAAAGAATTCCAGAACAAACTATTCAATGGTACCATGCGGTAGCTCCTGCTGTACTTCTTATTTTAACCAGAGTTGGAATTCCAGTCTCTACAACTTTCTTAGTTCTATCGGCTTTTGCATCCACAGTTGTTTTAGAAAAAGTCCTTGTAAAGAGTATTGTAGGATACGGGGTGGCAGCAATTACAGCTTATGCGTTGTGGTTAATTATTTCAAAATTTATTAATGAGAAGTTTGACACAGTAACTGACCCAAAAAAAATAAAATTTTGGAGAAATTTACAATGGGTAACTTCCGCATGGTTATGGTCCGCATGGTTGATGCATGATGTCGCAAATATTGCAGTATATTTGCCGAGAAGTTTAGACTTTATACAGTTGCTGACTATTCTGATATATTTTATAGCATTACTATTTTATATTTTTTATGTTCATGGCGGTCCAATACAAAAGGTTGTTTTAGATAAAACTGGTACAAGATATTCAAGGTCAGCAGTATTTATTGATTCTATTTATGCAATTATATTATTTTATTTTAAAGAACTAAATGATCTACCTATGTCAACAACGTGGGTTTTTGTTGGATTATTATGCGGACGGGAACTTGCAATTGCGACCATGAACAAAGATTATAAATTTTCATATGTCTTTCCTATTATTGGAAAAGATTTTATTAAAATGATCTTTGGTTTGTTAGTATCAGTAGCAATAGTTCTTTTAATACACTATATGATTATTCCAAATAATTGGGGTTTGATTTAAATTATATTTTTATCTTGAGACCATCATGACAAGGTAAAATATTTCTATTTTTAATTTTTGACTTTAATTTAAAGTAATCGACCTCGTGATACATATTTGTTAGATATGCTTTTTTTGGATTGATTAGTTTAATATAATCTAAGCATTCAGCAAAATTAATATGTGTGTTATGGGGTCTATATCTAAAACAATCTATAATTAATACATCAAGATTTTTTAATTTTTTTAATTCAGTTTTTTCTATTTTTTTAAAATCTGGAATATAAGCAAAATTATTTATTTTAAAGCCAATAGTCTGCATAGTCCCATGACTTACTTTAATTGTTTCTACATTTAAATTTTTAATTTTACTTTTTTCCTTTAAAATATTAGATTTTAAAACTGCAGGATAATTTTTTTGATTTATAAAAAGGTATTTAAACATCTTTTTTAAACTTTTTTCAGTATATTTGGTAAGATAAATATTAAACTTTTCTTCATATTTTAAATAGAAAGTTCTTAGCTCATTTATCCCTAGTATGTGATCTGCATGAGCATGGGTGAAAAGTGCGAAATCAATGTCATTAATTTTATTTTTCAAAAACTGTGATCTGATATCTGGAGAAGTATCAATTATAAATTTAGATTTGTTAATTTTTACAAATATTGAGCATCTTGTCCTAATATTTTTTTTGTGCTTTTTACAATCTCCCCAACTCCCGTCAATTTTAGGAACACCTTGAGAACTGCCGCAACCAAGTATTTGAACATATTCTTTAACCATTGTGATTCAACCTAGAGTATATTTTTATATTTAATCTTTAATTTTTAAAGATACTTTTATCTTGTTATGATTAGTATTTTTAGCATATACTTTAATTAACACTTAAGTGAAACTCAAAAAGGGGAAAATATGCAAATAGTAAAAAAAACATTGGTATTGTTTGTGGCTCTTTTTCTTGGGACAAACTTTGCATACTCAAAATGTAATGATCCCAAGCAATTAAGATTCTCAATTATACCAACAGAGGAGTCATCATTTGAGCTAGATTTATACAGACCAGTATTAAAAAAATTAAAAGCAAATACTGGAAAAAAAATCGAGTTCTATATGCCAACTTCATACGCTTCGGTTGCTGAAGCATTAATTGGTGGATTTGTTGATGTTGCAGTTTTAGGTCCATATGGATACATCACTGCGAAGAAAAAAGAAAAGTCCATCGAAGTTTTCGCAACATATGCGAAGAAAAAAGGCTTCATGCAAAAAGAAGGTCCTGGATATGAATCAGTGTTGATTACAAAAAAAGGATCAAAATACACAACTCAGAAATCTTTAAAAGGTGCAACGGTTGGTCATGCTGACCCCGGAAGTACTTCTGGAGATTTAATACCAAGAGTTGTTTGGGCTCCAAGCATGAAAACTGATGCAGACAAGTTTTGGAAGAAAATTGTTTACACTGGTGGTCATGACTTAACAACTTTAGCAGTTCACAGTGGTAAAATTGATGCTGGCTTTGTCGCTAGTCACCGATTTGATAACGTTGTAGCTAAAGGAAAAGTGAAGCTTTCAGACTTTAATATTTTATGGAGATCACCAGCAGTTCCACAAGATCCATTTGTTTATAGTGGAAAATTGTGTGATCCGATTAAAAAAGCTATCAGATCAACTTTCTTAGATTTAGGTAACGACCCTGGAGCTAAGAAGTTCTTAGATAATCTAAAATCATCTAAATTTGTTGCAATGACAGACAAAGATTACGATGTGATTAGAACTTTAGCGAAAGCTAAGGCAGAATTTAAGAAGAAAAATAAAAAGTAATCCTTAAAAATTAAACCTCATGCGCTCAAAATTTTTGAGCGTATGAGAGGATACTTTAAAAATTAAAATTGGAATTTATGAGTGAAAAAGTTTTAGAAGTACAAAATTTAAATCTAACATATACCAAGGGCGGACCCCAGGTATTATTTGATATTTCGTTTCAAGTTATTCAAGATGATTTTTATGCAATAATAGGACCAAGCGGTGCTGGAAAATCTTCTCTAATTAGGTGTATAAATAAATTAGCCACGCCAAATAGCGGTGAGGTTAACTTTAAGGGAGAGCAACTCTTAAATCTTAAGGGTAAAAAGTTACGAAAAGTTAGAAGAAGAATTGGAATGATTTTTCAAGAATTTAATTTAATAGATCGAATGTCAGTTATTGACAATGTATTAACTGGTCGACTTGGTTATATGAATACTTTTACCAGTTTATTTAGAATGTTTAGTAAAAAAGATGTAGGACGATCCATAGAATTTATTGAAAAGGTAGGACTTAAAGATTTTGCTAATAAAAGAGTAGACCAGCTAAGTGGTGGACAGAGACAACGTGTAGGAATTGCTAGAGCGCTTATGCAAGAACCTGAGATGCTTTTAGTCGATGAACCTACTTCTAGTTTAGACCCCAAGATTGCAGTTGAAATGATGGAGCTAATCAAGGGTATAGCAGATGAGTTGAAGATACCAGTGTTATGCAATATTCATAATATCGAATTAGCCAAACAATTTGCAAATAAGATATTAGGCCTCCAAGACGGAAAGAAAAAATTTGATGATGTCACTAGTAAATTGACTAATGACGTTCTGCAGGATCTTTATAAATTCGAGGTATTATAGAAGATTTATATGAGCATTTACCAACTCAGTATTGAAGATTATTCAAAACAAAATTCAGTTAAAATTTATAAGAAAATCTTATTTTATGCCGTTTTAATTTCAGTAATTTTTCTAAGCGTTTACTTTATAATTATTTTAGACACTGACTGGCATCGAATTGGAACAGGTAAAGCAATTATTGAGCAACTGAAATATTTCATTGGTTTAGATGTAAGTATAATGCCGCTTTTAATAAAGCCAGCGTTTGAAACATTTTTAATGGCTTGTCTGGGTACAATGTTGGGATTGTTATTATCGCTACCTGTAGCTTGGCTTGGAGCAAAGAATGTTACTCCTTTCGGAATGTTTTCATTTGGTCTTGCAAGATTTTTAATGACAATCAGTCGGTCTGTGCACGAAATAATTTGGGCCTTAATTTTTGTTGGAGCAGTTGGCCTTGGTGCGCTACCTGGTATTTTAGCTCTTGCATTTAGATCAGTCGGTTTCATTTCTAAAATTATTTCCGAGTGCATAGAGGGTGCAGATAAAAAACCTATAGAAGCAATTAAAGCTGCTGGCGGATCAGGTTTTGACGTAATGTATTACGGAATAATACCTCAAATCTTACCAACTGTGGTCGGTACTATAATTTTTGAATGGGACATAAACATTAGAAGATCAGCTGTGATGGGATTGGTAGGTGCTGGCGGATTAGGACTTGCTTTTTTTAGACAAATGCACATGTCTAATTATCCAGGAGTTACAACGGTTATTTTATTTATTGTTGGTTTAGTAGTGCTAGGGGAAATTTTATCACACTTTCTAAGAAAGAGAATTATTTAATATGAAAGAAATTTATAAAAGAAATAATGCTAAAAATTTTATTTATATAAGTTTATTTTTTTTCACAATCTATTTGTGCTTCCTTTACCTTGGTATCGATTTTGAGAGATTCTTCTCTGCATTAGGAAGATTTGGTAATTTAATCGCTACAAGATATTATCCCGTTGATATGCCATATGCTTTAGAACCTGGTTACTTGAGCTCAATATTAGACAGTATACAGATGGGGTATCTCGGATTAGTTATTGGAGTAATTATTGCATCGGTTTTAGCTTATTTTGCAGCTTCAAATATCACTCCTAGTAAAAAAATAGGTTATGTTGTTGGAAAATTTTTTATTATTTTTTCAAGATCTGTTCATGAAACAATATGGACAATACTTTTCGTTACCATCGTTGGTTTCGGAATGCTAGCCGGAACTATGGCTCTCACTATGTACTGCATAGGTTTTTTTGGCAAATTATTTTCTGAAGAATTGGAAAATGTAGATATGAAATTAGTTGAGACTGTTAGGTCAAATGGTGCAAACGAGCTACAAGTATTTGCTTTTGGTGTTTGGCCACAGGTTAAAACTGCATTTACCGGTATATTGATTTATACGTGGGATGTTTGTTTTAGAGCATCAACAATTATTGGATTTTTTGGCGCCGGGGGAATGGGGTGGTATTTAAAACGAAATGTTCTTCAATTAGAGTACGCCAGAACTTCAGCAATAATAGTTTCAATTATTGTTTTAGTAATATTTTCAGAGGCGTTATCTGCTTACATGAGGGATAAAATATATAAGGAAACTCAGTAGTGTTAAGAAACCATCAAAAGGAACTTATAGATTCTATCAATACTTTTCTTGATAATATTTTAAAAATAAATGTTTTATTCAAAACTTTATTAGAGAATTATTTTAACAAAAAATTTCAAGAAGTTGATAAAATTACAAATGAAATTTCGGATCTTGAAAGTCAATGTGATAAAATTAGAAGAGATGTCGAAAGAAAAATTTATCAAGAAACTTTAATACCTGATTTACGTGGGGATGTTTTGGGAATGCTCGAAAACTTGGATAAAATCCCAGGTCAAATTCAAGCTAATGCGCATAGTTTTAATACCGAGAAGCCTAACGTGGATGAAGAGTTAAATTCTAATTTTTTAAAACTTTGCGATTACGCATCTGAATGTATTGCATTATTAATTGAGGGGTCCAGAAACTTTTTTATTGATAAAAAAGTTACAATTGAAAAATGCTTACAAGTTTCTAAAGTTGAAAGCAGAGCTGATAAGGTTAGTACAGAATTGAAAAATATTATTTTTTCTAATAATGAGAATGGTTTAGCAACCAAAGTTCATCTGAGGTATTTTGTAGAGATTATGGATGAAGTTGCAAATCTTTCAGAGGATGTGGCTGACAGATTGATTATATCCTCCTCTAAAAATTAAATTATGTTTGAAATATTACTGATAGCAACACTAGCTATTATAGTTGGTGCAAATGATGGTGCAAACGTTTTTGGATCTGCCATTGGCTCAAAAATGTTGAAATTTAAATATGCAATTGTTTTCTTTATTATATTTATAATTTTAGGTGCAATTATAAATGCTAAATATCCATCTGCTGTTTATTCAAAATTACTAATCGATTATCCTAATATTAAAAATATTTTTAAGATATTATTACCAGTGATAATTATCACGGTAATATCTTTGAAATTTCAAATTCCTAGTTCAATTTCACAATCATTAATTTTTTCTATTTTTGGTTTTGCTATAGTGAATAATGTTAATTTTGATTTAGACTTATTAAAAAAATTAATTTATTTCTGGGTTGCAACACCAATATTGGCATTTTTTATATCAATATTACTTTGTTATCTAATAAACTATATAATTAATTTTTTTAAATTAAATTTATTCCAGATTGATTACCAAATTAGAATTAGCTTAATTTTATTTGGTTGCTTAGCAGCTTTTGCTTTAGGTTCTAACCTGACTGCATCTATTGTTGGAATTTACTCACCATATTTAGATTTAAACATTAAATTTCATGACTTATTATTTATTATTTCAGAAGAAAAATTATATTTTTTTGGATCATTATTTATTGGAATTGGAGCCTTATTATTTTCACAAAAAATCGCCCAGACAGTTGGTTCTCAAATTTCGAAAATTAAACCTGTCGCAGCTTTAGCAATATTAATCACACAAATTATAATTTTAATTAGCTTTTCCTCTCAACCGATTATTGATTATCTAAATTTTATCCTACCCTTTAATATCTTTGCCATTCCTTTATCTGCGTCACATATTACATTTGCAAGTATAATTGGGATTGCATCTTTTAATAAATTTAGAGAGGTCAAGCCCACTCATACAATAAAAATTATTTTATCGTGGTTTTTAATCCCGATATCTGTTTTTATTACGAGTTATTTATTTGGGATAATTAAAATATAATGTTGAATATTAACTACAGGAGTGCAATAAGAAATCTATGACACCTTCAGATAAAAAAGTCTCAGTTAACGGAAAAACATACAATTGGCCAAAAAAAACAAGCGTTATCATTTGTCTAGATGGTAGTGAGCCAGGTCCAAAAGGATATATTGATACTGCAATTCAAATGGGTTTGATGCCTTTCATGAAATCAATGATTTCAAAATCTACTTATGAAATCGGCAAATGTGCGATGCCAAGTTTTACAAATGTAAATAATATGTCAATCGTAACTGGTTCAACACCTGATGTTCATGGCATATGTGGTAACTTTTTTTTAGATCCTGAACTTGGAACAGAAACATTAATGAATGATGACTCATTTCTTAGAACAAATACAATTTTTGAGGCTTTCGAGAAAGCTGGTGCAAAAGTTGCAGTAATAACTGCTAAAGATAAATTGAGAAAACTGCTTGGAAAAAATCTAAATAAAGCAATTTGTTTTTCATCAGAAAAAGCGGATATAGCCAATATGGAAGAAAATAGAATTGATAATGTTCTTGATCTTGTAAAGAAACCACTTCCAGAAGTTTACAGCTCGGATTTGTCTGAGTTCATTTTTGCAGCCGGTGTTGAGATAATTAAAAAAGAAAAAGTTGATTTAATGTACTTATCAACTACGGATTATATACAACATAAATGTGCTCCAGGTAGTGAGATTGCAAATAATTTTTATCACATGATAGATGGATACTTAAAACAGCTTTATGACTTAGGGTGTGAAATATCTTTTACGGCCGATCATGGCATGAAAGGTAAGACTAATGAAGATGGATCCTTAAATGTTATTTATCTTCAAGACGAATTAGATAGCAAATTTGGAAAGGATGCATGCAATGTAGTTTGTACGATAACAGATCCATATGTCGTTCATCATGGAGCTTTTGGATCTTTTGTAACTATTTATTGTCTGGATAAGTCAAAAATAGAAGAGGTGATGGTTTTCTTAAAAACAATTGAAGGTGTAGATCTGGTTTTAAATCATAAAGACAGTGTTGAAACATTGTGCCAACCGGCAGATCGAATTGGAGACATTGTTTTTACTTCAAATGAAAAATTTGCAATTGGAAAAAAGAAAACAGATCATGATTTGACTAAATTAAAAGAACCACTCAGAACTCATGGGGGACGGGGGGAAAGTGATATTCCAATATTTGTCTCAAAAAAATTAAACGAAAAATATAAATCAAAGGGTAAATTAAAAAATTACGATATATTTGATTTAGCTTTGAATTATGGATAAAAATATTTTTAAAGTTAAAGGTACTTACGTCAATGGTGAATGGTTTAATTCAAAAGATCGTTATGACGTATTTAATCCAGCTAATGGTGAAAAATTATCTGATGTTCCAATTTCAGACAAAAAAGAATTAGAACTAGCGGTCGAGTCTGCAAAGAAAGCTCAATTAATTTGGGCAAAAATCTCTCTTATTGAAAGAGCAGCCACTCTTGAAAAACTTGCAAAGAAAATTTTGGAGAAAGAGGAAGAGTTTGCATTGATAGATTCTTATGACTCTGGCAATGCCATAACTGGAATGAGAAAAGACGTTAAGGAAACTGTAAATAATATAAGATATTTTTGTGGGTTAGTGAGAGAAGTAAAAGGGGAAACATTTTCCATGGAAAAAAATCATTTAAATTTTACTAGGTATCAACCTTACGGTGTTGTACTTAAAATTAACCCGTTTAATCATCCATTTAGATTTTGTGTTGAAAAAATAGCAGCTCCATTATTAATGGGCAATTCTCTAATTATAAAAAATTCTGAACAAGCTCCAATTTCCTCTTTAAGATTTTGTGAACTTCTAGAAGGTATATTTCCAAAGGGACTAATAAATGTAGTTACAGGTGGACCTGAAAATGGAAAATATTTAGTTGAACATCCGGATATTAAAAGAATAGCAGTTATTGGTTCAGTGAACACAGGAATTGCTATAGCCAAAGGTGCAGCTCCATTACTCAAGAATGTATCTTTGGAACTAGGAGGCAAAAATCCAATTATTGTTTTTGATGATGCAGATCCTGATTTTGCCGCAGATTTAGCAATAAAAGGAATGAATTTAAGTAGACAAGGCCAGTCATGTAGTTCCACATCACGGGTTTTAGTTAATAAGAAAGTTAAAGACAAATTTCTCAAGTCATTAGTGGAAAAAGCCAAGACTATACCAATTGGATTACCTTGGATTGAAACCAATGAAATAGGTCCGATAGTATCAAAAAAACAATTTGAGGGTGTGATGAGTTATATCAAATCAGGTGTCGACCAAGGCGCAAAACTACTCTTAGGAGGGGATCAAAATAAATCTGACGAACTTAAAAATGGTTTTTTTATTAATCCAACTATTTTTTGTGATGTAAAGCCTGATATGAAAATTGCCAAAGAAGAAATTTTTGGTCCAGTTATTTCAGTTATCGACTGGGATGATTATAACGAAATGGTTAAGATTGCTAACTCTACGCAATATGGTTTAACAACTATGATTGTTACAAATTCATTGTCAAATGCCATGAAAACTGCAGAGGATGCAGAAGTTGGGTATGTGTGGGTGAATACTGCTGGACGTTATTCTGGTGCTCCGTATGGAGGATGGAAATTAAGCGGTATAGGCGTTGAAGAATGCTTTGATGAAATGAAGGGTTATGCACGCCTTAAAAACATAAATATGAAATGGCACTAAATGTTTAAATATCAAAATCCTTCAAATATAATTTTTGAAACTGGAATTTTAGAAAATCACAAAAAATTAAAGGATCTTATTGGAGATGGTGATTATTGTATTTTCACTTATTCAGACGATGTATTCAAACAATATACAAATCAAATAATTAAAGCTTTAGGCGAACCCAAACTAATTGTAAATAATATTTTACCCAATCCTGACTATAAGAATTTAAAAGAAATATGCAAATCATTCACGGAAAAGTGCAAAGACATTAAATTCGCTATCGCATTAGGTGGTGGATCTGTAATCGATACAGCTAAATTTTTGGTTTTAGGAAAGGGTAATTTTGAAAATACTGTTAACTATTTAGAAAAGAAAACTAAAGATTTCGAACCCACAGATATTGATCTCATTTCAATACCTACTACCGCAGGTACTGGAAGTGAACTGACATGTTGGGCTACAATTTGGGATGAAGAAAATCAAAAAAAGCATTCTTTAATTCATTCAAGTCTTTTTTCAAAACTATCAATTTTTGATAGCAAATTGACTTTATCATTACCAAAAAAAATAACGATTGAAACATCTTTAGATGCTATGTCCCACTCTTTTGAGAGTATATGGAATGTAAATTCTAATCCAGTTTCAAATATTCATGCAATAAATTCTATAAATTTAATATTAACAAATTTACCAAAATTAATTAATAATTTAGGTGACATTAATTTAAGGGAAGAAATCATGCGAGCATCAATGTTCGCGGGTTTAGCATTTTCAAACACTAAAACAGCTATATCTCACTCAATTTCATATCCTATAACTTTGAAGTATAAAGTGCCCCATGGTATTGCTTGCTCATTTACACTGCCAATCATTCTAAAATCAGTTCAGGGGCTTGATCAAACTTGTGATAAGAATTTAAAAGAGTTATTCCTAAATTTTGAAAATGCCCCAAAAGAATTAGAAAATTTTTTTATAAGTTTAAAAGTATCTACAAATTTCAAGGATTATATAGGAAATGCTAACGATTGGGATTTAATCGTTAAGGATGCTTTCAGTGGCGAAAGAGGAAAAAACTTTATAGGAAATTATAAAAAAGTTTTAGAGGCACAGGAATATTTAGGATATTAGATTGGATAATATTCTATTTTTTGCCATTCTTACAGGTGCGGTAGGGCATGTCACCTGGAATATTCTTCTCAAGAAATCCAAGGATAAGATAAAATTTACCAGAGCCTTTACTCTCATTGGAAGTTTTATAATGTTTCCAATTTTATTTTACATAGAGCCTTTGCCAAGAGTAGTGTGGCCACTTTTTTTAGCGACAATTTTTATTCATGTGTTTTATAAAATATACCTATGCAAAGTTTATGATTACTCGGGTTTATCTTATGGATACCCAATAGCTAGAGGATTGCCATCTTTAATTTTATTAGCGTTAACACCAATATTATTTGATGAGAGTCTTAGCATTAGTAATCAGCTATCTATAATTATAATTTCTTTAGGAATATTATTGTTAGTTTTCTCTGAAGGGAATTTTAAAAAAATTAATATTAAAGGGTTAGTATATAGTTTATTAGTTGCTGCCATCATTGTTGCATATTCTACTATAGATGCGAAGGGAGCAAGGTTATCTAATGCTTTTACTTATTTAATATACTATTTTGCTTTAGACGGTTTTATATTTAATTTAATTTCTTATTTTATTTTTAAAAAACATCAAATAAGTTTAATTTATTTTAAAAAAAACTTTTCAAGTATTCTTGTAGCCGCTTCGTGTAGTATCTATTCTTATATACCTGCAGTATATGGTTTTACTGTGGGTAAAATTGCAGTTATTGCAGCTTTAAGAGAGGTGAGTATTTTGTTTGCGTCAATTTATGGAGTGTTTATTCTTAAAGAGAAGGGTGGTTCCTTGGCTTTAATTTCTGCGATGTTGATTTTATCAGGATGCATTGTTATTAAGATATTTTAAAATGCCAAAGTATTACAGAAAAAAATCTGGAATTAACAATTGGGGTTTATTTGCTGCTAAAAATTTTCAGAAAGGGGAAAGGGTAATAGAATACAAAGGTAAGAAGTATACCCATAAGGAAGTTGAAGATGATGAACGTTTCGATAATTCAAAAGCAATTTATTTATTTACACTAAACAAAAAAACGGTTCTTGATGGGACTATCAAATCTAATACTGCAAAATATATAAATCACTCATGTAATCCAAATTGTGAAGTAGATATTATTAAAGGAAAAATTTGGATCATTGCTGAAAAAGAAATAAAAAAAAACGATGAACTTTCTTATGATTACGGTTTCGGTTATGATGAAGATTACAAGCAGTTTCCATGTAAATGTGGTTCAAAAATGTGCTGTGGTTATATTGTTAGAGATGACCAACGTTGGCGTATTAATCGTAAATTTGCTAAAACAAAAAAGGCTAGAATTAAGCGCGTTTAACTTTTTTTTGAATAAAGTTTTGAGTTTGATCAGTATTTTTTTGAGGTTCATCACCTTTTTGACCACGCGGTTGATAAGCGTGCAATACATGTAGTTTGCAGTAAATTCTTTCATCCATTGGCAATCTTCCACAGAAATAAAAATCTTTTTCATCAGGATGACCGATTGGCCATCTGCAAGTTTTATCAGTTAAATTTTCAAGAGAAGTTGGGTTTTCAGGTTCAAAATTTTTCTCAATCACAATGGCTCTTAAACCTTTTGGCCTTCTAATTCTTCGTTGAAAGTTATTTTTCTTTTGTTGATATTGGTTATTATTAATTTTTGGAGATGAAATCATTCTCGACTGTGTTCTACCTGCAAGATTTAATCTATGGGCTTTTCCGATTACTGCATTTCGTGAAATATCGTCACCTAGTATTCTAGCTATTTGACTGGCTGTGTGACCTTCAGCCCATAATTTTTTTAACTTATCAGTTTTTTCATGTGTCCAAGACATATTTACTTATAATAACCATATTTTGCATATACAAATATATTGAACACAATATGTTGATTAAAAAACTGCCCAAAAACTGCAAAATATAGAAAAATCCTTATATATCCACATTTTTTAACCTTTTTTTTAAATTAACTGTTAATGAGAAACTTATGATTACCGCGGAACATAAATATAAAATTGGTGTAAGAAGATTTGGTTTAATAAACTGGATTGGCTTTTACACACTTTATTTTAAAGAAGTGCAAAGGTTTTTAATTGTTTGGATTCAAACGATTGTCTCACCAATAGTGACGATGCTTTTATTTTTAACTGTATTTAGTTTAGCAATCGGGTCTGATAGATCTGATGTTTTAGGATATAAATTTACTACATTTTTAGTACCTGGATTGATTGCAATGCAAATAATGCAAAATGCTTTTGCTAATACATCATCTTCATTAATGATTTCGAAAGTTCAAGGTAATATTGTAGACATTTTGTATCCTCCTTTGTCACCAGGGGAAGTTACTTTTTCAATTATTTTAGGCGGAGTTACAAGAGGAATAGTTGTGGGCCTTTTTTCAATTTTGGTGTCGTTGATTTTTATTAAAATTCCTTTTAATAATATTTTTTATGTAGTTACTTTTGCGATACTTGGCTCATGCTTCCTTTCGTCTCTAGGATTTATTGCTGGTTTATGGGCAGAAAAATTTGACAATATGGCAGCAGTGACAAATTTTATAGTGGTTCCTTTATCATTTTTATCAGGAACTTTTTTTTCAATAAATAGGCTGGAAGGACCTCTTTATATAATAAGCCAATTTAATCCATTCTTTTATATAATTGACGGTTTTAGATATGGCTTTCTCGGGCAGTCAGATGCAAATATTTATAATGGACTTATTATCCTACTTATTTGTAACGCTTTTTTACTTACTGTATGTTATCTACTTTTTAAAAGAGGTTATAAAATAAAATTTTAATATTATGAGCGCGATTCTTGAAACATA
>VMHT01072737.1_pt1 | contig 15261 bp, 13 predicted proteins | sample 4693611 | NCBI WGS metagenome assembly VMHT01 (sample SAMN12280063, study PRJNA550983) | marine metagenome | isolation source: seawater sampled from same location over 5 years 0.02-0.2 micron viral filtrate | place: USA: collected off the coast of southern California halfway between the port... ... | reverse complement strand
ATATAAATTTTTGTTAATTCCAAAGATATTCGTCTCTAATAATAAACTTTTTTCCTTAAAGGTTGGTCTGTAGCCAACATTTGCTATGCCTTTTTTACTAAAATTATTACCTATAACTTTAACAGCATATACACCTAAACGTGGTAAAACATAGTTGTTGAGTTTTATATTGCATGTTGGAAATCCAATTTTACGACCCCTTTTTTTTCCTTTTATTACTTTTCCCTCTATAGACCAGTCACGGTTTAATAATTTGTTTGCCTCAATAATTTTACCTTGTTGTATTTTTTTTCTGATTAATGTGGAAGAAATAAATTTATTATCTTTTTTATATGGCTTAGTAATAATATTTTCGAAATTATATTTTTTTTGATATTTTTTTAATGTTTCAATATTGCCTTGACGATTGAAGCCAAATTTAAAATTTTTACTTACATATAAATATTTTGATTTAATTTTTTTAAAAATAATCTTCTTAATAAATTCTTCAGCAGAAAGTGAAGAAAATTTTTTATTAAATTTTATGATAACTAAAAAGTCTAATTTAAATTTTTTAAGTTGATTTTTTTTTTGTTTTTCTGAATTTATTCTATGATATTTAATTTTTTTATTAAAAAACATCACCGGCACTGGTTCAAATGTCATCATACCAAAAGGTAATTTATTATTAATTGCTTTTTTTTTTGCTTCTTTAATCACTTTTTGATGACCTAAATGTATTCCATCGAAATTACCTATAGCCATTACACTTCTAAAATGTTTTGAGTTAACGTTTGTGTTTTTATAAATTTTCATACTACCACTTTAATTCCCTTTGAAAAAAATTTACTTTTACTTTGTATTTTTCTATTAATTTTTTAATTTCAGAAATATCTCCATATTCATCTCGATGCACACCTTCAGATATAAATACACAATCTATATTTGTATTATTTGCCCCTTTAATATCTGTTCTTAAATTGTCACCAATAGCTAATACTCTTTCACTCTTACCAAAACACATATTATAAATTTCATTATATGGTTTACCGTAATAAATTGCCTTCCCACCAATATCCTCAAAAATTTTTGCAATATATCCTGCGCAAAATTCTTCTTTATCACCTCTGTGAACGGTTAAGTCTGGATTAGTGCAAACTAATTTTTTTGAGATATATTTTTTTAAAAAATCTTTATACCAATCTAATTTCGTTTCTCTTTCATCAAATAAACCAGTGCATAATATGTAATTGCATTTTTCAATGGTTGTTTTGTTTTCTTTTACTTTTTCAAAAATATTTTGATCTCTTTCTGGGCCCAAGTGGAAAAAGAATTTTCCGAATTTTTCTTGATTTATTGCGTGCATTGCGGCCTCACCTGAGGTCATCACATTTGAAAGATATTTTTTATCCATATTCATTTTTAATAAAAAATTAATAACGTTTGAACTGGGTCTTGGAGCATTAGATAAAAAAATGATTTTTTTTGAATTTTTGTTAAGTTGATCTACAGCCTCAATAGCTTTAGGGTTGAGCACAACTCCGTTGTGAATTACGCCCCATAAATCTATAACAAAAGTATCATAGGTTTTATATATATCTGATAAGTGGTTAAGTTCTTTCAATTTACAATTTTTTCCTTTTAATCATTAAAAAATACTGAATTTATTGGATTTTTTAATGAATTTTACCTCTTGAAATCTAATTAAAACATACCATATCAGCACTACATAAAAATTTATAGGAGAAAATATATATGAAATTTAGACCCCTACACGATCGTGTGCTTATCAAAGTATTGGACAGTGAAGAAAAAACCGCAGGAGGGATAATTATCCCAGATACAGCTAAAGAAAAGCCTCAGGAAGGTGAAGTAGTAGCCGTAGGGCCAGGTGCTAAAAATGAAGACGGTAAGATCGCCCCAATGGATGTTAAAATTGGAGACATAGTTCTTTTTGGAAAGTGGTCCGGAACCGAAGTAAAAATTGACGGTAAAGAATACAGCATTATGAAAGAGTCGGACATAATGGGAATTTCAAAAAGTAAAAAATAACCTTTAGAGGAGAATAAAATGGCAAAAATAATTAAATTTGACACAGAAGCTAGATCAAAAATGCTTACTGGAGTTAATACTTTAGCTAATGCAGTAAAAGTTACGTTAGGACCAAAAGGTCGAAACGTTGTTATGGATAAATCTTACGGAGCCCCAAGAACTACTAAAGATGGCGTTTCTGTCGCAAAAGAAATTGAGCTTGAAGATAAGTTTGAAAATATGGGTGCACAGATGGTAAAAGAAGTTGCTAGCAAAACAAATGATAACGCTGGTGATGGAACAACTACTGCAACTATATTAACACAAGCGATAGTTAATGAAGGACTTAAATACGTAACTGCAGGTATGAATCCAATGGATATTAAGAGAGGTATCGACAAAGCAGTAGAGCAAGTTATTGATAAATTAAAAACATCTTCTAAAAAAGTCAAAGCTAACGAAGAAGTTGCTCAAGTTGGAACAATTTCAGCAAATGGCGAAAAGTCAATTGGTGACATGATATCAAAAGCAATGCAAAAAGTTGGTAACGAAGGTGTGATAACAGTTGAAGAGGCAAAAGGAGTTGAGACTGAATTGGATGTCGTGGAAGGTATGCAGTTTGATCGAGGATATCTATCTCCTTACTTCGTAACAAATACTGAAAAAATGACTACAGAGTTAGAAAATCCCTTAGTTCTTTTGGTTGAAAAGAAATTAACTAATTTGCAACCAATGGTTCCTTTATTAGAGTCAGTTGTTCAAGCTAATAGACCATTAATGATTATTTCTGAGGATGTTGAAGGTGAAGCTTTAGCAACTTTAGTTGTAAACAAGTTAAGAGGCGGTCTAAAAGTTGTAGCTGTTAAAGCCCCAGGCTTTGGTGACAGAAGAAAAGCAATGTTAGAAGATATTGCTATTCTTACTGGTGGTCAGGTAATCTCAGAAGACCTTGGTATTAAATTAGAAAATGTTAAAATCGGAGACCTTGGTTCTTGTAAAAAAGTAAAAATTGATAAAGAGAACAGTACAATTGTAGCTGGTGAAGGTAAAAAATCCGATATCGAAGCAAGATGTAATCAAATTAGATCTGAGATCAATGAGACAACATCAGACTACGATAAAGAAAAGCTTCAAGAAAGATTAGCTAAACTTGCTGGAGGTGTTGCCGTAATTAAAGTTGGTGGTGCTACTGAAGTAGAAGTTAAAGAAAGAAAAGATAGAGTTGAAGATGCTCTAAATGCAACTAGAGCTGCTGTTGAAGAAGGAGTGGTAATAGGTGGTGGATGTGCCCTACTTTATGCAGCCCAAGATTTAGATAGCGTAAAAGTAAAAGGCGATGATCAGAAAGCTGGTGTTGAGATCGTAAAAAAAGCTCTTCAAGCTCCAATCAGACAAATTACTGCTAACGCAGGTGTTGATGGTTCTGTAGTTGTAGGTAAACTTTTAGAAGGTAAAAAAGCTTCTCAAGGTTATGATGCTCAAAACGAAGATTATGTAGATATGTTTGCTAAAGGAATTATTGATCCAACTAAAGTTGTAAGATCAGCTTTACAAGATGCAGCATCAATTGCAGGATTATTAATCACTACAGAAGCTATGATCGCCGATAAACCTGAGGAAAAAGATGCTGGTCCTGCAATGCCTCCAATGGGCGGCGGCATGGGTGGAATGGGCGGTATGGGTGGAATGGGAATGTAAATCCTCCATTACACTCAAACTGATATTTAAAAGGCGAGTTTTAACTCGCCTTTTTTTTTAATAAGAAAATTTTATTGATTATTTATTAAAGGTTAGCCTGTAGTATATTTATCTACAAACACAACTATTTCAAAAAAGCTTCAACTTTAATTTATTTTTTAAGTTTGATAATTAAATACGGACAAAGAAACTTGGGGAAAATAGCAATTAATAATGATTTAATTTTTAAAAATTTAATCAAATTATAGGATATTTTTATTAAATTATTACTAAACAATCTTTTCTTAAATTCTAAATCTGAGTCTAAGCGATCAAATATATCTTTTAAAGGGTGTGTAAAAGTTATAGGTAAATTTAGTCTTTTTAATTTAAAATATGTACAATCAAAATTTAAATTATTAAGAATATTATTATATTTTTCTTTCCCAAGTTGTTTGATTAAACTTTTTTTTCTTAAGTACTTAAATGTAAATTTTGGAAAAAATGGTACAAAAAATTCGTAAAAATGCGGTTCGAATGGAAAAGAATAGTTTGGGCACTGCATGAAAATAACTGAATTTTTGTCTTTTAAATACTTTACGCAAGTTTCTAAATGAGATGAAATATCTTGTGTATGTTCTAGTACATTCATTGAAAAAATAAAATCAAACTTATCTTTAGTATTTAAATTTTCCAAAGTTGTTGTATGTACATTTAATTTATTTTTATTAATTATTTTACTCCTCAATTCATCAGTAAATCCTGTAAATCCACCAGGTTCAATTGAAGTCACATTATAATTTTGACTCAAAAAACTTGTAAGTAGATGAATACCTCCACCCACCTCAAGTATTTTTTTTTCTGAATTTAAGAATTTTTTAATTGTACCGTAGCAAAAGATTGCATCAGCTTTTGCGTTATCATAATATTCTTTTATATCTTGAAAATTTTTCTTTCTTTGAAAAGAAAATTCTTCAAGACTTAAATTATTTTGGATATAAGATTCTATATCATTCATATATAAACATTTTCAACTAATGTGATCTAAAAATAATTTTAAGCTGGCAGCTTTTTTTTTTGCAATAAATAAACATGCATTTGAACTGAGCATCAAACCATCTTTAAGGACTCTTAAATTATTATCAGCCAAAGTTTTACCCGTAGAAGTTATATCTGTAATGATTTCTGATGAACCTGTAAATGGGTAAGTTTCAGTAGCACCAAGACTTGATATTAACTTGTATTGGGTAACTCCCTTGGAAATTAAAAAATCATTCGTTAAATTTGGATATTTAGTTGCCACTCTCAATCTTGTATTTCTTTTAGATCTAATATCAAATGATACCTCTTCGAGATCCGCAATAGTCTGCACATCAATCCAATCATTTGGTACTGCAATGACTAAGTTGGCATTACCAAAATCAAGTTTTTTTTGAACATTTATTTTACTCTGCAAGTTTTTATCAGACTCTTTTAAGAGATCTAGCCCGGATATACCTACGTCTAAAGTGCCATCTCCTAATCTTTGAATAATTTCTTTGGCGTGAAGAAAAATAATCTTAATATTGGATTTGTTTTCTATAGAACCAAAATAATTTCTTTCTTTTTCGCTTTGTAAAATCTTAAGCCCCCTATCGTTAAAAAATGATATCGATTTATCTTTTAATCGTCCTTTACTCGGCAAGCCTATAGTAATTAAATTTCTCATATATTTTTTAAATTAATTGCAGCTCCAACAGCTGGAATGTTCTTTTTAGCTCCCAAACTTTTAAGTAAATTATCATAACGGCCACCCCTGGCAATTTCTTTTTTTTCTGAAAATACTTCAAATACAATTCCAGTATAATATTCTACATCTCTTCCAAAATTTGCAATGAAGTTAATGTCTTGATTAAGTTTTTTAAGGTTAAGAATAGATTTAAAATCTTTAAATATATTTTTTTTTAGATTATTTTTGTTAGCAAAATCTAATAACTTTTCATCAAGTTCTGAGAGTTTGCAATTAATCTTTAAAAAAGATGTAATAATTTTTACAATTTTTTTTCCATCAGCAAAAGATCTCGGATCTTTAATCTTTTTATCAAATCTTTTTAAAATTTCTGATATTGACCTTCCAGCAACAACTTTATCCTGATCTTGTTTTTTCATTTCATAAAATTTTTTTTTATCAGCATCAAAAGTAACCACATCAATATCCGTATTTTTCTCTAATCTTTTTAATAGCTCCTCAAAATAACTTGGTCTCCAAAAATGTCTTATTAGTCTTAACTTCCATCTTTCAGGCATGTCTAGAGCATTAATCAATCTTTTAAATAAACTTACGTCTCCAACTTTAATTTGAACTCTCTTTTTTTTTATCTTTTTTGCTGAACTTAAGATTGTGCTTAGAACTTTTAAATCATCCTGAATTTGATTTTTTGAACCTAAAATCTCTATTCCCAATTGATCATTTATAAAATTTGTACCTTTTTTACCTGATCTTCTATAAGCTTGGCCAGAATAATAAATTTTCGGAGAAGATTTTTTTTGCAAGAAGCTGATGCATGAAGCAACTGTTAAATCTGGTCTTAAGCACATCGTTTTTCCATCCTCTCTATCAAAAGTAAGCATTGAACTTCTAAATTTTTCACCAGACCTTTCAATAATATAATCTGAGTCTAAAAGAATATCAGGCTCTAACAAGACAAAACCATTACTTTTAAAAGTTTTAATTATTGTTTCAGATAATTTTTTTGATTTCATTTACTAATTTTTTTATTTCAATTGATTGTTCTTTGCCAGAACTTAAATTTCTTAGAGTTGGTTTACCTGATTTAATTTCATCCTCTCCATATAAAATAACAGCTGGAGATTTTATTTTATTGGCATATTCCATTTGTTTTTTTAATTTACTTTCTCCTGGATAAATTTCAGTACTAACACCAGCTTGCCTCAATATTGTTTGAACGTTTATGTATTCTTTCATCAAATTCTTATCAAATACGCAGATCACTACGGGTTTAGATTGCTTCACTTTAAATTCTTTTTTTTGCATTAAGGCATAAACCATTCGATCTAATCCGATTGATATGCCTGTGGCAGGAGCTTCATAGTTACCGAAATTGTTAACTAAATTATCATATCTTCCTCCGCCTCCTATGGATCCAAATTGAATTACCTGTCCTTTATTGTTTGTTACATCAAATTTTAAATTAACTTCAAAGATTAACCCTGTGTAATACTCTAGTCCTCGAATAATAGATGGATCAAATTCATAATTATTAAAATCATAATCTTTAAAAATTTTAAACATTTCGATTAGATCCTCTGTTTCTGGTGATTTTTTCTTAAGTGTTTCTATTATAATTTCAATTTCTTTAGATTTTAAATTTGCTCCTTTAGTGAAATCTCCAGATTTATCTTTTCTACCAACTCCCAATAGCTCTTTTACTCCATCCCAACCAAGTCTATCAATTTTATCCAGCGCTCTTAAAATAGTAAGTTTTTGCTTTTCATCTTTTACATCTATCTTTTTAAATAATTCTTCAGTTATTTTTCTTGATGATATCTTAACTATATACTCCGATTTAGCTAAGCCACACTTTTCAAGAATTTCTGAGATCATCACACACAATTCGGCATCTGCTTGTAAACTTTTAGTACCCACAAAATCAGCATCGAATTGTAAAAATTCTCTAAATCTTCCTGGTCCAGGTTTTTCATTTCTCCAAACAGTTCCTAATTGATATCTTTTAAATGGTTTAGGGATTTCTAGATAATTTTTTGCAACGTATCTTGCAAGTGGCGCTGTAAGATCATATCTCAAAGACAACCATTTATTATCATCCTTAAATGAAAATACACCTTCATCAGGTCTATCTTTATCTGGTAAAAATTTTCCAATACTGTCTGAATACTCAAAACTTGGAGTTTCGAGATATTGAAAACCGTATTTGATCATAACTTCTTTAATATTAGAAATTATAAAATCACGTACTAGTAATTCTTTTTCTTGTCTATCTACAAACCCCAATGGAAGTTCTTTCGAGGGTTTGTTATTTTTTTCTTTTGTCATTGTTTGGTACAGCAGGGTGGACTCGAACCACCGACCCCTAGTTCCACAAACTAGTGCTCTAACCAACTGAGCTACTGCTGCATTCTAGTTATATTTATCTTAATTTTTATAAAATTTATATGTTTTTGATTATAAGCTAAGCAATAGCCTAGCATGCATTCTGTGAGAATGTGTTCTAAGTGTAGATAATTTGTTTGTAATAATCATATACATCTATTTAAGAAATAAATGTGTCTTTTTCAAGAGGGAATTAGCGGGACAATAAAAAAGCTAGGCTTATATTAGTGCCCCGTTAACCAGTGATTTTGGAAATTTAGATTAAGATGTTTTCTGCAGTTTTACTGCTGAAGGACCTTTTTCCGTGCTCTCCACTTCAAACGTTAACTCATCACCTTCGTTTAAATATTTTAAACCTGCTTCTCTAACAGCTGAAGAATGAACGAACACGTCTTTTTCTTTGTCTTCTCTTTCAATGAAACCATATCCTTTAGTACCATTGAACCACTTTACTTTACCTTTTAGTGTACTCATATTATTTATTTTTCCTTATTATTATTAACTTTAACTAATCAAAGATTAGTTATGAGCACCTTTAATAGATTAGCTCGATAAAAGTCAATAGGAGAAAATATTATTTAATTTAATTGTTTTTTTGCAATAATGGTTAAAATATAAGGGCAATTAGGCTAGTTAATGCTAATAAACCTATACCTAAGTAAATAAATTTATTTTTTTCAATATGAGAAACTATTTTTTGCATATTAGTATCGTTATAGCTTAATCCTCCATCAAGGTTGGTAGATTTACTAAATCCTTGATCTCTACCTATTTGTAGAAATTTTGATTTTCTGTGGTCATATATCTCCTCTTTACTAAAGTTTTCAAAATTTTTTAAATTTTTTATAATAGAATCTTTGATATCTGCGGCAATACTTTCGGGATCTCTATGTGCTCCACCTAATGGTTCGGAAATTATCTCATCGATGACTCTAAGTTTAAGTAAATCTTTTGCTGTCAGTTTCATTGCTTCTGCTGCTTGCAATGATTTACTAGGATCGCGCCAAAGAATTGATGCACAGCCTTCCGGTGAAATGACTGAATAAATAGAATTCTCTAACATAATAACTTTGTTAGAAGATGCTAAAGCAATTGCACCTCCTGAACCACCTTCACCAATAATAATTGAGATATTAGGAACTGTTAAAGCCATACTACATTCAATTGAATTTGCGATAGCTGATGCTTGTCCTCTTTGTTCTGCTCCTAATCCAGGATAAGCTCCTGGTGTATCTATAAAACTCACTACAGGAATCTGAAAACGATTAGCTAACTGCATCAATCGTATACATTTTCTATATCCCTCAGGTCTCATCATTCCAAAATTTCTTTCAATTCTACTATTTAAATCTTCTCCTTTTTCCTGACCAATAACCAAAACAGATTTGTCGTTAATTAATCCAAAGCCAGCAATAACAGATTTGTCATCACCAAAGTATCGATCACCAGATAATAATGTAAATTGAGAAAATATTTTTTTAATATAAAAATTTGCTCTTGGCCTATCTTCGTGTCTTGCAACTTGAGTTTTTTGCCAGCTATTTAAATTTGCATAGGTTTCTTTCAATTTTTCATTAATTTCATTTTGAGTATTTTTTATTTTTTGAGTATCGACTTCGGAAATTCCTTCAGAACCAAATGGGCTTTTTAAGCCATCAACTTCTTGTTCGAGTGCTTTAATTTCTTTTTCAAATTCTAAATAATTTTTCATACTGAGCTAATAATGCTACTATTAATGTATTATAATAAAATGTAAAGATTGTATCACTATGAGTATTATAGAGAAAAATGGGCTTAAGATCAGATCTAGTTTATTTGATTTCATAAATAACGAAGTCATACCTGGAACAAACATCAAACAAGATGAATTTTGGGACAATTTTGAGAAAATTGTTCACGAGCTTGCCCCAATGAATAAAAATTTAATTCAAAAAAGAAAAAATATTCAAAAAAAAATTGACGAGTGGCATATACAAAATAACGGTAAAGAATTTAACAAAAAAGAATATACGGAATTTTTAAAATCAATTTCTTATATTGTTGAGGAAAAAGAGGACTTTAGTATACAGACTGCTAACGTGGATAATGAAATATCTATAATAGCAGGTCCACAACTTGTTGTTCCAGTTGATAATGCAAGATATGCCTTGAACGCTGCTAATGCAAGATGGGGTAGTCTTTATGATGCTTTATATGGAACTGATGTAATTCCAGGAGAAAAAGTTAAAGAATTTAATAAGGAAAGAGCTAATAAGGTAATAACGTATGTAAGAAAATTTTTAGATGAAATTGCTCCTCTTGATATTTTAAGTTGGAGTGAAATATCAGAGATTAGAGTTAAAGATAAAGATTTAATATTTTTAAGTGATAAAAAAGAAATACATCTTAAAGATAAAAATCAGTTTGTAGCCTTTACTGGAAAAAAAGAAAAACTTAATTCAATTTTAATTAAAAACAATAATCTTCATATTGAGATTTCAATTGACTCCAATCATATTGTTGGAAAATTCGATAAAGCCTCTATTTCAGATGTAATAGTTGAGTCAGCAATTTCCACAATTATAGATAATGAAGACTCTGTTGCTGCGGTTGATGCTGAAGATAAAGTAAAATGTTATCGTAATTGGCTAGGTTTAATGAAAGGAGATCTCACAGCCGACATGGAAAAAAATGGAAAAAAATTTATAAGAAAGTTAAATCCTGATAAAATTTATACGTCTAAAGATGGAAAAGAAATTGCTCTTCATGGAAGAGCACTTTTATTAAATAGAAATGTAGGCCATCTGATGACGAACCCCGCTATTCTTTTAAAAGACGGTTCGGAAATACCTGAGGGTATAATGGATGCATTTATTTCTACCTTGTGTGCATTACATGATTTTAAAAATAAAAAAAATTCCCGAACTGGCTCTGTTTATATTGTCAAACCTAAGATGCACGGCCCAGAAGAAGTTGCTTTCACTAATAATCTATTTGAAAAAGTTGAAGAAGTTTTAAACATAAAAAAATATTCAATTAAAGTTGGTATCATGGATGAAGAAAGAAGAACTACGGTTAATTTAAAAGAATGTATTAGACAGGTAAAAAATAGGATTGTTTTCATTAATACCGGTTTCTTAGATCGAACTGGAGATGAGATGCACACATCTTTTGAAGCTGGACCAATGATTTTTAAAGGTGAAATGAAAAAATCAACTTGGTTAGGAACTTACGAAAACTGGAATGTTGATATTGGGTTGAGGTGTGGTTTTTCCGGTAAAGCTCAAATTGGGAAAGGTATGTGGGCAATGCCAGATCAAATGGCAAATATGATGGAACAAAAAATTGGGCATCCAAAATCAGGAGCGAATTGTGCATGGGTGCCTTCACCCACAGCTGCTACTTTACACTCTATGCATTATCATAAAGTAAATGTTTTTGATGAACAAAATAAAATTAAATTAAGAAGTAGAGCTAAACTCGAAGATATTTTAGAAATTCCAAAAGCTGATAGACCTAACTGGGCAATTGATGACATCAATAGAGAATTAGAAAACAATGCTCAAGGAATTTTAGGTTATGTAGTTAGATGGATAAACCAAGGTGTTGGTTGTTCAAAAGTACCTGATATAAATAATGTTGGTCTAATGGAAGATAGGGCTACACTGAGAATTTCATCCCAACATATCGCTAATTGGTTACATCATGGTATTTGTAAGAAAGATCAGGTTATGGAAGTAATGAAAAAAATGGCGAAAATTGTTGATGATCAGAACAAGAATGACATCCATTATCAAAAAATGTCTGATAATTTTGAGAAGTCTTTAGCATTTTCCGCAGCTTGTGATCTTATATTTAAAGGCAGAGTACAACCCTCTGGTTACACAGAACCTTTGCTGCATCAAAAAAGATTAGAGAGAAAATCCTCTAATTAATTTCCTGTAACTGGCACTCTGTTTTTAAAGGCAGAAAATAAAGTTCCGTCATCCAATTGCTCAATTTCTCCGCCTACGGGTAAACCTTGGGCCAATTTAGTTATTTTTAATTTATCGTTTTTAATTGTGTCTTCAATATAATGAGCAGTAGTTTGCCCCTCGACTGTGGCGCTAGTAGCAATAATCACTTCTTTTAGATTATTTTTTTTTATTCTTTTAACAAGAGACTCGATTAATAGATTTTTCTGTTCATAGTTTTCATTAGAATTTAAGGTTCCACCTAGAATATGATAATGGCCTTTATAAATGTTAGCAGAGTCTATTACCCACATATCTGCAAGGTTTTCAACAACGCAAATCTTATCGTAAGAATTATCTGAAGAACATATGCAAACTTTATCAATAATTTTTAAATTTCCACAATCTATACATCTTACAACTTTTTTATAAACTTGTGCTAAAGATTTAGCTAAAGGCTTGACCATATTATCTTTATTATTTATCAATTTTAGAATTATTCTTTTAGCAGACTTAGGTCCTAATCCAGGCAATTTTGAAAATTGTTGAATTAATTCATTTATTTCTGGAATATCATTATCCATTAGAAAGGAAGTTTAAAATCTAAGGGTAAATTTAGTCCGCCCGTTGCTTTTGACAATTCTTCAGCAGATCTCTTTTTCAAATTTTCTTTAGCATTATTATATGCTGCTATTATCAAATCATTAATAATTTCTTGGCTTTCTTTTTTAGCCACATCACTAATGATTATTGACTTTAATTCATAATCACCTGATAAGATGACTTTTACAATATTACCACCAGCTTCTCCCTCTACTTCAATTTTTTTTATTTGATCTTGAGCTTCTTTCATTTTTTCTTGCATAGCTTTAGCTTTTAATAACATGTCAGAAAAATTAGTCATTTACTCCTCTTCTTTAAGATCAATTAATTTAGCGTCTGAGAAAATTTTTTGGAAATCTTGAGCAATTTTGCTTTTCTTGAATTCTTCTATTTTATTACTTTTATCTTCTAAATTTTGTTCATAAATACTCTTTGCATCACTATTTTTGCTTAGTGAAATAATCCATCTTTCACCTGTCCACAAAAGTAACTTTTCTGTTAAATTTTTAATAAAATTTTTATTTAGTTTTTCATTAAAACTAATATTAATAGTTCCTTTATTAAAACTTAATAATTTTACATTTCTCTCAAGGTCAAATTTAAGTTCTATTTCTTTTTCTTTGTTAGCTTGGTTAATTAAATCTTGGAAACTTGTAATTTCAATTTTGACTCTTTGATTATCTTTTAATAAATTTTTAACAGGATTAGTTTTTATCTGATTAGTGCTTTTGAGCTGATTTTTAATTTGATTGGGTGTGTTGGCTTCTAATGTTTTATCGTTATTTTTTTTTTCAATAAAATTTTCTTTTGCTGGTTGATTTAAATCAATATCTTGGTTGATTAATTCTTTTTTACCATCAGCGCTTATTAAATGTACAAGCTGCATAATATACATTTCCAACGTTAAATTTTCATTCCCAATTAATCTTAAATCATCAATTGTTTTAATAGTAAGTTGCCAAAATAAACCTATATCTTGCATATCTATATTTTTAGAATATTCGTCTACCATTTGAACTTCTGACTCAGAGATTGACATATCCTTTTCTATCGAACCTAAACTTATTCTTCTACTAAACAGATAGATAACTTCTAAAATATCATTTAAAAAATTCTTTGCGTCCAGGCCATCATTGATAAGATTACGGAGTAGTTTAAGAGCCTCTTTTTCGTTTCCAATTAAAACTTCTTTAAATAAAGATATAACTTTGCTTTTATCTGCTAACCCTAACATTTGTCTGACGTCATTCTCCTCTACTTGCTTATTTTCTTTAATCGACTGAAAAATTAATGCTCTATCTAATAATGAAATCGAGTCCCTTACTGAACCTTCGGATGATCTTGCAATTAGTTTTATGGCATCATCTGATATTTTGCCATTTTCTTTGCCTGCAATTTTTTTTAGATGTTCTGTGAGCTGACTAACACTCACTCTTTTTAAATCAAATCTTTGACATCTTGATAAAATAGTAACGGGTATTTTTCTTACCTCGGTAGTAGCTAAAATAAATTTTAAACTTTGAGGAGGTTCTTCTAATGTTTTAAGCAAGCCATTAAAAGCTTGTTTGGACAGCATATGCACTTCATCAATTATAAATATCTTAAATTTTGCACTTGTAGGACTATACTTCGAATTCTCGATTAATTCTCTTACATCGTCTATTCCAGTTTTAGATGCAGCATCCATCTCCAGGATATCTATATGATTAGAATTAATGATCTCTTGACACGTTGGGCAAAATTTTTCTGATGAGCAATTTATTTTTGTTTCATCATTTTTTTGACAATTTAAAGCCTTGGCTATTAATCTGGCTGTTGTAGTTTTTCCTACTCCTCTAATTCCAGTTAATAGATATGCGTTTGGAGTTTTTCCAAGTTTGATTGCATTAGTAATTGTTTGGGCCATAACTTCTTGGCCTATCAAATCCTTAAACTCTTGAGGTCTATATTTTAGTGCTAGAATTTTATTTGTCATTTTTAAGAGGCAGGCAACAACCTGAAAAATTTTCACTACGGCTGCTTCTTTTCAGACCTGACCGGGTTTATGAAACATCCACCTGATGCCAACCTCAATATGAGTATATCAAGATCAATTTAAATACTACAAGACTAGATTTGAATTTTGTGGACTATTTTTGCCTAAATTTTGAAGATTCGTACACTCCAAGTATGTCCAAAGTTTCTGTATGAAAGCCAAGTTCTTCTAATGCCTTTTTTACTCCAGCTTGCTCTAAATGACCTTCAAGATCTAAATAAAAGTTTGCTTGATCAAAAGTATTTTTGACAGAAAAACTTTCTAGCTTTGTAAGGTTTACTTGATTGGTAGCGAATCCTCCAAGACATTTATAAAGAGCCGACGGTTCACTTTTTACTCTGAAGATGCAGCTAGTAATATAATTTTTATTCTTATCATATTCAGGTTGTTCAATATTTTTTCCCATTATTAAAAAACGAGTAACGTTTCCTTTATCATCTTCTATATTTTTTTGTAAAATTTTTAATTTATACATTTTTGCTGAAAGATCTGAGGCTATCGCTGCTATAGTTTTGTCATTTCCTTCAGCTAAATCTTTTGCAGAACCTGCAGTATCTACAGAAATAATAGACTGAAAGTTATTTTTTGAAATAATATTTTGACATTGGCTAATAGCCTGAGCATGGCTTCTAACATACTTAATATCCTTCATGGTTGCATCGGGTTTTCCAAGAAGATTATGTTCTACAGGAAGAAAGAATTCACCATGAATTTGTAATTTATATTTTGGTAATAAGTAATGAATATCAGCTACTCTACCAGCTAAAGAATTTTCAATTGGAATTACTATTTTACAATTTGGATCGTTATAAGCTTTTTTAAAAGTATCTTCAAAGGTCGCGCAGGTTTTTATTTCTGCATCCTTATATAATTTTTCTACAGCTATGTGGGAA
>VMHT01167100.1_pt1 | contig 15266 bp, 31 predicted proteins | sample 4693611 | NCBI WGS metagenome assembly VMHT01 (sample SAMN12280063, study PRJNA550983) | marine metagenome | isolation source: seawater sampled from same location over 5 years 0.02-0.2 micron viral filtrate | place: USA: collected off the coast of southern California halfway between the port... ... | reverse complement strand
AGGTTCGATGTCCCAAACTGACCAGCGGTCAAGTTCTGCCGGATCCATCTCATTGACCTGATAGTGTTCTCCGTGCTCACCGCCGTTGACGGCTGCGAAGATGATGGTATCGGCATGGAGATTGTGACCGTTCAGTTTGCGACTGTCGGTCAGTTCGAAAATCCCTTGGCGAACTTCGAGGGTAGCTCGATCAACTTCATCAAGGAACAAGCAGACAGGCTCTTCACATGCTTGCTTGAACCAATCGGGAGGATTGAAGCTGGTGCGATTGCCTTCAATGCTAGGCAGTCCAACCAAGTCACCCTCGGTCATCTGGCTGGCACGACGCTCGACAACTGGCAAGCCGGCAGCGGCAGCCAATTGGTAAACAACTTGGCTCTTGCCAATACCGTGGCGACCACGGAGAAGAACTGGCAGGCGAGCAGCACTCACTGAAGGTGCAAGGCTCACAAAGGTTTTGAAGTCAACACTCATTTATCTCTCTCCCTTACACTAGTATATTACCACCGATCCATAGTATGTCAACTTTTTATTTACCTTTTCTTCACTTTTATTTGCCCTTGACTGCTTTACATTACTTATGTATTTAGCACACGCTGGCAATCGCTCCCAATCGCTGACATATGCTGGCAATCAGTAAATTATTGTTATTACTGGCATATCAGGGCTGGCAACAAGTAAAAAATCGTTATACCAATTACTTAGTAACCGTGCAAGTTTTGCAGTCAATTGCGCACATTTTGTAGACAAAGCTGTAAACACCTGAATTCTATAGCATTGCTAGCCCATAAGCTACCACAACAAGAGACGTAGCGATACCACAGACAGCTACAAACTCAGACCACTCTTGCATTACATTACTCCTAGTATACTTACTCTATTATTACTTATATTATTATGGTGTGCCTTCAAGATGCGGTCAGTATTTATCATCCATATCCTCTAGCTTGTCGAGCAGCCAATCAAAGAACCTCCACAGTATTCTATGCAACACTATACCAGCAGCGAATGATACAATCATTGTAGCCACTACCTTCAGTGTGTACAGCATTTTATTCTGTGCCTTTTCCTTTTTGTTGTTCTTCCAGTTGTCCTCGGCGTAAGAGATCTGCGACGCTTGGACCACTAGGAACAAGGGTGAGAGGATGTCCACACTGCGGGCAATTGTGACTACCCTCTGGCAATACCATTTCAAATTCACAAGAAGGCATGAGTCCGTTATTAACACTTCCTACACTAGGACACCTGTATCGATATTCTAGGTGTGTTCTCTTTCTCACTTTTAGAACTCCTCACAAGCAGGTTGATTCGGATCACACGGTAGCGAGCGTCGCCAAAAGCTGTCGTCTGGTTTGATAATATAGCTTCGGACTCGATAATACTCTTGCTCATCTCCGGCGGCTACTAGTTCCTCATCAGTCTCTACCTTGAAAACGAATTTGCAAACCTTAACAGCAGTGGCGGCGCTCTCCTTCACACCTTTGCCGATTGCCTTAGTTTTACTGTTACTCAGAAAGAGAGCGACCTTACAATATCGGTTGAACTGTGACATTTCTTTAGTACGAGCATCCACCCTATCACAACACTTGCGGACATCCGTTGGTGTCTTATAGAACTTCATAGAACATCCCGAGGCGAACATCATCAATAGTAAAATCGATGCTGCAATACCAAGCATAGTAATAATGTCGATCAGGTTAAACTTTTTCATCTTCTCTTCCTTTTGATACCAGCTTCATTCATTAGCATGTCCAATACTGGATCTGGTTGGGTTTTAATATTATTCTTTTTACAGTTTTCCCGAGTATATTTTAGCTTGGGTATCCATTCCATATAATACATCACCGAACGAAGGACACGGGGATCTTGCTTCTTCAACATTTGCACGATTTGGTGTGCTTTTGCTCTGACCTGGCGAGGGTTCATTTTGCGTTCAACGTTGTAACTGGGGATCGCTAACACGACCGCTAAAAGCATACTAATCACGATTTATTTTCACTTTCGAGAGCACTAGAATTGCCTTACTTTGAAACCATTGTCCAAGAAGGATTCCTCTTTTCTGCAAGACTCTTGCGACCATAAATAATAATTTAGCTGCCGCTAGTCTCACGTCTTGACATCCAAAATTTCAACCTCAAAGGTAAGATCTTTTCCAGCCATTGGGTGATTGAAATCAGCAAAAACCGTATCATCAGTGAAGTTTGACAAAGCAGCACGATGTACTTCTCCATCAGGACCTTGAAGGGGTACAATCATGCCTTCAGAAAATTCAAAATCACCTGGGAATACTTCTCTTTCCAGGGTTGTCGTTGCTTCCTCAAAGTGAGGTCCATAAGCATCTTCAGCAGCAATAGTGAACGTCTTAGTCTCACCACTAGACATACCGCTCAACTCCCTATCAAAGCCCTCGATCAATTGTCCCGCACCAACGGTAACAGTCATGGGTTCATTTCGGTTGTGGGAACTATCAAATTCAGTTCCGTCTTCTAAAGTCCCTTTGTAATGTAGGGTCACGATGTTTCCCTGTTCGATTTGATTACTCATTATTATTTTCCTCTCCTTGATTTTCAAGGTAAAATTGTTCACAGACACCCAAGAATTTACCAACCGAGTCCCAGATCTGAATATCTAAGTCGTCCAGTTCGTAGTCTTCTTCCTCATCATTATAATATTTGCCGACCTCTTCAGAATCCATCTCAAAGATTTGTTTGTGTTGCAGAATCTCGCCGTCCATAGTGGCAAACCCTGTTACAGAAGTCTCATCTTTTTGAATAGTAACCATAGTGATCAGCTTGTTTTCAAAATAGTGTGTTCCTTTGCTGGCACTCTGTAGCCATTCGACTGGAGATGCCCACTTAGTTTCCACAGTGAGGTGCATTGTGTTGTTGCGTACATTGTACTCATACTCCTCAAGCTCTACCCAACCAACATTACCCCAGTCGTGAAGGTCTGGAACAAGTTCGGTCAAAAGATTGGACGAGCTAACCTCGTAGTCAAACTCAAAATCCTCAGCTTGCTCAGGTGATACATTATAAATCTTAATAAAACTCTTTGTCGAATCCATTATTCTTCCTCCGTAAGTGCAAACGAGCCGATCTCGTCGCCAAGCGTGTGGATCTCGGACATATTGAACTTATCGGGATCATATGGTCCAAGCATTTCAAAGATTGTCTCACCACCCTCGGGCTGGACCTGATGCATCTTATATTCTAATGCGTCTAGTGCCCGCTCTCTCTGCTCAAGGCTGCCGGCGTTGTGTACTTGCAGCATTTCCAACTCAATCTCAGGAAAGTCTTGAGAGTCAACCTCGAATGAAGGGTAGACCCGAACAGTTTCATACTTCTCAGCCCAGTGAATCTTTAACTTCATTCTATTCCTTTCCGAGGGTCAACTTGACCAACTCAGAGGCAGTCGTCTTCAGGACACGAAGACCTTTACGGGCACGAGTACCAGCAGCCTTGTTGCCACCAGCGTTCTTGTTGATGTCATCGCTAAGACTCTCAACCAAGTTTCGAAGTTCTGTCCACTTTTCCAATACATTGCTAGTCATCATTGTCTCCTTTTCTAATGACGTGAGAGGGCTTTCATCCTCTCCAAAGATTTATTGTAATATTCCTCATCGAATTCGCACCCAACAAATGATCTCCCGGTGTTTTTGCAGGCAATCATCGTTGAGCCCGAGCCACTAAAGCAGTCTAGCACAGTTTCTCCAGTCCGTGTATGTGCTTTAATAATTCTTTCTAATAAACTGATTGGTTTTTGTGTTGAGTGCCACCCGGCATACTCTTTACTAGTGGTATGGTTATTTTTGAACCAAACATCAGTTGGAACTTTGCCTAAAGGGTTGTTTACAGCACCATTTCGCACATTCTTTTTCATTTTATAAGGAATCCGTATATCGTCAGGGTAAAATGTAAACTCTTTACCCTTTGAGTACATCAAAATATCTTCATGCTTTCGTGGAAACTTCTTTTTTGTTCGTCCGCCCCAGTCATAAGCCCAGATGATCCAGTTTTGATAATGAGCGCCTGCGACGTTGTTGAGTACATCTAACTTATATCGCAAGAAGGTATCTTGCTTAGTCGTACCCCAAACGTAAAGACACCCACCTGGCTTAAGTACCCTGAAACATTCCTCTGTCCATTGCTTGCACCAACTAAGATATTGCTCCTCAGATGACCACTGGTTGTCCCAGGCGTCTGAAATAATCTCGAAATAAGGCGGGTCAATGACTGCGAGGTCAACCGACTCGTCCTGAAGGGTTTTTAGATACTCAAGGCAGTCCTTCTGTTGAAGATCAATCGTTGTCATTATCCCTCACAATCAATTCGACATCAGTTGTATCTGTGTCTAGTTCTACCCAGACCCTCGCTCCGCAACTAAGCGGCTTGTGAGGGCTGTACCTTACTCTAGCAAACTCTACCCCATCTTTGGTTTTTAGTATAGCCTCGTGAGCATAATTATTTTCTTTGTAAGTCTTGACAGTTAACACAGGCTCATTACTACCATGCTTAGTGTTGCTTCTTATAATGTGTTGATTGACGTGTATTATTTTTTTCATTTTTTGTCCCTCTTGATGCTGATGAAATCAATCTCCTTTGGATTGTCCGGTAAAGTATAATAGTTCCTGACTTGAGCCCAATCCTCATTTCTTACAGTAACAACCTCATTTCGATAGATACTGACCCAAGACTCGCCCAGTTTTGTGGGTTCTGCCTCGGCAACCTTAGATGTGGCGATCTTATGATAGTCGGGGTCGAGTTCGATACCGATATATTTTCTACCGAGCTTCTTAGCGGCGATCGCTGTAGTTCCTGTACCTAGAAACGGGTCTAGGATTGTATCACCCTCTTCGGATGCCATAAGAACAATCCTCTCCACGAGATGGATGGGGAGTTGGCATGGATGTTCGTCACGAGAGCGTCGGTGTTTGATTCTATGAATGTCCGTCCATACATCTGACACGAGCGGACCATAAGGGTGGACCGAGGCTTTTTTGCCGCCGTAGTCCTTCAATAGATGGTTGCACTTCTTCTTGCGGCATCGCTTGTGCGGGTATCGGATCTCTTTGTATTTCGAGTGCCGAGGTTCTTTAGTATAATATAATATTCCGTAGTGCGCTGGCTGCAAAGACTTGCCCATCGGTGCAGACGGTGCATCCCAAGAGATCCAGTGCTGAAAATGCATCTTATCGTTCAGAAAAGCAGAACAATAAGTAAGCCAGCGTGGGATATTGTGAAGAAACAAAGCTCCTGTTGGCTTGAGCACTCGAACGCACTCGTCAAGCCACTCGTAAGTCCAATTCAAATACTCTTCCTCGGCGAGTCTATCCTTGGAGGATTTATATTTCTTGTTCAGATTGAACGGCGGATCAGCAAAAACCACGTCAACAGACTCCGACTCGATGGTCTTCAGTTTGTCGATGCAGTTTCCGTTTATAATACTATTCATTCTGTAGTTCCCGTAGTAGCTTTTGTTTGTTATCGTCCGGCAACTTAGCTAAGTGACCTCGAATAATTTTCTCACGCCAAGGACCAATTGTTAAGGCTAGGCCGGCTTGAAAAGATTCCAGAGTTGGGTAAGGCGACGGTTCATCAAACTTCTTGGGTCGGATTTTTCCATCCTTCTTTCGATAAGACATCAACCCATCACTCATTTGTCCCACAAACTTATAAAATTTATCAAAGACAGTGCGTACAATGTCTTGAACCTCCGGGCGGGCAGAGTACTCAACATATATAAACCAAATATTTTCTCCGCCCCACTTATCTAACTTGCCCTGCACGCTATCAAAATTAGCCAGATCATTGGCAGATCTAGCGGCTGGCTTCCAGCTTCCCTTGTTATCCCGCTTCAATCGGTTCGCTGCTTTTATATCAATACCTAAAAACTCTTTTCCCTTGTAGTAAATCTGGATGTCAGGGAACTCATTTTTGTTTTTTGCCTCCCGAACTTCTACCGGCAGATCTGACAAAAGGTTTTGGATATAAAAAAAGATGGGCTTCTCCACATCCGTGCCATATGTCCTGTATGTATACGAGTTCTGCCGCAAGTCAGTAATCAAATGCTTGCGTAGCTCGTGGTCGCATTCAGCAGCCACTCGGGCTAGCACCTCTGTCCTCAGCTTGTCTTTGTTCATCTTTTTCACCACGAGCCCTTTCTATTTCTAGCTCTTTTCTCTAGTTGTTCGATGCGCTCCTGCTGTCTTAGGATTTCCTCAGCCATCAGGTCGCTGCGAGTGGTAACATCACTAAGTAGCTCGTGTAAGGTTACAAACGTTTTAGTAATTTGTTCAAGAATGGCAGGAGTAAAAGTCAATTCTTCTTCCATCTTAGTAGTCCCTCCACTGGCTGACCTGATTGACAAGCTCATCAATCTCAGGCTGAAGGTCTTGGTCCACAATGCGCTCACCTTTTTGAACCTGAGACCCGTAGGAGTAGACGCCAGCAGTCTCTGGGCTGATCAGCGTCACATTGTCGCCCATCCAACCCTTGTCCTCATTGAGATTACCGTTGGCAACACCGCTGACTAGTCCCCAAGACTCATCGCTTTGATCGTAGTAGCCGTAGCAGGTTTGCTGCTGGATGTTTTGCGGGATACGCATCAATCCTTCATCACCGTTAGGCTCACGCACCCGAATCATAGGACCTTTGAACCAGCGGTCAGCGTTGCGAGGCAAACCTTGGGGAGTATCGTAGCCAGGCTCTGCAACTCGATCCCAATCAATACCAGTGACCATGCACATCACTTGTTCGTAGTCGTTGGACTTCCAACTCCAGTCTCGCTTGCGCATCAAAGCACCAGGCACGATGCCAGCCTTCTTGAGGCAGGCAGCCAGAACTCGGTGAGCCAAGCCTCGCATCGCATCACAATCTTTGCGATGTTGCTTCTTGGCTGGGCAGGTGCGAGCGTTGTGTCCACGCTCACCGCAGAAGCCACACTGGCGACCACGAGCATTCTTCCTGGCTTGAGCCATCTTACGCTCTTCAACTTCTTCCCACATCCAGCGTTCACGCCAGGAGACTTCATCCTCATTGGCGTCTTGGATCTGGGCAGCCTCATTGATCCTGCTGATCCACGAAGTGGAAGCGTAGGCAAGCTCATCTTCCGAGCGGTAAACGCCATACTTCTTGGCAAGGCGCTCAACTCGGGCGTGGGCTTCTTTGATTTGTGGGCAACCACGACGGTTGTGTCCGTACTGACCGCAGTGTTGACATTGGTTGGAACGACTCATATCTCTCTCCCTTACATATGTATAGTATCATGGATCAGGGGTTGGTCAAGTTTTTTATTCACGTTCAGGGAATAATTGTGCGAATTCTTTATTAAATTTTTCTATGTCCCAAGTGTTGTCTCCGAGCTTTCTTACATCCGCTACCCAGAGATATGACTCAGGCATACCAAGAGCCCAGTCGTTCGGAGACAAAAGGGAAAGCTGATAGGATTGTTTATTAACATTTTGATAAAGATAATATACCTGGCCAGCGATAGGCTTAAACCTGTAGCGGGAGTTCTCTATCATCTCTGTGATCTTAACACGGCGCTGCAACTCTTTGAACTGTCTGTTGATGACCTCTGCCTGGGCAAAGAGGCGATCGTACTCTTGTTTAACGTAATGACTGACAGCATTAGCCTGCTGTGCCCGATAAAGCGTCATGTTGTCTGGCTTTATGACAGGGGATAGGGTCTGTAGTGGGTATGGGGTGCTCCGCAGAACTTTATTATCATCACTCATATTTTACTTTTTTCGGATCAAGTTTGGCTAATTCCTCTTCAGATACCTCTTCTTCGATCAGATCATATATTGATCTCTGATCTTCTTTGCGAGCATGGCGCTTGCCTGTCAGGATGTGGTGGACCATCGATGGCGACACCTTATAAATATAATGAGTCTCCCGAGCAAACCATTTGGCTATCTCTCTGACTGACTGCTTGCCTTTTTGAGACCTAATCATTTGGACGTGACGTTCTGTCAGCTTGTATGTTTTCTTTTTTGCCCGGCGACGATCTTTACGTTCAGGCTTCTTCTCGTCTGTCATCAGATCTCCCAACAAAGTTTATCATTATTATTTTATATTGTATATAACAAAAAAGCACCCCGAAGGGTGCTTCCTGTTCAAAATAAATTTTGAGTTCAGCCCGGCTAATATTAGCTTGGGGCGGTCTTCGATGCTGCGATTCGAATAGTCGTTCCGGAAACAGGCATCCAACCGTTCTTGTACCAAAGTAAAGGTCCAAAGACGTGTCCACCAGCCTGAAGTGGGACAACCGAATACCCAGCACCATAGACAGTCGATACCTGCGAAGATCCTGAGTTAGGACTTAGGGTAATGGTTTCTCCATTTGCATTGGAAACGTTTGCAATGTAAAGAACTTGACCGTCGTGCGATCCGGTGGCTAACTGAAGCCCTGTACGAGCACCGCCGCCGGCATCAACAACCATAAAGTTTGCCTTGCTGCAACTAAGAATGCACTTGTTTGCATCTAGTGTCTGCGTAGTCGTAGCCAACGAGGTCAGTCCAACACGAAGAAGATCATTATTACTAAGATCCACTCTGTTCTTAATTACTGTACCACCACCAGACTCTTGTACTAAGCCCTTCTTGTCATCAATCACTACCTTTACCATAATTATTTCCTCCTAAGTTCACATGCTTCCGACACGGGTGTGAGTTCCCCTTATGGTTGTGTCGAACTTATTATAAATACTCTGTAGCTTTATCAAAAGACAAATTAGTTTTTTCGTTCCAAGTATTTATCTGCGGTAATGGACTTACAAAAATATGTTTGCCCATCAATAAGGATTCGATAACCAGTTGGCTGCCCAAGCCTGTTAAAAATTATGGTGTGCAAGAGCCCAATTTTATTTTCCAGATGATCATAAACATCTTGGTGGTCTGGATGTGAATAGATCTGATAATCTGCACACGGACACTCTTTCAATCCGGAAAACCAGTTCCCCTTCTTTGAGCGGCACAAAGTCCAGCCAGATTTTCGTGTAATTATGACAAGATCACCCTGCTTAAAATTACTCTTCACTGTCCTCATTTTGATCGGAGAGGTGAGCGCCGAGCATATTTGCGAAATTATAAAGCTGCGCTCCCATTTCGCCGGCTAGTTCCGCTGTAGCTTCCAAGACCTCTGGATCAAGTGCGTCACTGAGTGCTCTTCGATAGCCGATGTCAACTAGTTCCTCTACGATCATTCTGTGCTGATGTGGTAACTCGAAGAATCGATCAGCCCATTCCAAACTTTCCTTCAAGTTCCCAGACAGTTCATCTTCATAAATTTGTTGGTAGTTAGTATTATCTTTCATTGTACTTTCCTTTCTTTGTACATTTCTAGTACATCATATAATCTTTGTGGTGTTAAGTCCGAGTAGTGATAAAGGTTATCAACTGCGCCAGCCAGCCGTAACGCATAGGCAATCCACTCGGAACAATACCAACGCCCTGTACGCTTGATGAAAAAGGGTGTGAACTTTGATAAGATCATTCCCGGCCAGTCGTAGCCATCGCCTTTGGTATCTTCGAAGAATTTTTCTATGGTTTCCAATTGCTCGTCGCTGACCGGCACACAAACAATGTCGTAGTCCTGTTCGGGTTCATCGAAGACTTTCCTGCGTATGCCGGCTGTTCCGAATGGTGTTATACTTATGCAAGTTTGGTCAGGCATGATCAGTTCTGCGTGCGAGTATTTACTTTGGGTTGTCCATCGAACGATGTGGTTGTGCCAGCCACCCTCTCCTTTGTAGAAGGCTACACAGATTTGCTGTGGTTTTGCCGGCTCAGTTACCCCATAGTATAATAACTATATTCCTTTACCAATAAAACAGAAAAAAATTTGGCGAAGGCTTCGCCAACGTTGCCTGCTGAAATATACCTATGACGTGCCCTCGTTTCCAAAGACCGCATCGGCGAGTTCGGCGGATGCTTTGTCGAGTTCGCTCGCTGCCTTTTCGAGCACCTTGCCCAAAAGGTGGAGCGTAACCTCTGCCTTGCAACCAGGCTCGAACTCGTTGGCATATGCCTCGGCGGCGGTGATCCACCCGATCGTGTCTTCGAGTCGTCCGCTCGCCTCCGTGAACGAGGTGAATGTCTTATCTAATAGTCTTCCGGGTCGTGTAGCCATCTCTGCTCTCCTATAATAAGTACATGGCAGTCAAGAAGCCCGCTACAAAAAATAGCGGGTGTAACATAATGTGCAAACGCATTCTATCATGATAATACGACATTGCAAACATAAATTTAGCGGCGAGTTCAGCAGTCTGTTTTTGATCACGACCGTCGCCAAACTTCGTCACCCATTCAGTCATTGATAATTCTGCTTGTTCGTCTGTGGGTTCGATCATCTTATCCCCTTAGCCACTTGGGGTCTTTGACCTTAGCAGCGCCTTTCTTGATTTTGAGCAGTCTAGCCACAGGTGGAATATTCATCCACTCCAGATCATATGATGCTTCAAAGTCTCCTAGTTGTGTTGGCACACAACCCATCTTGATCAGCTTTTTGTTTAAGTAAGTAAATTGACGTTGCGTTTCTCTTGTAACATAAACGCCGATCGTACCTTCCTTGAAGTTGCAAAAGAATTGATCCTGTTTGAACTTGCCAATAGCCCTCGCAACTGGCAAGCCATCATCATCTTCTTTCAGCCGTAGACGATTGTTCTTGCAAAATGTTTTAAAGGTTTCAACTTGTTTACTAAGGGCTGTTTCAGTCATTGTCTTCCTTTCAGGAAATCATTCGTTTTTGTTTGCGGCGGTTGAGTTCACTAGCGAACCACGCCAGGCAGCGATTATTGTTGATAAGTTCATTCTCAAGAATAGGATCGTTTTTTACGATACCTAAATAATAATTCGTCCACAATTTCCACTCTAAATCGTGAATGGGGTCGAGGCACTCGTCTTTTAGACGGCTATTGACACCGGACAAAGTAAACCCTTTACGAGCACAGGCTAGCAAACACTTGCGTTTCTTTTTTGATGTGGTCAATCTTACCTCGTAAACATATCTGCGATGTCGGCAGCCCAGGCTTCTGGTTTAACCTTAATGGGGAATCCCATACCCTGAACCATTCCCATTATAACATTAAGCATCTTGTAACTTAAGGCTGTGTCCTTAGAATTTACATCGGCGTGAATGGTTGGTGGTGTTCCTGTAATATCTTGAACCATCTTGGCTGCTTCGAGTGACACAATGGTTTCGTGTAACAATCGTTCTGTTATATTATTGAAGTTATTTATTTTGTTCCGTTGGTACGCTACGAGTGCTCCGCTTCCATTTTCTCTGAAACAAATAGTCGTGGTCATAATGGTGTGATCCAAATATGATTTGCTGTCAGTTCCCACATGAAAGGTGAATCGGTCAGCGTCAAAACGTTTTTGAATCCGCTCACGAATATCAGTAATGGGTTTGCCGCCGAGCGAAATCCAATTGTCGCTAGTCAAATGGTCCAATATCTATATCCTTAATTGTATCCCGTGCCATAACGAGAGCGAGTAATCCCAAACAGGCAATACTTATTGCGCCTGACACCACATAAGCCGTAATATCTTTTATCATATACTATAAAACTTATGTGTCAAGTTTTTCTTTTATTTTGTCAGTCCCTACCAAAACCAGATAGACTGGCAGGTAAAAGATCGCAACAACTAAACTGAGAAGATGCTGAGAGTTCAATCGTACTTGATTCTCATGCCGCCACGGCTATAATTCGTCTGGAGTGCAGACTGAAGAAGTCTGCCCATCTCGGCAGCGATCTCCTCCATAGACATATCACTTCTGCCACAGATATCCTCAATCGTGCGGATGGCGTCGCTATTAGCAGCCACCGAAAAGCGCAACACTTGCGAGAGACGGGAATAGCTTACATCCCCTACATCAATCTTCTGGTTGGTAATCATCTAGGTCCTCCATTAACCTTAGAACTGCCCGAGTGCGAGCAATCATATAAAATAAAGCAAAGACATATCCAAAGGTAAACCCTGTGATCGTACTTTGGAATAAGTCATAAAAAATACAAGCAATTAGAAATATAATTGACCCATAATAAAAGCTGACATAGGCTAGTTGTTTTTTAGTGAAATCCCGCATAGCATCTCCAAGTCTTCTAAAGCCTCTTCTGTGGCGTCTGTATAATCATTCATCGCTATTACATCTTCTTCACTTAATTTAACCAGTTCTTCGTCAGGTGTTAAGTCTCTTTCTGTAAGCTCTTCCAATACGAAATCCAAGTGATTTGATAGTGTCATCACAGCATGAGCATACACGACAGCGTTCTTAATTTTAAACTCTGGGTCTGATTTTTCTACTAACGAACAGAGGTACTCAAGATCTTCTGTTAGTTTTTCAGTGGCATTTAGTATGGTTGTGATTTTGATTCCGTAGGTTTGCTTCACCGCACTAGCCACCTTGGGAATTTACGTTTGAATATCCCTCGCATCCTGTTAACCTTGTTCGCATATGATATTATCTTCTCTTTGTTCTTTGATTTTTGCCAGCCAGGTCCACCGTTGTAGCACGCTGGGAGATTAAGCCCTTGGCACGCTTTGTATTTTTGCATCTCTTTTAAAACAACGGTCGCTGCGACGGTGGCATGAGCGGCACTAGACATATCCACCAAGAATTTATTTCGGTCCTTGTATCCCCACTTCTTCCCCCAGAAACGATAGTTTATTTGAAAAAGTCCGTAGTCGCCCGTGTGGGAAACTCTGCCTGTCTTGAGACGTGATTCAACCCAGGCTGTCGCCACCATAAAGTAAGGATCTTCACCGAGGTCCAGAGATTTATCGATGATTACGGCGGCGTTCAATTCCTGCTCTGTATTGAAATACGTCGGAAAGTTGTAAGCCAGTAGAGATACCAAAGTCCACTCGATCATCAGTCAAAATCAATGTCTACATCTATCTTGATGTTGAGCTTGGGTGCTCGGAGATGATTGACAAGTCCATGTCTTTTTGCTTCCTGGGCATCCATAAACCAGTCGGCGTGTTTCTTATTGAAAACCTTTTTCTTGAAGTAGTCGTCTTTCTTCCCGCAGTTGCGAGCCATCATCGTAAAGATCTTCTCATCGAGACGCTCGGCTTCTTTTACATCAGCCTTGAGTTCCTCAATCTTTCCATAGCCTCCACTGCTTACATCGTGAATCATCACGGTTGCATTGGGGTCGGCAAACCTCATACCCTGCTCGCCGAACGAAAGAAGAACAGCACCACAAGACATTGCCTTGCCTTCAACGATGGTAGCAACTGGTAAATCCGCAGACTCAATGGCTGATATCATTGACATCAACGAGTAAACCTGACCACCATAAGAATCTATGACAATGGGAATAACTTTCTGTCCGCTACTATGAGCCATTGCCATTTCTTGATGAAACTTTTTTGCGGAGTCTTCTGTAAACTTGTTGACCCTGACGATAACAGGTGGTTTACGAAGCTCAACCTCTTTGATGAGGGGTGATACTTTTGAGGTCCAAATCATATTTTATCCTTGAAGCAATTGCTTGCCTTTACTTAAGTATTCTTTAAGGTCGGTGAAACCACCAATAAACTTTTCTTGTCCCTCTGTAATTTCTACAACAACAGGAACAGTATCCCAACGATAGGTTTGTTTTATTTCGTTCAATAGTTTCGGCTGTCTGTCCATGGCGTAACACTCAAAGTCTTTTTGGTGTTCGGCTAATAAGTTAATCGCCATCTGGCAATAAGGGCAGTCGGCTTTTGTATATAATCTAAACTTCATTTATAATCTCCATCTGAACAGGGCGTACCTTTTCATAAGTAGTATCTCCAAACCGAACTCGATAAAACTGAATTTATGATCCTAGCGACTCGCAGATCTTTTCGAAAGACCCAAGAACAATAATCTCAGACTTTCGGAAGGAATTGCCGTCCAACACCAAGACACTGAACTTAGTCCCCTCCGGAAAAGATTCCTCAAGCCTTGAAATGCCCACGCCTTGGGTAAATTCGTGGGGGTGGACAGAAACAATGTAATCTTTATTGATGAGCGTATCCCGAGTAAAAAACGCTTTATCAAAAGCTACAAACTCAGATCCATCTGGTTTCTCATGAACATTTCTAACTTGCTTCTCATATACTTCTGAAACTCTAAGCACGGGACAGTACCTCCATTGTATCTATTGTCCGGACAAGCCAGTCATTTCCTTTGACATGGACTTTGTGATATATATCTTCCTTGTTTACTTGAGCCTCGACCATAACAGCTACGGTCGGTTCTTCAAGCCTAATCCACTTCTTGACAGTATGATTATCTATTAATGTAATGTCAGAGGGTAGATAAACTAAATCACCCTTCTTCGGGGTTTTCACTAGCTGCTTTCTCCATAAAATTAGTAAACTCTTTGATTCCTGCAACTTGTTCTTTGAGTTTGTCCAGGGCCTCAGCAACATCAGCATCTCGGTCCACGCTGGTAGCGTCAACCTCAAGATTCACATCCTCAACAGGTTGTGGTAAAATTTGCTGATGGGATAAGTTATCCAAATCATTTATCATTCTTCCATATTGATCAAGCTGAAGACATACTTCTCGAAGCGTCTCAGCTACCTCGACAGCAGACTCGGCGGCAGTGTCAGCGCTGGTGTTTGCCAACCTAATCAATGCATCGCTGACATATTCAGACTCCGAGACAATCAAAGACTTCATCGCTGCCTTTGCTCTGGATACCTCAATGTCAAAGTTAATAGTTACTCGCATATACTAAATCCTCCTTACTAGGATTATACATCAGTGTCAGATGTTGTTTAAGTTATTTCTTTTTCTTTGCCGCAGCTTTCAAGCAGCGGTCTTGAAGCTTGACGTTCTCGCCATTTACAAGGATGGTTGATGAGGCATAGAGACCGACGGGGTGGTTGTCCACAACCAAGGCAATCTGGTCGTGAAGGGCTCGGTTGCTGACCAAGTTGTAATTAGCACGCACCTTACAGAGCGAGCCAACAGGGAAGGCAGGCGGCTCAGTCGCAGTGGCGATGGCCTTGAGAGCATACTTGTTTTTGGCGATAGCATTGAACTGCTTTTCGGTAGGAACAAAGTCTTCTTCCAAAAGAATCTTGCTCGCCAAGTCACGGAAGTAGCTGGTGGTGCGGTAGTATCGAGCGACGATGAGAGCAGTCTCTCGGTGGTCAGCCTTGTAGGACTGAGCCCAACGCTCACGCTTGAGTTGTGACTCAGGAGAGTAGCGTTGCTCCATTTTCTCAACGCATTCAATCTGTTTAGCACTCAACTTGCCACCATCCTCAAACTGCTTT
>VMHT01177481.1_pt1 | contig 15269 bp, 21 predicted proteins | sample 4693611 | NCBI WGS metagenome assembly VMHT01 (sample SAMN12280063, study PRJNA550983) | marine metagenome | isolation source: seawater sampled from same location over 5 years 0.02-0.2 micron viral filtrate | place: USA: collected off the coast of southern California halfway between the port... ... | reverse complement strand
CTTACCAGATGCAGATAAAGCTGTACTAACTACAGTTCTATCTCCATCTGTTAGTAATGTTCTTGTAAAACTAGCACCAGAGTTAGCTCCTCTTGTAGAAGCTGCTGGTGTTAAAGAAGAGAATGTTATTATCCCTGTATCTATGTTTACTAATTTTGCTGTAAAAAGATATAGCGGAGATCAGACACAAGCAGTACAAAACTTAGTTGCTGATATGTCTGGTGAAACGATGGGTCAAACAAATGTGCCACCTGATACACAAATGGCAGAACAACCAGAATCTGGTATGGAACAACAGTTCAATGCTATAGATACTGAAGGTGAAGTCGTTTAGTATCAGCCCACAAACAATTATGGAATCGAGCTACCCTTATCCATAAGGCACTCAACCAATAGGTAAAAATAATGGAAGAAGAAAAAAAAGTTTCTGAAGAAACTAAGTCAATTATGCAAAAAGCAAATCCTTATAGTAAGGATCACGGAGACGAAGATCCAGAAGTAGAGGCATTTGCAAAAGGTGAATTAACAAAGTTTCATAGGGAACAAAAAGAAAAAGAAGCAGAAGCAGCAACCGAACAGAAGGACACCGATGCATCTGAAGAGACTGCAGACGAATTAGATCAACAGGCTACTCCTATCGCTGAACGCCCTGCAAAAGCTGAAGATCGTGTTTTTAAAAAGCGTTATGACGATTTGAAAAAACACTATGATTCTACAATCAATAAACACAAGGAAGAACTCACTTCTTTGCGTACACAATTAGAGTCAAGTACAAAACAATTTGTGCCACCTAAATCTAAAGAAGAGTTAGAGGCATGGAGAAAAGAGTACCCTGATGTTTATGATATGGTTGAAACCATTGCAATAAACAAAGCAACTACTCAAACTGCAGATCTTGAAACAAAGTATAAAGATTTAAAACTCCAACAAGAACAAATTGCAAAAGAAAAAGCTGAAGTGGAACTTTTAAAAATTCACCCAGACTTTAATGAACTTCGTGCAAACGATGACTTTCATGCATGGGCTGAACAGCAAGATCCTAATATTCAAAATTGGCTATATGAAAATACAGCTAACTCTAAATTAGCTGCAAGAGCTATTGATTTGTATAAAGCAGATCGTGGCATTACTAAAGCTAAAAAAGAAGATAAAGATCTTAAAAAAGAAGCTGCTAAAGCAATTTCTAAAACTAAGAAAGCTACTGACACTGATACGCCAAAGAAAAAAATTTGGACAGCTACTGAGATTTCTAAATTGAAACCTCACCAGTTTGAAAAATTTGAAAAAGAGATTGACCTTGCTCGTTTAGAAGGTAGGATTGAACAACGATAACAATCTAACTAAACAATAACAAGGAGAAGCATTATGGCTTTTACAAATGCTAGTGGATATAACAACCTTGCACAAGGTAATTTTACTCCACAAATCTTTAGTCAGAAAGTTCAGAAGTTCTTCAGAAGAGCATCAGTGGTAGAAGATATTACTAACACTGATTACGCTGGAGAAATTGAAAACTTTGGTGACACAGTAAAGATCATTAAAGAGCCCACAATCACAGTTAAAGATTATGCTAGAGGTCAAACAGTTGATACACAAATATTAGCTGACGACCAAATAACTATGACTGTTGACCAGGGTTCATACTTTGCTTTTAAAGTTGATGATATTGAAGAAAGACAATCTCATGTAAACTTTGAAGCTCTTGCAACCTCTTCAGGTGCATATTCATTAAAAAAGGCGTATGACTACAATGTATTGAAGTTTATCTATGATAACGCTTCTACATCAGCTAGTGATACTGGAACTGATGGTTCACCAATTGATGGTGACGCAGCAGCTGACACTTTAGCAGATGTTGTATCATCAGCTAAAAAAGTTCTTGATAAAAATGATGTGCCAGAAGAAAATAGATGGCTAGTTGCACCACCTGAATTTTTTGAGCAATTAAGAAAATCAGGTGCTAAACTTTCTGACCAATCAGTAATGGCTGATGGCGGTGCATCTCAAATCAGAAATGGTAAAGTCACAGACAGACCATTATTTGGTTTTAACATGTACTCAACAAACGCTATTGCAGTGTCTAGTGGATCTGCAGCATCTCATACATTCGGTTCAGCTGGATCAAATGAGTTTGCATTTTTATACGGACATGCGTCAGGAGTTGCAACTGTAAATCATATCGCAAAAACTGAATTGATCAGAGACCCTGATTCATTCGCTGACGTAGTCAGAGGCTTACACGTTTACGGAAGAAAAATTCTTAGAGACGAAGCAGTAAGATCTGGCGTAATAACAATAGGTTAATTAGGAGGATAATAGAGAACTATGGCTACTTATGACTTAACAGCAGCTGGTGGAACTACTGGACATCCGTCTAATGGTAGAACACCTTATTTAGTTGAAAATACAATTGACGTAGCAGCAATCAATGGCGACTCTGGAGCAGCACAAAATGATGTTCTTAGAGCTCTTGACATCCCTGCAGAAACTTTAATCATGGAAGCTGGAATCGAGGTAATCACTGCATTATCTTCTTCAGTAACTCTTGATTTAGGTATCACAGGTGGTGACGTTGACAGATACGTTGATGGAGATACTAACGCTACAGGATTCTCTGCACCAACAGCTACAGCTAGAACTATAGTTGCAAGTGCGGATACTCTTGATGTATTAGTACTAAGTGCAGCAGCAGCGGCAGGTAAAATCCGTGTGTTTGCAGTACTTTGCGATGTATCAGGTATTGACGAAACTGACAGAAATACAAGTACTCAGCAAGACACAGCTGTGTAATTTGTTTAATATTAGAGGGGGCTATATGCCCCCTTTAACTAATACCCCTTATAACATTTAGGAGATATATGGCTATTCACGATTTAACAAAAAAAACTAATGCTAGTACAGGACAAAGAGTTATTCCATTAGGGCCAGTTGATAATACTATGAGGGTTATTAAATTAGAAAAAAGACTTAATGATCAAGAGCAAAAATTAGACAAAATTTTAAATTTATTACAGCATGGCAACAACTTACCTAACACTGACAAACAGGGTTCTTAGAGAACTTAACGAAACAGAATTAACTTCAAGCACGTTTGCCTCTAGTAGGGGTATACAAACTGCTATTAAAGATTTTGTAAATAAAAGTATTCATGATATATACAATGAAACAGGTGAGATACCTTTGTTGTATTCAAGAACATCACAAGATTTAACTATTGCTGATAATGAATATAGTTTTCCAGCTGACTTTAGAAAAGCAGATATGGATTCATTTTTTCTTAAACCAAAAGAATTAGTTACTAATAGTGAGTTTGAATCTAATATAAGTAGTTGGACAACTGGAGATGGATCACCATCACATACATCTAGTGGTAATGGTAGATTAAATTTAAATGATGCAGCAGCATATCAAGCTATTAGCACTACAGTAAATAAAACTTACAAATTACAAATTAGAGTATTAAGCCCTAACAGTTCATCAAGTGCACTAATTGTTAGAGTTGGTACATCTGCAGGTGGAACACAAAATTTAAATACTACAAAAGCTGTAACTAATTTTAGAGAAGGTGCTATACTAAATACTACATTTACAGCTACAGCACAAACATCTTATATTTATGTAGAGTCAGATGGTGTACAATTAGATGTTGATTATGTAAGAATATCAAGAAGTGATATACCACTTAGAAAATTAGTATATGTATCATATGATAATTTTTTACAAGTTTATAAAGTAACTGATGATACAAATAATAGTGGTAATTATTCTGACCCATTAAGAGTATACATTTTACCAGATCATTCTGCATTTGGTGTAAGTCCAAGACCAAATACAAATGAGTATGTAGTTCATTATGATTACTATACTACGCATACAGATTTATCAGCACATGGTGATACTATGAGTTTACCTGATAGATTTTCAACATTAATTATAGATAGAGCTAAATATTATACTTACATGTTAAGATCAGATCCACAACATGCACAATTAGCAGATAGAGATTTTCAAAGAAAACTTAGATTATTAAAAGTAGATTATGCTACTAAGAATGATTACATGAGAAGCGATACAATAGGTGAAAGTATTGCTACAAATATAGGGGGCAGAGTATCATAATGGTTATGGAATTTAAAGATAAGAAGATGCAAGAACCAGAAGATAACATGAGATATGCTGAAAAGAAAGCTGTTAGAATGATGAACAATGGTTTAAATAATCAAGATGATAGTAACTTAATAAAAAAAGAAAAAAAAGATTTTGAGCTATTAAAAACAAAAGAAGCTAAGTCAGATCTTTTTGGGCCACTAACAAATAAAGAAACAGAACGATTACAGAATTTATCTATAAAGAGAGAAAAAGATAAAGATGCCAACTACTGATTTAATATCACCATTCGTAGTAAGTTGTGCTGGGGGTTTAACACTTAACAAAGACGTGTTTTCTATGGCTCCTGGAGAAGCTCTTATACTACAAAATTTTGAACCTGATATTAGGGGTGGGTATAGAAGAGTTGGAGGAACAGCTTTATACAATAGCAGTATTATTCCAGAAGGATCTAGCAACACTAGTAAAGTTGTAGATTGCACAATAGTATTTAACAACCAAATAATTGTAGCTAGAGGTGGTGATATCCATAGAGGTACAACTAGTGGTAGCTTTACAAGTTTAACAACTGGTCTTGGTACATCTACTAGAGCATATGACTTTGAAAAATTTAATTTTGATGGAACAGATAAAGTTATTATTGCAACAGGACATTCACCTGCACAAATAATTAATTCTAGTTTTGCAGTTGATGTTGTAAATGCAACAGGTGGTGGTACAGCTCCAAGTAATCCTAAGTTTGTAAAAGCATTTCAAAACCATATGTTTTATGCTGGTGCAACTAATTCACAAGAAGTTATATTTAGTGTACCATTTGCAGAAGATAATTTTACATCAGCTAGTGGTGCAGGATCATTTAAAGTTGACTCTGCTGTTGTTGGGATGAAAGTATTTAGAAATGAATTAATTATATTTTGCGAAGATAGAATATATAAATTAACAGGAACATCATCAAGTAATTTTGCAGTACAAGAAGTTACTAGAAATATTGGATGCAGAGATGGTGGTAGTATTCAAGAGATTGGTGGTGATGTTATATTCTTAGCACCAGATGGTTTAAGAACTATTGCTGGTACAGCTAGAATTGGTGACGTTGAGCTAGGCTCTATCTCTAGACAAATACAGTCTAGAATTGATGATATAGGATTAAATAGAATATCGTCTTTAGTTATTAGAGATAAATCACAGTATAGATTATTTTATCCTACTACTACTGGCCCACAAGGTTCATCAAAAGGAATTGTAGGAGTATTAAAAAATAATCCTAATACAGGATCTATTGGCTTTGAATATTCAGACATGATAGGTATTAAACCAGCATGTACAGATTCAGATTTTATTAGTGGAGTAGAAACACAAGTATTTGGTGGATTTGATGGTTTTTTATACAAAATGGAAACTGGTAATACATTTGCTAATGGCTCTACTAATGAAACTATATTAGCAGTATTTAGATCTCCAGATATGGTAATGGGAGATCCAGGTGTTAGAAAATACATGCAAAGAGTTAATCTAAACTACGAAGGAGAAGGCACAGCTATTACAGCAGACCTTGCAGTTAGATATGACTACGATGATCAAAATACACCACAACCAGATAAAATATCAATATCATCAGGTGGAGGTGCAGCAGTTTATGGAGTTGCCCAATACAACAATGCAACATATGATGCATCAGGTATACCTTTAATCAGACAATCTGTAGAAGGATCTGGATTTGCAGTTGCATTAAAAATAGATGATCAAAGTAGTTCAGATGCCTTTTCAATAAAAGGTTTTCAACTAGAATTTACCCCAGGAGGAAGAAGATAATGGCAGGCTATTCAGCACGACAAGCAACATACACATCAGGCGATACTATAACGGCTGCTCATTCTAATGATGAGTTTAACCAGTTATTAGCCGCATTTAACGCATCTACAGGTCATACACACGATGGCACTGCAGGTGATGGCGGCCCTGTAACTACTCTTAGAGATAGTGATGCTTTAAACAAAATACTTGTAGATACAACAAATAATCATTTAGAATTTTATGTTGAAGTATCTTCAGCAGCAGTACAACAATTAAGAATACAAGATGGTGCTATTGTACCTATTACAGATAATGATATAGACTTAGGAACTTCCTCTCTTGAGTTTAAAGATTTATTTATAGATGGTACAGCTAATGTTGATGCTATTAATTTAAATGGTACACTTATTACTTCAACTGCAGCAGAACTAAATATATTAGATGGGGTAACAGCTACAGCAGCAGAACTTAATATATTAGATGGCGTAACTTCTACTGCGGCAGAACTTAATATTCTCGATGGTGTAACTGCAACTGCAGCAGAATTAAATATTATGGATGGAGTAACATCCACAACTGCTGAGTTAAATATATTAGATGGGGTTACATCAACAGCAGCAGAACTAAATTTAGTTGATGGTATTACAGCAGGAACTGTAAGTGCATCTAAAGCAGTAATAGTAGATTCTAATAAAGATTTAACTGGGCTTAGAAACTTAACTATCTCTGGAGATCTTACAGTATCTGGTGATGATATTACTATGGGTACAAACACTGCAGGTAATTTATTAATTGCAGATGGTACAAACTTTAATTCAGTAGCAGTAGGATCATTATCAGAAATATCTACAGTGGCTAATGATGACGTATTCTTAGCAGTTGATACTTCAGGTGGTGGTCTTAAAAAAATTGCAAGATCAGCAGTAGTAGCAGGACTTGCTACCTCAGGTGCTATATCAAATGTTGTAGAAGATAGTACACCTCAACTAGGTGGTGATTTAGATGTTAATGGTAATGGTTTAGTATCTACATCAAATGGTAATATTGCTTTAACACCTAATGGAAGTGGAGTTGTTAGAATTGATGGATCTAGTGGTATTGATATGCAATCAGGGTCTATATCAATTAAAAACTCTGGTGCTCAATCTTATATTGATTTTTATTGTGAGTCATCAAATGCTCACTATGCTAGATTACAAGCACCTGCTCACTCAGCATTTTCTGGTAATATAACATTAACTTTACCAGCTACTACTGACACTGTTACAGGTATAGCAGCTACACAGACTTTAACAAACAAAACTTTAACATCACCTAAGATAAATGAAAATGTAGCAGTAACTTCTACTGCTACAGAATTAAACTTATTAGATGGTATTACTGCTGGTACAGTATCTGCTTCATTAGCAGTTATAGCTGATTCAAATAAAGATATATCAGGATTTAGAAATGTAACTTTAACAGGTGAATTAGATGCAGGATCATTAGATATTAGTGGAGATGCAGATATTGATGGTACATTAGAAGCAGATGCTATTACAATTAATGGTACAACTTTAGCAGAAACTATATCAGATACTGTTGGAGCAATGGTAGGATCAAATACTGAAACTGGTATTGCTGTAACTTATGATGACTCAGATAATACATTAGATTTTGTAATATCAGCTCTACCATTAAGTAGTATAGATATTGATGGTGGTACAGATATTGGTGCAGATTTAACTACATCAGATTTAATTATAGTAGATGATGGTGCAGGTGGAACTAACAGAAAAGCTGCATTATCAAGAGTAGTAACATTAATGACAGCACAAGGGTTTACTACAGATGACCCTACAGCTTTAGCTATTGCACTCGGCTAGAAAATAAACATTGACTTTTTTTAAAACAACGATATAATATTATAAAGTAAATAGGAGGAAATAAATGGCAAATACTTTTAAGGTAGTAACCTTTGCAGCAGAACCTGCTTCAGCTGGCACGCCATATACAGTGTATACAACACCAGGAAGCACAACTACAGTTGTGATTGGTTTAGTATTAGCTAATATAAATACTACTGCAGTTACTGCAGAAGTAGAGCTAGTAAGTGATACATCTGGTGGTGGTAGAGCAGCTACAAATGGTACATCATTCTTAGTTAAAGATGTAACTATTCCTGCAGGATCTTCACTTGAGATTTTATCTGGTGGTAAGGTTATATTAGAAACAACAGATGCAATTAGAATTGATTGCTCAGTTGCAGATAAACTATCAGGCACACTGTCTATAATGGAGATAACGTAAGATGCCCTATATTGGAAATCAACCAGCAGAACAGTTTACTTCATTTGCTACTCAAGAGTTTTCTACGAGTGCAACTACCTCCTATACTCTAGATCATGCAGTAACAAATGAAAATGAGATAGCATTATTTATTAATAACGTAAGACAACAACCTGGATCTGGTAAAGCATATACTGCTACAGGTACAGCATTGACACTATCCGCAGCTACGGCTTCGACAGATACGATGTACTGTGTATTTCTAGGAAGAGCATTGCAAACTGTAACGCCTGCAACTAATAGTATTACAGCTGCTATGGTTGGTAATGATTTAATATCTGGTAAGGATGCACTAGCTTCTGAGCCAGCAGATACTGATGAGTTCTTGGTTTCAGATGCTGGTACATTAAAAAGAATTGACTACTCACTTATTAAAGGTGGTGGAATTACCGAAGCAGATCAATGGAGATTAACAACAAATTTTACAGGGGCTGCTGAATCAGGAATACAATCAAATTTAGAAAGAGTTGATACAGATGGTTTGGGATATTTAGGAACAGGAATGTCTCAAAGTTCTGGAGTATTTACTTTTCCATCAACAGGTTATTGGTATGTAACTTATAATGTAAATTCTACTTTAAATGGAGATGACAGAGCAGTAAGTTCTTATATTGAAACCACAACTGATAACAGTAGTTATAGTAGTGCTGCAACAGGAAATAGTTTTATAAAACAAACTTCTAGTTCAGTAACTTACACATCTGCACACAGTAGTATAATATTTGATTGCACAAACACATCAACACATAAAGTAAGATTTAGTATTTCAAATGTAAATTCATCAACTTCAACTGATGGCTCAACAGATAGAAATTCAACATACATGACGTTCATTCGTCTGGGAGATACGTAAAATGACAGATCAAGAATACTTATCATTAGCTTTAGCAAAAATGCATACTGGTCAATGGTTTGGTTGGAAAAAAGAATGGACAGGCTCACACAGAATGTCTTATGAAAATATTATTATTTTAGATAATACAAAATCAAAACCTACTGAAGATGAAGTAAATGCTAAGATACAAGAACTAAAGGATGCTGACACAGCAGCAACAAATAAAAAAGCATCAGGTAAACAAAAGTTAAAAGACTTAGGTCTTGATGATGATGAGATCAAAGCATTAATGGGAGCCTAACCCATGGCACTCTCTAAGGTTGATTTCAATAGCATGAATGTAACGCCTTCAGCAAGCAAGGCGATTAAGTTTAATTCAAGCAACAATGGTCTAGAGACAGGGGATCTTGGTGGGAGTTTGGTATTGATATCGGAGCAGACTGCTAGTTCTAGCTCTGCTATAAGTTTTACTTCAGGGATAGATTCTACTTACAAAGAATACGTTTTTAAATTTATAGATATACATCCTAGTGCAGATAATATTAATTTTACATTTAATATGAGTGTAGATAGTGGTTCAAATTATAATGTAGCAAAGACCACAACATTTTTTGAAGCTTACCATAAAGAAGATGGCTCTGATCAATATTTAGCCATAGCAGATGGTAGAGATTTAGCACAAGGCACAGGGTTTCAACAACTAAATGGTGCTGGTGTACAAAATGAAAATGATGGTAGTATAAGTGGTTATTTACAAATATTTAATCCATCATCTACAACATTTGTAAAACATTTTATATCTTCTTCTTCGTGTAATGCTCACAATAATCATTACGCTTGGAATTCTTTTATGGCTGGTTATGGAAATACTACAAGTGCTGTAGATGCAGTACAGTTTAAAATGTCTAGTGGCAACATAGATGCTGGAACAATAAAAATGTATGGAGTATCATAGTGGCCCTTACAAAATTTAATTATAATAGTTTTGATCTAACAACTGCAGCTAGCAAAGGTCTTGCATTTAATTCTAGTGCTAATGGTTTTGAAACTGCTGCTGATGGTAGCATGACTTTAATTAAGACTATTACAGCTTCTAACGCTTCAACCACTTCTTTTGTAGATGGATCATCATCAGTTGTTTTTGACAATACTTATCCAGTTTATGTTATAAAATTAATTAATATTCATAACGACACAAGTGATAAATATTTACAATTTAATTTTAGTGCAGATACTGGGTCTAATTATAACGTAACTAAAACAACAACTGGTTTTAATGCTTATCATAAAGAAGATGGAGCAGCTCAAGCGTTACAATATGAAGCTAGCATTGACTTAGCACAAGGTACAGGTGCACAAAGATTAACTGCTGGGCAACATAACGCAGCAGATACAGGACATTCTGGAACAATTTATATATTTAACCCATCCTCAACTACATTTGTAAAACATTTTATGACAGATATAAGCACAACAGGATATGATGGAACAAATGAATATAATTATCATTCATTTATTGCAGGATATTGTAATACTACTTCAGCTGTAGATGCTGTACAGTTTTCTATAAATTCTGGAACACATGATGGTACATTTAAACTCTACGGAATAAAGGATAGTTAATGGCACTTAATAAATTAAAATTTAATAGTTTAAATGTAACACCAACAGCAGGTAAGACAGTTGGATTTAATTCTAGTGCTAATGGATTAGAAGCTACTTTTAGTGGTGGTGCTATGACATTTATTAAAAAGCTAACTGCTAGTTCTAGTAGTACATTATCATTTGTAGATGGTAGTAGTAGTGTTATATTAGACAATACCTACAAAGAATATATATTTTTATTAAATAATATTCACCCAGCAACTGATGGTGTTAATACCACATTTCAAGGTTCTACAGATGGAGGTTCAAATTACAATACTGTTATGACATCTACATTTTTTAGAGCTGCACATGATGAAGCAGATAGTGTTGTTTCTAGTATTGTTTATGGTACTCCACAAGATCAAGCACAAGGAACAGCATTTCAAATTTTAAATTATCAAACAGGAAATGATAACGATCAATCTGCAACAGGGATATTACGTTTATTTAACCCATCAAGTACTACTTTTGTAAAACATTTTATTTATATTGGTCAAGATGCTGGTTATTCTAATATATCAAATCAAAGATTTGTTGCAGGTTATTTTAATACAACATCTGCTATTAATGCAGTGCAATTTAAAATGGGTTCAGGAAACATAGATGCAGGAACAATAACATTATACGGAATTAATTAAGGAGAAACAATGTACATAGGAAAAACACCCACAGTAGGTAACTTCCAAGTCTGTGATGCGATATCAGTCGTAAACGGGCAGGCAGCCTATACCCTACAAGTAGGGGGCACAAATGTCGCCCCAGAATCAGCTAATCATATGCTGGTGTCACTTAATGGAATTTTACAAAAACCAGGATCATCCTTTACTATCTCAGGTAGCACTATGACCTTCGCCTCGAATCTGGCGACAGGGGACGTGATTGACTTCGTTCAAATATTGGGTAACGTGCTCGACATCGGCCAGCCGTCTGACGATACTGTGACTGCTGCTAAATTAGCAACTACATCAATCACAGGACAGACTGCAGAAACTTCTGCTGCAGATGCTGATACTATTTTAATTCATGATAATTCTGCTAGTGCATTAAGAAAAATGACTAGATCTAATTTTTTATCTGGTGTTGGTGGAGCTAACACTCCAAATTTCAAAACTAGTAACAGTGGTAATACCTCTTGTGCTAACAATACATTTACTAAATTAAGTATTGACACTGAGGCTTTTGATAGCGATAGTGCATTTGCTTCTGATAAATTTACAGTTCCATCAGGTAAAGGTGGAAAATATATTTTTGTTGTAGCAGTTTATATGCCAGTTAATACAGGAAGTGCAGATTATGCACAAGTATTGTTATATAAAAATGGATCTAACGTATCATCAACTGCTCATACTCATTCAGATTCTAACATTCACAATCATGTTAGTATTAACAATGTAAGTGCTGGTGATTATTTTGAAGTTTATTTTAGACAGTCTACAGGAGGCAGTCAAAATGCTCAAGTTTACGAATTTAGTGGATTTAGATTAATAGAATAGGATAAATTATGGCATCACTTTTTACAAAAACAAAACTTTATATAGAAGCTAATTCTAGCACATGGGATAATACAAAAGTATCTTTACAAAATGATGGCTCTGGAGATTACATTAAAACTTGGACTTATAGTTTTGATAAACCTACAGACTCTCAATTAGCATCATACGAAACAGCAGGTAACACTACTGAAACAAATGATGGTATAGATGCAACTAGAAGATCTCAGTATGGAACATGGCAAGACCAAATGGAAATGATCTACAAGGATCAAAAGAACGGCACATCAACATTTAAAGATCATTGTGATAAAGTAAGATCAGACAACCCTAAAGGATAATAGATGTCAATCAATGTATGCAATGACAGATCCATGGCATCCATTACCAGTCTCCCTTCAGGGGTCTCTGGTAGTAGCTTAGTATTGATATCTGAGCAGACTGCAAGTTCTAGTTCTACAATATCTTTTACTTCAGGGATAGATTCTACTTACAAAGAATATATTTTTAAATTTATAAACATACACCCAGCTACAGATGGTGCAAATTTAACTTTTCAAGGATCAACTAATAGTGGTTCAAGTTATGGAACAACAATAACATCAACTGCTTTTCTTGCACAACATGCTGAATCTGATAGTGATGCAGAATTAATTTACAATGGTACTCAAGATTTAGCACAATCTACTTCATTTCAAAGTTTAATTACTCAAATAGGAAATGTTTCAGATGAAAGTGGTAGTGGTTTTTTTCATTTGTTTAATCCATCATCTACTACTTTTGTAAAACATTTTTTAATAACAACTTCAGGTTATCAAGCAGATAATTATATTCAAAACAGATATTATGGTGGTTATTTTAATACTACATCAGCAATAGATGCTATTCAGTTTAAAATGTCATCTGGTAACATAGACGCTGGTACTATAAAATTATATGGAGTTGTGTAATGTCAATTGTAACTTATAATAATAGAAGCATTGCAAATATCTCAGCTATACCTGGGGCAGCTAAATCATTAACACATATTAAAACTGTTACAGCATCTGGAGATTCAACTATTAGTTTTGTAGATGGTAGCAGTGACGTAGTGTTAGATTCTACATACCCTATTTATTTATTAAAATATATAAACGTTCATCCAGCAAGTGATAGTCAACATCTTAATGTAAATTTTAGAGATGGAGGATCATCTTACGATGCAACAAAAACCACTTCATATTTTGAAGCTGAACACGGAGAAGATGGATCTGGAGCGGCAGTAAATTATGTAACAGCTAGTGATCTTGCACAGGGAACAGGAGTTCAAAAAGTTGCTCCTAATGTTGGGGGAGATGCAGATCAATCTTGTTCTGGTGAACTTTTTCTTTTTAATCCATCTTCAACCACTTTTGTTAAACACTTTATAATAAGAACAAATACCGTAAGATCAGACAATATAACTTTTGATACTCACGTTGCTGGGTATTGTAATGTAACAGCAGCAATTGATGCTGTACAATTTTCTTTTGGTTCTGGTAATATAGACGCTGGAACATTTAAACTCTACGGACTAAAGGATTCATAATGAGCATAGTTACACTTAATGACAGAGGAGTTAGATCGGTTACAACCTTTGGGTCAGTTAGTGGTGGATCTATGGTGTTTATTAAAAAGCTAACTGCTAGTTCTAGTAGTACGTTAAGTTTTGTTGATGGTAGTTCTGATGTAGTTTTAGATTCTACTTATAAAGAATATTTATTTACTTTTAATAATATACATCCATCTGTAAATGGAGCAAAATTTTCTTTTCAAGGAAACGCTGCTGGTGGATCAGGATATAACGAAACTATTACAAGTACATCTTTTAGAACTTATCATAATGAAGGAGATAGTGATACTACATTAGGTTACACTACCTCTGGAGATCAAGCTCAAGGATCAGCTTTTCAAATATTTTCAGAAACATATATTGGTAGTGATAACGACCAATGTGGAGCTGGATTTTTAAGATTATTAAATCCGTCATCAACTGTGTTCGTTAAGCATTTTATAGGAACTTTTCAAGTTTATGATCCAGATGATTATTCTTCTACTGGATTTTTTGCTGGATATTTTAATACGACTTCAGCTATAGATGAAATACAATTTAAAATGCACTCAGGCAACATAGACGCTGGAGATATTTGCTTATACGGAATTTTATAATAAAAGGAGAAAAAAACAATGCCAAGATATCATAATATAAATGGTAACAGAGTACAGTTCACAGCTGAAGAAGAAGCTGCGAGAGATGCTGAAGAGCAAGCGTGGGCAGATGCTGCCCCTGCTAGAGCTTTAGCTGACCTTAGAGCTAAAAGAAATAGACTTCTTGCTGAAACTGATTACCTAGCTTTGTCTGATAATACTTTATCAGATGATATGAAAACATACAGACAAAATCTTAGAGATTTGCCTGCAGGTAAAGACACTGTTGCTAAATGTGAAAACGCTACATGGCCAACTAAACCATAATGGCTAAGAAGTTTAAGTCGTTTGAAGAAAGACCAAAACCTAAGAAACGACCACGAGTACACAAAAAATCAAAAAATAAACAGGAGAAGCGTAGCTTCAAAAAATACAATAGACAGGGGAGATAATGGCAACACCAGATGAAGTAAAACTACAAAAGGGTACTGTAGCACCTACTCAACCAGAACAAACAGGTAGTGCTAAAGCCGTAAGTTTGATAGAAAGTTTGGCTGCTGGTACACCTAGTTTACCTAAAGGTACAACTATTAATCCACAGCTACAGCAAGCACAAGCACCAGAATTATTAGGACAACCAGGGCAAGCCCCTGTTACTGTAACAGGACAAACACCAGGTACAGGTTTAGCAGCGGCTGTACCCACAACTGCCGCAGCACCAACTATAGCTGCACCAGGTGCATTAACGGCTGCAACAACTACTGCACCAACTGCACAAACTGCAGCACAAATGACAGCTGCAACTGTTGGTTCAAATATTCCTACAGTAACTGCTGCACAGGGAACTGTAAGTCAACCTATGCAAGCTGCACAGGGCACTATTACAGCTGATGCTACAGTTA
>VMHT01003055.1_pt1 | contig 15270 bp, 4 predicted proteins | sample 4693611 | NCBI WGS metagenome assembly VMHT01 (sample SAMN12280063, study PRJNA550983) | marine metagenome | isolation source: seawater sampled from same location over 5 years 0.02-0.2 micron viral filtrate | place: USA: collected off the coast of southern California halfway between the port... ... | reverse complement strand
TTTAACTAGTGCAAAACAATCAGATAATTTACACAGAGATATTACGGTAGAACATATAGTACCTTGGACATCTGGGAGATAATTAATGCCAGTTACTAGAAATTTTAAACAAGCATTTTCTGGAGGTGAAATATCACCAGAAATGTTTGGCCGTATTGCTGATAATAAATTTCAACAAGGTGCAGCAACAATGCGTAATTTTATTGCTAAACCACAAGGACCTGCCCAAAACAGACCGGGATTTGCTTTTGTAAGAGAAGTAAAAGATAGCACTAAAGCTACAAGATTATTATCTTTTACATTTAATACTGTTCAAACTATGGTAATTGAGTTTGGGCATGAATATTTTAGGTTTCATACGCAAGGGCAAACTTTATTTTATAACGATGGATCAGCATGGAGCGGTAGTACTAACTATACAGTTGGTTCAATTGCTAAATATAACAATGTAAATTATTACGCTAAAACAGCACATTCTAATAGCCAACCACCAAATGCAACTAATTGGTATGCTATGCCAACCAATCCTAATATATACGAAATACCACATCCATATCAACAAGATGCACAAGATCAAGAATTATTTGATGTTCATTATGTACAATCTGCTGACGTTATAACATTAGTTCATCCCGGTCATGCACCTAGAGAATTAAGAAGACTTGGTGCAACACAATGGGAATTGCGTGTAATTGATTTTGGTAGTCCTTTGGCAGCACCCGGTGGTGTCAGTTCTTCTATGTATATACCATCATCTACTACAACAAATACAGATACTTATCAAGCACATGAATATGTTGTTACGGCAGTAAAATCTAATTTAGTAGACGAAAGCAATCAATCATCTGCTACTTCTGTTAACAACAATATATTTGTTACTGGAGCAAAAAATACTGTTACATGGAACGCAGTTACTGGTGCTAGTCGATATAGAGTTTATAAACAATCAGGTGGTATATATGGATTTCTTGGAGAAACAACTTCTACTACACTTGTAGACGATAATATTTCACCAGATTTTTCTAGAACTCCACCAATACATGAAAATGATTTTGTAGGTACTGGTAATTATCCCGGTGCTGTATCTTATTTTGAACAACGTAGAGTGTTTGCAGGTACAAATAATGCACCGCAAAATATATGGATGACTAAATCTGGTACTGAAAGTAATATGTCTTTTGGATTACCAATAAGAGATGATGACCGAATTGAATTTAGAGTAGCTGCTCGTGAAGCAAATACTATAAGACATATTGTTCCATTAACAAACTTACTTATGCTTACTGGATCAGCAGAGTGGAGAATAACTTCTGTTAATAGTGATGCAATAACACCTACATCTATATCAGTAAAGCCACAATCGTATGTAGGTGCTAATAATGCACAACCAGTAATAGTTAATAATAGCTTGGTATATGGTGCTGCTCGTGGTGGTCACGTTAGAGAACTAGGTTATAACTGGCAAGCTAATGGATTTATTACAGGTGATTTATCTCTTCGTGCTCCGCATTTGTTTGATAATTTTACAATTGTAGATATGGGTTTATCAAAATCACCAATACCTATTGTATGGACAGTTAGTAGTAGTGGTAAATTATTAGGTCTTACATATGTACCAGAACAACAGATAGGTGCATGGCATCAGCATGATACAGATGGTTTGTTTGAAAGTGTTGCTTGCGTATCTGAAGGTAATGATGACGTTACTTATTGCGTCATAAAAAGAACAATTAATGGTGCTAGTAAAAGATATATAGAACGTATGGGTACAAGATTATTTGCAACTCAACGAGATAATTTCTTTGTAGATGCAGGTGCTACTCTTGACGGTACTAATACAAACACAGGCCAAAACGTTACCATATCTGCCGGTACAAATTATACAAAAGGAGAAAGCGTTACTATAACTGCCAATTACAATTTATTTAATGCTCCTCCTAGTACTAACGATATTGGCGATGCGATTGTATTAGTAGATGGTACAAATTATTATCGTTGCAATATAACCTCTACTACAAGTGCAACCGTAGCGACTGTAAAACTAGACAGAGATTTACCTGCATCTTTGCGTAACACAGCTATTACAACTTACGAAGTTGCTAGAAATGTTATATCTGGTTTAAGTTATTTAGAAGGCAAAACAGTAAGCATATTGGCAGATGGTGCTGTGCATCCACAAAGAGTTGTATCTGGTGGACCTAATTATCAAATTACTTTAGATCGAGCTTCTAGTGTAGTACACGTTGGTTTACCTATAGAAGCTGATTTGCAAACTTTACCAATGGCTTTACAAGTAGAAGCTCTTGGTCAAGGCCGAGTAAAAAATTTAAATCATGTATGGCTACGAGTATTAGAATCATCTGGTATTTTTGCAGGTCCTAGTGCAGATAAATTAGTAGAAGCAAAACAACGTACAACAGAACCATATGGATCACCACCAGATTTAAAAACACAAGATATAAAAATTATGTTGACTCCTACATGGCAAGATAATGGACAATTATTTGTACGACAAACTGACCCATTACCATTAACTATTGTTGGTTTAACATTAGAAGTAGCTATGGGTGGATAGTGTGACCGTAAACAGATACTATGTATGTATACTAAAAAAATAAAGAAGTGTTGAGGTAAGCACAACAATGTCTAGTAGTTATGGTTGGAGTGATCTTAGTGGTTTAGGTAAATTTGGTGTAATATCACAAGGTTTTGGAGTTGTAAGTGGAGTTATAGGAGCAATGTCTGCTGCAAGTGCAGCAAAATATAAAACAAAAAGTTTAGCGTTAAGTTTAGAGCATAAAAAAGATATGGCTCTTTTTAATATGCGTCAAAAAGAAAGTCAAGCTCAACATATAAATAATGTTTTTAACAAGCGATATCAAATAATGACTTTAAAACAAGGAGCACAAAAATCTAAAGGTGTAGTATCTATAGCATCTAGAGGTGGTGTAAGAGGTGTAGGTAGTAATTTAAATGCAATGGTAAGTTCTGAAATATTAGCAGAAATAGATAAAATGACTATGAATTCAAATAAAGTTAGAGCAAGAGAAAATAAGCGTTTAGAAGGTGTTGGTGTAGGAATACAAGCAAATCAATATGGAGTTAGTGCAAGCAATATGTTTGCTACTGCATCGCAAATAAGCCCTTGGATGAATATGACTAGTAGCCTTTTAACAGGAGGTTCTAGTTTTGTTAGTAGCCTTCCACCCGGTATGTTGAGAAAAGCAGTTTAATTATGGCAAGAGTACCTTTTCAACAAAATTTAAATCAAGAATTAGCAGCAGGTTCTGAAGTTCAATTTGGTGCTACTTCTGTAGATCCAATGAGGGATGTTGTTTCTGATGATATAAAACGACAAGGCAGAGCATTAACACAAGCAGGGCAAACAATTCAAAAATTAGATGATGAGTTAAATGATGCTGAATCAAAACGATTGTATAACGAAGCTCATTATGAAGTAGAAGCTGTTGCAAATGAATATACACAATTAAAAGGTGTTAACGCAGTAGGAACAATACAAACAGAAGGAGAAGGAGAAGAACAAAAAACAGTATTAGATGAATTTAACAACAACAAATTAGAAGCAATACTTAATAACGGTTCATCTAAAGCAAGTAATGGTGTTGTGAAATATATGTATGAACAGATGATGTCAACGTCTATAAGATCTGCACAAAATAAAATGATTACGCATTCTTTAAAAGAACAACGTAATTATTTAGAAGACGAAACAGAAACAAAAATTGATATACATAAAAGCAAAGCTATGAATAATTATAAAGATTGGAGAGATCCTACAGGTGAATTTAATAAAAATCGTTATGCAGCACATGAAGAACTACAAAAAAAAGCAATTTTAAAAGGTTGGAATCTTGACCCAAACGCTGTTAATGATAAAGGAGAAAAAATTGGAGTAAGTCAACAATATTTAAAAGAAAAAAGTGCCCTTGATTTAGAAATAGCAAAAGATGTAATTAAAAAATTAAATGAAGACAAAGATACTGTAGGTGTAAAAGAATTTAAAGAAAGTTTAAAACCTTTTACAAATGAAAAAACTTACAATGAAATATCATCTGGCATAGAACAAAAACATGAAAATTTTAAAGGAGAAAATTGTGTAAATGCAGTATTAGCTAATAATGGCAATCAAAACAATGGTGATTTTTTAACACAAACAAATAAATTAATGTGTTTGAAAACTAATCATGCTTATGAAGATGGCAAAGGTGCAGTTGTTACAGATGGATTTCATTCAGATCAAGTTGATACAACAGAAAAGAAAAACACAGAAAATATAGAAAAATTACAACAAGAAAGAGATACCTCTAAGTTTTATTCGGTGGATTCTGCACAGGCAGGTACTCTTATACAAGAACATCAAACAACGCATTTGTATGCAATACAAAGATTAGGTGTAAAAAAAGCTGATTCTTTATATACAAAAGCTAAATCAGAATTAGATATTGATAAAACAAAATACAAAGAAGATGCTGTTTATTCAAATAAAATAAATAAAAAAATTCTAGATAACTACAATAAATTAATTATTCAAGAATCAAATAAAATATACGGCAGATTTGGCGAAGGTGATTATGCAATAGCTATTGCTAATGATTTAGAAATTATAAAAAAAGGTGTTGACTATAATTATAAAAATACTAACGAAGAAGTAAAAGTTAATTTTATAACAGGTTTGCGTCCATTAAATGATCTTAAAGAAGAAATAAAAGAAACTATTGCTGATAAAGATACACAAGAACACGCATTAAAAGATTTAGAAGTTAAATACACAGAAATATACAATCAAAAAACACAAATTTATAATAAAAATTTAAACGATGCAAAACGCATAGCATTTGCAACACCAAACGGATGGAAAAATCTTACAGCTAATAATATAGAAATAGAAAATTTTAGCGAAGAAGATCAAGAAATATTAAAAAAAGGACAACCAATAGAATCAAATAAAAATGTTGTTATTGATTTAGAAAGAAATCCATTAGAGGTAAAAGATAATTTATTAGCGTACAGCCATCAATTATCTCAATCAGATTATTTAGAATTTGAAAGATATGCCGAGTCTTTAAATAGTGACGCAAAGATTATAGAAGCAACTGGTAATTCTGATATGTTTGACGCTAGTTTAATTAGATATGGTTATACAGATATAGTAAACAAAGTAACAGATGATCCGAAAGCAAAAGATCAATATAATTTTAAATTTGATTATAAACAAATTAAAGATGCTTGGTTAACAAGAATAGATAAAGAACAAACTGTTACAGGTAAAAAATTATCTAGAACTAAAAAACAAGAACTATTAAATGAAATATTGGCAGATGGAGTAATAACTAAAAAATATGGATTATTTACAAATAAATTTATAACTATTCCTTCTGTTGCATTAGAGCAAGATCAATTTGAAGATGCATATGTGTTTGTTGACGGCAAAAAAATATTTTCAAAACGTATACCAGATGATGTAAGACAATATTTTATAGCAGGTTATGAAGCAGCAGGTATACCGTATACAGAACAAATGATTGCAAACGAATATGTGTTGCATGGAAAGAAAAAATCTAAAACAGAAATAATTAAATTTAAGGAGGAAAATAATTTATGAGCGACAATCCATTTTTAGATACATTAAATAAAAGACAAGAATTAGCACCTAGTCAAAATTATGCTGAAAATTTAAATACTTTAAATACAGAAAATCCATTTTTAGACACTTTAAAAAAACGAGAAGAAGATAGACAAAATCAAATTAAAGCAGATTTAAAAAGAACATTAACTTCTGTTTTGGAAAAAGATCCTGATATGGTTGGTGAAGGATTAAAACTTGCAGAAGAACTAAATTTACCAAAAGATTTTGCATTAGATAGCGAAGAAGCAATTAGATTATTAGCTGAAAAAAACAAAAAAGAAAGAATACTAAGTTTTGCTTATGCAGAAAAAAGTCCAGTATTAATGCGTCAACTTACTGATCCCACATTTGCAGCTTTAGCGTATGACAATATAGACGATTTAGAAGGATTAGAATATGCATTTGACGCTATAAAAAAAGCACCAGACAACATATTGCAAGGTTGGGAAAAAGGTAGATTAAATGTACGAAGAGGAAAGATTGGTAATTTAAAAAAATCTGGTAAAGGTAATGAAGAATTAAATACAGAATTAGCAGAAATTAATGAAAAGTTAGAAGAATTAAATAGTGACGGATCTGGAATATTAGAAGAAGGTTTTGCTATTTTTGGTCAATATTCTAAAACTTTACCAACTGCTTTAGAAGCAGGTGTATATACAGGTGCTGCTGCTGGAGTTGCAGGTGCTGTAACAGGACCGGGTTCTATATTTACAGCTAAAGGTGGATTTATTGTAGGGTTTTTAGGAACATTAGGGTTAGAAACTTACAAAATAGAAGCAGGTTCTACATACCTTGATCTTGTAGATGAATTAAATTTAACTGAAGGTGTTGACGATCAAACAGCAAAACATATAGCAACTGGTGTTGGTGTTACTAATATGTTGTTGGAATGGGTTGGTGCTAGTGCCGTTACTGCACCACTAAGAAAACAATTAGGAAAATATGCTACTAAACAGATTGTTAAAGAATTAGCAAAACCAACAGGACGTAAAGCATTAACAAATTTTGCTAAAAATTATATAGGTGGAAACATAACAGAAGCAGGTACAGAAGTTTTACAAGAATTGTCTAATATCGTAGGTCGTGATATAGCAGTAGCATTTAGTGATAAAGAAGATTTAAATTATAAACTTACTAATTTAGAAGGATTACAAGAAGTAGGTCAAAGGTTAGGTCAAACTTTTATACAAACTATGAAAGGGATGACTCTTGTAGGTTTAGTAGGAAGCGGGCCAACATTTGTTTCTGATATTACCAGAGCTAACAAAGCAAAAACAGATACTGCGTTTATAGAAAATTTATCAGAAAAATCTGTTAACAATAAAACAAAAATAAGAAATCCAAATGAGTTTCAAAATTTTGTAGAAAATTTAGCAGTAGATAAAGATGTCAAAGAATTGTACATTGACGCAGAAATATTAAATCAAGCAATAATAAACAATGGAATAACACTAGAAGACATAGATGCAGTATCACCTAGCATTGCAAAGCAATTAATAGAAATTAACAAGTCAGGTGGTCAAGGTGATGTAGTAGTAAGCACTAGTGAATATGCAGCAAAATTAGCAGGTACACAATTTGATGGTTTTTTACAAGATCATTTGCGTGTTGATCAAGATGGTTTTAGCCGTGCTGAAGCTACAGATTTTAAGCAAAACCAAGATGCAATAAGAAAAGAAGCTGTTGAAGTTCTTGAAAAACAAAACAAAATATCTAGAGAATTTGAGACTAGTGCAACAGAAGTAAAGAAAAATATAAAATCACAATTACAGCAATTTAAACAATATTCACAAAAAAACATTGAATATGCGTCTACATTTTTCCGTGATTATGTTGTTATACAGGCAAATAAATTAGGTATAACACCTAAAGAATTTGCTAGTAGATTTCCGTATACAATTGTTGATCGAGATCAAATACAAATATCACCAGAACAACAATTGTTTAATCAAGATGGTTCAGTACGATTAGATACTCCACAATTTAAAAACTTTTTTGGCAAATCAGTTTTAAAGAAAAATGGTAAACCAGAAGTTTTGTATCACGGCACAAGAGATAGTGTTAACGAATTTAATTTAGATCATCCAAATAAAAAAGATTTTGGTTGGTTAGGTAAAGGCATTTATATGTATCGAGGTAAAGATGCAGCAGCAGGTGCAAACGTATACACAATAAACAAAAAAGGAGAGGAAGGTCGCAATATAATGCCATTGTATGCACGATTAGAAAATCCATATTACGCAACATTTAAAGAAAAAGCAGATATACGGATGGGTGGTGAACAAGCTGCTGAAAAATTTAAACAAAGATTAATTGACGAAGGCCATGATGGTGCAATACTTAGAGGTGAAAACGGTACAGACGAAGTTGTAGTTTTTGATAATACAGCAGTTAAGTCAACTTTTAATAGCGGTACATGGTCTAGAGAAACAGCAGACATATTAAAACAACAAGAGTTGTTTGCACAACAAGCAAAACCACAAAAACAAGGCAAACCAATACCACAAGCTGTATTTCAAATATCTAATTTAAGAGAAAGTTTTGATTTTGCTAAAGGCAAAACATACGTTACTAACCGTGATTTTAAATTAGCGTTACAAGAACGTGTTATAAAAGAAGCTAAAAAAGCTAAAGTAGATGTTAAAGAATTTACGGCAGAAGTTGAAAAGTATCTTGTGCAAACTGTTTTGGCAGATGCAAATTTTGCATTAGAAGAAAATGCAAACGCTGTTGGTTGGTATAACGAAAAAGTTACTAAAGCAAAAGCATTACTTTCATTAATATATCCAGAACTAGCTACTAATCCAGAATCAAATTTTGCATTTACTTGGGCATTAGCTAATACATCTAACGGTATTAAAGTAGATAAAAATTTTGAGCTTGCAGAACAAGCATATAGTTATTGGACAGAAAACAGTAGATTTCCTACAAACATAGGTATAGGTGATGCAAGCGATGCCATAAATCGTAATTTTAAATTGTTTAACAGATTAATAAAAGAAAAAGGATTTGAAAGTTTTGAAAACTTTATGAAAACAACGCACACAGTAAAAGAAGTTGAAGCATATACAAATGACGAAGTATCTGGAGAAACTCAAGGGGAAATTGTATATGGTGCAGCAGTCATGGGTCCAAAAATTGGTAATGGATTTTTTGCAAATTTATATGGTAATTATGAACAGTTAACTATGGATAGATGGTTAATGCGTACATGGGGAAGAATGAGAGGTGAATTAGTTATTGACTATACAAAACAAGCAAAAGTAAAACGTGGGCAACTTAAAGAATTAATTAAAGCATTGTCTTTAAAAGAAAAAAAACAATTATCAGAAATTATTGGAATAAAAGTTAAATTATCTAATTTAGATGAGGTAGGTGTTGCAATACAAAAGGCAAGCACAAAAGATACTAAAAGAAAAAAAATGAATGAAATAGCAACAGTTTTAGAAAAACCAGAAAGAAAACAATTCTTATTTGATTTATTAGGCAAACCACAAAAAAGATATCCACATATCAGTATTGGTGGTGAAATAAGAAAAGGTGGTAATGCATTGGCAAAATATTTAGACGGTCAAAAAGAAGCACCAAGCGGTGCTCCAGAAAGAAGAAATATAAGAAAAGTTTTTAGTCAAGTGTTGTCAGAGTTGCAACAAACCGAAAAAGATCTTACAATGGCAGATCTACAGGCATTGCTTTGGTATCCAGAAAGACGCTTGTATGATGCTGCTAAACTTGATTCACAAGAAACAAACTCAGGTTACGAAGACAACGAAGCTCCTGATTATGCGAATGCTGCTGAAGCTCTAGCTAGGCAGCAAGGTGTATCAGACGCTGACATTCAAACTACATTACAGGAGGTAGACAATGAACTCGAACGTCAGGCCACTATCGGCACAAGAGGAAGTAAATCTGGAGAAGGAAGAACAGGAGGAGTACGAGAGACTGATACTTTCCAACAACAAGGAAGAAGAGACACAAACATTGACGAAGGCACAGGACTCCCCCTTAACCCAGACGGAACAGTTACCGTCTACCATCACACCAACAGAAGAGCAGCAGAAGAAATCAGGGCTACAGGTCAACTCAAAAGTGCTGGAGAACCTGATGTCTACGTTACCACCAGAGCTATCACAGATACTGGCTATGGCAATACAGCAGTTACCATCAGGATCGACCCTTCTAGACTTAGTCTCGATGATGAATTCCCTAACGGACGAAGAGATTACAGACTCTCAGTTGGAAAGCCTAGAGAATCTATTCGAGTAAAGGTAGGAGAATTTTATGAGCAACAAGCATCTATAGGTGGAAGAGGTGGATTTGATCCAAAAACATTAACAACCTTTTTAACTACTAAAGCAGATATATCTACGTTTTTCCATGAAACTGCACATTATATGTTAACTGTTATGGAAGATTTAGCTGTGTCTGGCACAGCAACTCCTGAGATACAAAAAGATTTTGAAGTGTTATTAGATTTTTGGGGTGTTGAAAGTGTAGAAGCATGGGGCAAATTAGATATGAATCAAAAAAGAAAATATCACGAAGCATTTGCATATAATTATGAAATATATTTAACAGAGAAAAAAGCTGCCCCTAATAAAAATTTGCAAGATATATTTAATAAATTTGGAGAATGGGTTCGTAAAGTTTATAAATCTATAAGAGATGATTTAAATAAATTATATAGAGAAGAAAACGGTGTAGATTTACCAGTTTTAACAGATGAAGTAAGAAGTGTAATGGATCGCATGATAGCAAGTGAAGAACAGATAATAGAATCACAACGTGTGTATGGCATGAAAGCTATGTTTACTACACAAGAAGAGAGTGGCATGGATAACGAAACATGGCAAAAATATACTGCTGCTATACAAGAAGCACAAGAAGTTGCTATTGATCAATTAAGTAAATCTAGTATGAGACAGGTAAAATGGTTGTCAAACGCTAGAAGTAAAGTTTTACAAGATTTACAAAAGCAAGTTAACGTTACACGCAAACAAGTTATTGCAGAAGAAACAGCAAAAGCAGAAAATGAAAAAATATATAGATTACAAAAATATTTAAAAACTGGTGAAACTATTAATGACCAAGGTAAAAAAGTTGTAGTAAAAGAAGGATACAAAATACATCCAGATAGTATAAAAAATATTTTGCCATTTTATGACGAAACAACATCAGCAGCAGAAATAAAAAAACTTGGTACAGGTAAATATGGCATGGTTTCTAAAAACGGTATGCCAGTACAAACAATTGCAGAAATGTTTGGCTACGAAGATCCAATAAATATGATAAATGCATTACTTGATCTTGAACCTATAAAAGATGATATTAAAGAAAGAACAGATCAACGTATGATTGACGAGTTTAGTAATTTAACAGATCCACGACAACAAGAGTTAGAAGTACAAGAAGCATTACATAATGAAGCTAGAGCAAGATTTATTGCAACAGAATTACGGTTTTTAGCTACTGTAATGCAACCACAAAGATTACAAATAGCAGCAGCAAAACAAGTAGCAAAAGATATATTAGCTAAGAAAACATTAAGAGAAGTAAGACCTACGTTATTTGCACGACAAGAAGCAAAAGCAACTAAAGCAGCAGAAAAAGCTATGCGTGAAGGTGACAATAGAGCAACAATACAAGCTAAAAAAGCACAATTGTTAAACAATCAATTAGCAAAAGAATCTATAGAAATACATAGACGTTATGACAAAGCAGATAAAGAGTTTAGAAAAATATATAAAAAATCAGACAAAGACATGAAAGATACTAGAAATGTTGATTTAGTTAATGTTGCAAAAACTATATTAGCTAGTTATGGTTATGGACCTGCTGTAAAATCACCAAACGTCTATATAGAAAATTTAAAAAATAATAATGAAGATTTATATATAAAACTAGAACCAATAATAAGAGAACAATCAAATCTTAAAAATACTACTAATATTTTTAAAGAAGTTGATGAAATTACAAAATTAAAAGATATAAAAGATTTAGCAGTAGAAGATTTTGATTCACTAGATGAAGTTATACAATCACTATGGTTTCAATCTAGAAGAGAAAGACAAATAGAAATAGAAGGACAAAAACTTGAATTAGCTGCAATAATTCCAGAATTAGTAGAGCCAATGAAAAAAATGCCTAAAGCACAAATAAAAGGCATGACAGAAGCTGTTACAAAATTAGAAAAATTAGGTTCTATGATTGAAGATCAAAAAGCACGAATGAGGAGAGTAGAGCCTTGGGCAGATGAATTTGATGGAGCAACAAAACAAATGAGTGGTGCTGTATTGCAACGTGAAGGTTTAGAAGCAGGTCCATTTACAAAATACATATGGAGACCAATAAAAAATAGTCTTACCGAGTATAGAACAGCACAAATTAAATACACAAAAAGATATGCTGAAATGTTGCAAGACGTAGATTTTGGAGATCAAATTATTGTTGCAAACGAATTTGATAAACCATATTTATTTGGTAAACAACATAGTGGTAGAGGTAAAGTTGAATTGCTTGGGGCTATGTTGCATATGGGTAATAAAAGTAATCTAAGAAAATTATTGTTAGGTAGAGGTTGGGGCAAAGAAAATCCTGATGGCACATTAGATACTAGACAATGGGATGTTTTTATAAAACGCATGGAAGATTCAAATATAGTCACTAAAAAAGATTACGATTTTTTGCAAGACGTTTGGAATTTAAATAAAGAAATGCTGCCATTAATGCAAAAAACTCATAGAAATGTTTTTGGATATTATTTTAAAGTAGTTGAAACAAATCCTGTTATTACTAAATACGGCACATATGAAGGTGGTTATGTACCTGCAAAAGTTGATATTGATATTGTTACTGATGCACAAAGAAATGCAGCATTAGAAGATTTAAAAACTGATTTTAGATTGTCATTACCTGCTGTACAAAAAGGTTTTACTATGACTCGTGTTGAATATAACCGACCATTATCTTTACATTTAAATGCAATGGTAAAACATATAGATGACGCTTTGCGTTTTGCATATGTACAACCTGCTGTAACAGATGTTTTAAAAATAATTAAAAATAAAGAATTTGCTGCTGCACTTACTGCTGTAAAACCATCTGCAATTGACTTTATGTTGTTGCCTTGGCTTAATAACGCAGCACGGCAAACAACAATGTTAAGTGGTCAAAATAGATTAATGGATAACTTTTTTAGAGAATTAAGAAGACGTGTTGGAAATAGTATTATGTTTGCTAATTTTCAAAACGCTGTACAACAATTTACTGGTAATTTTCCATCGCTTATAAAAGTTGAAGGTAAATATATGCGAAGTGGTTTAAAGCAATACTATATGAACCCTGCAAAAACACAAGAAATTATTGCAGAGTTATCACCTTTTATGGATCAACGTCAAAATAATCAGATGTTTGATATACAAGATACATTAAATGATTTAATTATTAATCCAGATAAATTTGAAAAAATAAACGCATGGACAAACAAACACGCATATTTTATACAACAGGCATTTCAAAACCAAGTTGATAGTGTTGTATGGATAGGTTCTTACAATCAATTTTTAGCTAACAAACCTATGTCTATGCCAGATGCTGTAGCACAACAAGAAGCTATAGCACAATCTGATGCAAATGTGCGTATGACACAAGATAGTTTACAACCAGAAGACAGAGCAGCATTTCAAACTGATACACCATTAGTGCAATCGTTGTTGCAATTTACTAGTTATTTCAACATGATGGCAAATTTAAATGACACAAACTATAAAAAAATGGTAAACGATATGGGATATAAAATTACTGGTAAAGGTAGTGGTAGAATGATTTATACATTTATGTTTGGGTTGTATTTGCCAGCAGTTGTATCTGGTGTTATTGTTAATTTTTTTGGCGGTAATTTAAATGATGCAGATGAGGATGGATACCTTGATGAAATATTTGAATTGTTATTTTTTGAACCATTAAGGTTTGGTCTTGCATTTATTCCCGGTGGAAACATATTGCCTGTACCTTTTAACGTATTAAATGACAAACCATATGATGATCGTATATCTACAAGTCCATCTATATCTACATTAGAAAGTAGTACTACAGGTACAGTTCGTGCATTGCAAGCTGTTTTAGATCCTAAAAAAGATGTAACTGGTAAAAATGTAAAAGATGTATTTACTTTATTATCTTTAATAAGTAATTATCCATTAACTATATTAGGTAGACCACTTGGTTATTTACAAGATGTTGGTACTGGCAGGGTAGAACCAGAAGGACCAATAGACTTTATTAGAGGTGTAGTTACAGGTAAAACTGGACGTAGGCAAAGAAAATAAAGGTGTGACCGTAATACAAAGATTAAAAGGTAACCTTAATAAGATAGTGAGAATGTCTAGTTAATGACGATAAATTCGACTACACGAAAGACGAGTAACTTTGTTGGGAATGGGAATACTCATACATATCCGTTTGCTTTTAAAGTATTTGCAGATTCTGAAATAGTTGTAAAAAAATTAGAAACTGCAACAAGTATAGAAACTACATTAACCCTTGGTGCAAGTAATGATTATATAGTTACTTTAAACTCAGACCAAAACGGTAACCCCGGTGGAAGCATAACTTTAAAATCTGGTGGTAATAATCAAAATTTAGCAAGTGGTTTTCAAATTGTTATTACTTCTGCTGTTCAATCATTGCAAGGAACAGATCTTACAAACCAAGGTGGATTTTATCCAGAAGTTATTAATGATGCCTTAGATAAATCAGCAATTTTACATCAGCAACAACAAGATGAATTAGATAGATCTATAAAATTTTCATTAACCAATACTATTGGTAGTTTAGAAATTACAGAATCTGCTACTGCTCGTGCCAACAAAGTAATGGCATTTGATACTGCTGGTGAATTTACATTATTAAATGAGATAGGAACATATAGAGGAAATTGGTCTGCAAGTACTTCATATGTTGTTAGAGATCTTGTAAAAGATACAAGCACTAATAATGTTTTTATGTGTAATGTTGCACATACCTCATCAGGATCACAACCATTAACTACTAATACTGATTCTGCAAAATGGGATTTAATTGTTGACGCAGCAACAGCAACAACGTCAGCAACTAACGCAGCATCATCAGCCACGGCAGCAGCCAGTTCTGCAACAGCAGCAGCGTCATCACAAACGGCAGCAGCATCTAGTCAAACCGCAGCAGCTAGTTCACAAAGTGCAGCAGCAAGTTCCGCAGCAACCGCATCTACAAAAGCATCTGAAGCTACAACAGCAAAGACCGCAGCAGAAACTGCACAAGCAGCAGCAGAAACTGCATTAGATTCTTTTGATGATAGATATTTAGGTGCTAAAGGATCTAACCCTACGCTTGATAATGACGGCAATGCACTTATAGATGGAGCGTTATATTTTAATACAACAGTAAATAGGATGAGGGTTTATGACCTTGGCAATACAACATGGCTAGAGGTAACAATTGTTGGGTCAGATCTTGCAAACACTAATACAGTCGCAGGTTCTATTAGTAACGTCAATACAGTAGCCGGAAGCATATCAGGAGTAAATGCTGTAGCTAATAATGCGACTAATATAAATGCCGTAAATAGCAACGCAACTAATATA
>VMHT01153147.1_pt1 | contig 15272 bp, 16 predicted proteins | sample 4693611 | NCBI WGS metagenome assembly VMHT01 (sample SAMN12280063, study PRJNA550983) | marine metagenome | isolation source: seawater sampled from same location over 5 years 0.02-0.2 micron viral filtrate | place: USA: collected off the coast of southern California halfway between the port... ... | reverse complement strand
CTCCTGAAGTATCTAAATATTTTGGAAAAATTTTAAATCAGTGGATACAAAAAAACAATTTATATTTAAATATTGTTGAATTTGGGTCTGGAACGGGATCGCTTATTGAGCAAATAAATACTGAAAATAAATTTGCTGTTGAATTGTCTACGACTGCAAGAGTAGAGTTGAGTAAAAAAAATATTCAAAATGCTTCAAGCTTAGAAGACGTTACTTTTAAAGAAAGTGACTTAGTTTTTGGGAATGAAGTTTTAGACAATATCCCTTGTTCAGTTGCAGTATTTAAAGATAATAAATGGTATGAAAAAGTGGTTGACTTAGAGGACGATAGTTTTTCATATGATTTTGTAAATGCCAGAAAAGAAGTCATTGACTGGATTGAGATAAATCAATTAAAGGGCGATGAAAATATAGATATAGAAGTTCAAACAAATATTGACAAATTTTTAGAAAATATAATTCATAATTTAAACCCGAAAACAATTCTCTTCTTTGACTATGGTTTTGAACAAAAGGATAGAGTTAAAAGGAAGTACAGATCTCTACTTAGGACTTATAAAGACCACCATCTTTCAGTAGATCCAATTTTGGAACCTGGAAATGTAGATATTACTTATGATGTAAATTTTTCATCAGTGAAAAGGAAACTAAAAACATTGGGCTATGAATCACGTTTATTATTACAGAGAGATTTTTTAATTAATAACGGATTTAATGAGTATTTTGATACTTTGCAAAACAAGCTTTTGTTATCAGAAGGAATAGAAAATTTAAAAATTAATAGTTATTTATCCGGGCTTAAAGCACTCATTGATTCAAATGGACTTGGAGGCTTTTATTGTTTGGAAGCAAAAAAAATATAATTATTACAAATTTATAATTAAATTATGAACTTTGTAAAAACTACATTACTACTTACATTAATGACCCTGGTTGTTTTATTTTCAGCAACTGCTTTGGGTTTTGATATAATCTCTGCACTCTTTTTTGCTGCTGTGTTTAATTTTTTTATTTACTTTTTTTCTGGGAATTTAGCTATTAAATCAACAAAAGCTCAACCAATACAAGATGGGGAATATGAAGAAGTTACTCAAATAATTTCTCACCTCATACAAAAAGAAAAAATGCCAATGCCAGAATTATATGTAATTAATAGTGATCAACCGAATGCATTTGCAACTGGCAGAAATCCAAAAAATGCAAAAGTGGCAGTAACAACTGGTATCTTAAAGCTTTTAAATAGAGACGAATTAGAAGGTGTTCTTGCACATGAATTGTCACATATAAAAAATAGAGATATTTTAGTTTCAAGCATTGCGGCAATGTTGGCTGCAGCCATCTCATTTATGTCCAGAATGGTTTTTTGGGGTGGTGGTAACAGAAACAGAAATACGCACCCCGCAGTTATAGTCATCGCAATGATTGCAGCACCAGTAGCTTCAATAATCATCAGAATGGCAATTTCTAGAACAAGGGAATTTGGTGCTGATAAAACTGGAGCCGAGATTTCTGGGAATCCTTTAGCTTTAGCATCTGCATTAGAAAAAATTGAAAGATATGCAAATGTTCCAATGGATGTCAATCCAGCTGTTAGTCAATTATTTATTTCGGATCCGCTTAAAGCATTTTCTGGGAACAGTTTTAGTAAATTATTTTCAACCCATCCGCCAACCAAGGAAAGAGTAAGAAGACTAAGGCAGCGTCAAAGTGGAATTAGGTATTAACAATACACCCTCTTTAGAACCAGAAAATCTTGAAGATTTACTTCAAGAAGGTTATCAACTAGTAGATGTTAGAGAGCAGGACGAATGGGATGCTGGTCATCACAAAAGTGCTAAGCATTTACCAATGGGAGAGATTATAGAAAATATTGATAATTTCAAAAATAACGAGAAATACATTTTTGTATGTCGTTCTGGAGCCAGGTCTGGAAGAGTAACCAATTTTATGATTTCTAAGAATATTGAATCATACAATTTATCAGGAGGCATGAAGAAGGTTAAAAACTTTACTGATGAAATTTATAATTTAGACGGCAATTCTGGGGAAATCATCTAACATTTATTTGTGATAATTTGTATTGGCAATGCACTGGTTGATTCCTTAACTCAAATAGAAGAATCTAAAATTAATGAATTAAATTTAAATAAAGCAAGAATGACTCTTGTAGATAAAGATCGTTCAAATTTTCTACTCCAAAATATGAAAAATCCAATATACGAGGCAGGCGGATCAGCAGCAAATACAGCATACTGGATTTCTCAGCTTGGAGGAGATGTGGGGTTTATAGGAAAAATTTCAAATGATGATTTAGGTAAAAAGTTTCAAACAAGTCTTAAAGATTCTGGTTTAAATGATTTTACTGTTTATGAGTCTGAAGATAATCAAACTGGATTATGTGCAATTTTTATTACTCCCGATGGTGAAAGAACAATGAATACTTACCTTGGTGCTGGTGAATACCTGTCAGTTAAAGATTTAAATGAAAATTCAATCTCAGATGCGAAAATACTGTATATGGAGGGGTATTTGTGGGATAAGACTTCAAGTAAAGAAGCTTTCCTTCACGCAGCAAAGTTAAATAAAGAATCGGGTGGCCTTAATGCTATAAGTTTATCTGATGTCTTTTGTGTAGAAATGCATAGAGAGAGCTTTAAAGACTTCATTAAAAGTGATATCGATTTTGTATTTTGTAACGAGGATGAGTTAAATGCACTCTTCGAAAAAAACACAACAACCGAATCAATTCAACATTTTCAAGAATCATTTCCTAACATTAAGCAATTAATTTGCACTCTAGGGTCAGAAGGTGTATTAATTTTAGATGAAGGTAAGCAACACAATTTCAACGCTTCAGAAGCCAACGTCGTAGACAAAACTGGTGCAGGCGATTTTTTTGCTGGTGGATATCTTTTTGGGCTCCAAAAAGGATTGACTTTAACTGAATCTGCAGAAATTGCTAATAAAAGTGCAGCTCATGTTATCAGTGAGATTGGCGTAAGACCTAAAAATAAATTTTATTAGTTAGTCCAACCTAAAACTTGAACTAATTCCAACTTATCCCCATCTTGCAAATTAGTATTTATCTCTATTTTTAAGGGGTTAAATGATTTGTTTTTAGAAAATATAATTAAATTGTTTTCTGAGTCTCCAGCAATTATATTGTTTCCATCTGGTGACCAATGAAAGGACTCAAAATAGTAGTTTGATGGAGCTCGTGATGAAAAAACTTCAATACTTTTGATTCTATCAGCGTAATATACTCCAATAACTCGAGAGTTATAATCAGAAGTTTCCCAAGGATCAATCAACTTTTCTCCGTAAACATTCATTCTGTTGTTTTCTGTAAAAAAACTCTTATTTGCATCCTCAGAAATTTCTCCAGATTCTATATCAACAATTAAATTTTTTCTTTCGTCACCTGCTTGATAGTCCCAATATGAAACAACTATTTTATTTTCATCATAAATCTGTGCATCATAAAAATTAATATCATAAGAAAAGTCGTAAAGATCACTACTACACATTATTTTTTCTTCTTCTAATAAGTCAGACAACAAATCAATATAAAAGATACACGAGTCCACAATGTCCGGAGCTGGAGGTATTATATTTTCAGATTGTCTCTCAACATAGTAAATTAGTTTTCCATCAAAATTATTTTCTGATTCTAAATCTTCATAGTTTGGAAGAGGAACAATTCCAAATACTGCGACGATAATTGTTGTTGTTATAAGAATTGCGATAGAGACAAACAATAATCGTCTGTTAGTCATTATTTTTTATATTTTCTCTAATAGAGTTTAAATAAAGACCAACTGCTACCAGTACTCCACCCACCAAGAAAAGAATTAAAGGTGGCCAAATATTGTCTGGAAGTAATTCTGTTATAAGCCTTGGAAGATTGATTACTAAACCCAAACCACCTATGTAAAAAATGACTTGTTCAGAGAGCTGAATACTAGCCCACACAAAAAGAACTGAACCTAAAATCAAAAATATTATCTCAAGTAAATCATTATCGCCAAACAAGTTGTCTATCAAAACGACTGATCCAATTGAGATTGTTGAAGTAGAGAGAAAGTAACCCAACCAACTAGGTCCAAGAATCTCATTTAAAGTATAAAGTCCCCAAACAAATCCTATTGAAATTAAAAATAAACCTCCAGCCCATGGCTCAATATTTGGAAAAATAATATTACCTATAGAACCTAGAAAAAATATTGACGAATAAAAAAGAGCTACATGTTGAAAGATTTGTCGAGTCCTAGAGTATAGATATAAAGAATAAGCAGCCACAAAAAACGACACAATCAAAATCTGAATATCCTCTGAAATGTTCTGACTTGTTGATCGATTGATTATATTTACTGTAAAAACCACTACAGAACCAAAAGAAATTGTTGATATTAAATAAAGAACAGAAGATACACGTTCTGATGATTTAAAAATAAATATGCTTTTGTCTTCAAAATTTTCACTGTAATTTGCTGCATAGATAAGGAAAACAGTTGTAATTATTAATAGGAGTAATTGTGCCCAATAGGTCAAATTATCCCATATTAAAGGAAGTGTTCCTAGCAAGCCTGAAAGTAAAAATAAACTACCAATTAATGTTATGGCCTTGGCTACTTTAGATTTTTGAGATGGATTTAGATTCTTTTCATAATCTAAAATATTTTTGTAATCCGATTCAGAAATTAGATTACTATCTAGCCACTTATTGAGTGAGTTAAGGATTTTTTTGTCCATAAAAATATCCTAATCAATTAAAATTTCATCTCACTAAGTTTTATTTATAATCTAAACTTTATAGAGACTTTATTGTTATGCCGAGATGCCCGAGCGGCCAAAGGGAGCAGACTGTAAATCTGCCGGCTACGCCTTCGTAGGTTCGAATCCTACTCTCGGCACTAAAGCCCTCTTAGCTCAGTTGGTAGAGCACTTCCATGGTAAGGAAGAGGTCTCCGGTTCAATCCCGGAAGAGGGCTCAGAGGCTAAACTTAGTCTTAAGGCGGCGTAGCTCAGTTGGTAAGAGCGCACGACTCATAATCGTGAGGTCGGCAGTTCAAGTCTGCCCGCCGCTACAAAGTTAAGAAAGGATAAAGACAATGGCATCTGACAAAAGGCCACCTATTACGTTGGTTTGCACAGAAACTGGTGATCACAACTATGTGACTACTAAAAATAAGACAAATACACCGGATAGGCTTGAGTTGATGAAATACAGCCCAAGGTTAAGGAAACATACATTACACAGAGAAAAAAGGTAGATTTATCAATTTTTCCAAATTATCCTGATTATAAATAATGAATATTAGTTCTAATTTAGAAAATTATAGCGATGATATTTCAAACGCAGAATTAGTCAAAAAGTCACAATTTGGTGACAAATCTGCATTTGAGCAGTTAGTTGTAAGACATCAAGAACTAGTATTTTCTTTAGCTTATAAACTTACAGGCAATAGAGAGATGGCCAATGACGTAGCACAAGAGTCTTTTATTAGAGCTTGGAAAGCTATTGAAAAATTTCGTGGAGATTCTACTTTTAGCACATGGATTTACCGTATTACTGTTAATACAGCATGGACCCTTCGAAAGAAAGCAAAAAAACATAATACATTAAATATCGAAGATACTTATGAACCGGTCATTATTGATGAAAAGAAAGATCCAGAATTAGTTGCTATCAATTCTGACCTTTCTTCTGTTTTAGTTGGTGCTCTTGACAAAATCCCAATTGATCAAAGAATAATTGTGGAGCTAAAAAATATTGAGGGAAGATCACATAAAGAAATTGCAGAAATACTGGGCATTAGTGTTACCGCAGCAAAAGTAAGGCTTCACAGAGCACATCAAAAATTAAGGCAAATTTTAGAGGAAGTTGAAAGATGAAAAGTATTATTTTAAATCTTAAAAATGACATTCTCTGTAAAAGAACTAGAAACAAAATGTTGTCTTCATACTTGAGCAGTGAATATTTTGGTTTTGATAGCAATCCACACGCATCAGCTTGTATTAAATGCCAAGTTTCTGGAAAAAGATACAAAGCTTTTAAAAAAGATTTAGATAATGAGCTAAGAAAGGAAATAGAAGTTCCTACAGATTTTGCTTCTAAGGTAATGTCATCATTAGATAAAAAAGTAAAAACCACTACAAGTAAGAGCACAAAAATAATATTATTGACATTGCTCGGAATATTATCAATTGTATTTTTAATATTTGGAAAAAGACGCTCGTCTAACAATTTAGAGAGAGAGCAATAACTTAGGGGTGTAGCTCTAATTGGCAGAGCGACGGTCTCCAAAACCGTAGGTTGTGAGTTCGAGTCTCACCGCCCCTGCTGAGGTGATTATGAATGAAATGAATAGAGAAATGAGAAGAATGTCAGAGCGTGAAGAACGCTTGGCAAAAAAAGCAGATAGAAATGTTGGAAAATATCAATCTGGTGAAAAAGTCTCAAGAATCAGAAAAATTTCTAATTATCTAGGTGAAGTAAGAACAGAGTTAAAAAGAGTTAATTGGCCCAGCTACTCAACTCTTTATTCTTTTACGATTGTGACTTTTATAACAATTGCCTTTTTTACTTTTTTTATTTTTGGAATGGACTTTAGTTTTAAAAATACATTGATTAATCTATTATCTTTCGGAGAATAAATGTTAGAAGATACTGCTACAACTGAAGAGACATTACCAAATGAAGAAGCTGAAATTGAAGACTCAGCCATTGCTACCCATCCTTATGATCTTCCAGGCGAGTGGTTTGTTTTAAATGCTCAATCAGGTCATGAAAAAAAAGTAAAAACAAATATTTTAACTCGAATAAAAAACCTTCACTTGGAGGACAAAGTCTATGATGTAGTAATTCCAACTGATGAAGTTGTAGAAATTAGAAATGGTAAAAAAGTTAATCTTGAAAAGAAAACATTTCCAGGATACGTATTAGTGAGAATGGATCTAGACGATACAACATGGTACGAAATTAGAAACACACCTTCAATAATCGGATTTGTTGGATCAGGTAAGAGACCTATTTCTTTATCAAGAAGAGAAATTGAGAGAATTTTGGGATCTAATGAAATAGAGGAAGTTAAAAAAGAATCACCTAAATTTAAACCAGATTTTGAAGTAAGTGAAACTGTTAGGGTTACTACGGGACCTTTTGCAGACTTTAATGGAATTATTGAAGAAATTAATTTAGATCAATCAAAAGTTACAGTTTTAGTTAATATATTTGGACGAGAAACACCAGTTGAGTTGGGTTTCACAGATATAGTTAAAAATTAAGGAATAGATATGTCAAAACCAGTAAAAGCAATGTTGAAACTTCAAATCCCAGGAGGTGGAGCTACTCCAGCACCTCCGGTTGGATCAGCATTAGGTCAGTATGGTGTAAATATCATGGATTTCGTTCAAGCATTTAACAATGACACTGCAAGTAGGCAGGGAGAAACAGTTCCAGTTGAGATTGTAATATATGAAGATAACTCATTTACATTTGTAACAAAAACAGCCCCAGCTTCTTATTTAATCAAAAAAGCAATTGGCATTAATTCTGGTTCCGCAGAACCACATAAAGAAAAAGTCGCTTCAATAACTCGAGACCAATTGAAAAATATTGCTGAAGCCAAAATGGAAGATTTAAATGCCAATGATATTGATGCTGCAATCTCTATTATTGCAGGAACGGCCAGGTCTATGGGAGTCACAGTAGACAACTAGTTTATTTTTGGGAGACTAAATGTCGTTTGCACCAAAGGAGGAAAAATGAAAATAAGTAAAAAATACAAAATAGCAAAAGAAGCAATTCCTGCTGAAAAGCAATCTATATCTGACGCAATTAGTTTATGTAAAAATAATGCATCAGCTAATTTTGATGAATCAGTAGATGTTGCTTTTTCACTAGGTATAGACACTAAGGACCCTGAGCAAAACATTAGAACAACTGTTTCTCTACCAAATGGTACAGGGAGAGATGTAAAAATTGCTGTTTTTGCAGGGGGAGAAGCTTTAACAGAAGCTGAGGCAGCTGGTGCTGAAATTGTTGGAGGTAAAGAGCTCGCTACAAAAGTTGCATCTGAACAGAAACTTGATGTTGATATAGTAATTTCAACACCTGAAATGATGGCTGAAGTTGGTCAATTAGGTAAAATATTAGGTCCTCAAGGCCTAATGCCAAATCCAAAAACAGGAACTGTTACCCCAAATGTTGCAAAGGCTGTTGAAGATTTCAAGAAAGGAAAAGTTGAAATTAAGAATGATAAGCTTGGCAATGTTCACTTGTCTATCGGTAAAGTATCGTTTGATGAATCAAAGCTAGCTGATAATTTTGACGAAGTCATTGCTGTATTAACAAAGGCAAAACCATCTTCATCAAAGGGCGAATTTATAAAAAATATACATATGTCCTCTACTATGGGACCTTCAATTATTGTTGATATAAACAGTTAAATAATTTGCATTTATTTTTGTATATGGTTTATATTTAAATCTGACAATTAAAACCAAAGACCGTTAGTTGTTAATGTAAATCTAACGTAGGTAAAACTTTTAGGTCCTTGGTATACAAGGATTTTTTTTATGGTTAGAGAAGATAAAGTAAAGGTTGTAAAAGACCTAGAAGAATTGTTCAAATCTGCAAATGCTTTAGTGCTTGCAGAATACAGAGGATTGACTGTTACCCAGCAAACCAAACTTAGAAGAGAATTAAAAAATGCAGGTGCTTCTTTCAATGTTGTAAAAATGTCTTTAGCAAAAAGAGCTGCAGAAAATATAGGATTGGATTCTCTTAATGATTATTTCTCTGGACCTACAGGTATAGCTGTAATTGAATCAGATCCTGTTGAAGCTGCTAAGGTTTTAAAAGAATTTTCTAAAGAAAATGAAGCTTTCGTTGTAAAAGGTGGCTTAATGGAGTCAGAGCCACTTACACTTGATCAATTAAATGTTTTAGCTGAAATTGAGCCTAGAGATGTACTTTTGGCAAAAATTGCTGGTGGATTTAATGCTCCACTAGTAAAAGTTGCTGTAGGTGCAAAAGCTGTAATAAACAAAGCTGCTTATGCTTTAAGTGCTTTAGTTGATAAAAAAGCTAATGGTGAAGAAGTTTCTGAAGTAACAAATTCAAATGATGAAGAAGTTGCTTCTGATGAAGTTAATAAAGAGGAGGAATAACTAATGGCAAAAATGACAAGTGACGAGTTGCTTGCCGTCTTTGAAGAAATGACTGTTTTGGAACTGAAAGAGTTTTTAGACGCGTTTGAAGAAAAATTTGATGTTACTGCTGCAGCACCTGTAGCTGTTGCAGCTGCACCAGCTGGCGGCGGAGATGATGCTGGAGCTGCTGAAAAAGATTCTTTTGATGTAGTTCTTGCTGAAGCTGGATCACAAAAAATCCAAGTCATCAAAGAAGTAAGAGGCTTAACAAGTCTGGGGCTTAAAGAAGCTAAAGAGCTTGTTGATGGTGCTCCATCAGACATTTTAACTGGCGCTTCAAAGGAAGATGCTGATAAAGCTAAAGAAGCTTTAGAAGGTGCTGGCGCAACTGTAGAACTCAAATAATTTATTAATTATTTGTTTGCTTAAATAATAAGTACTAATATACTCTACCTTTCGGGTAGCTGTTATTTAATTTTTGAGGAGGCTTGTTGTCCGCTGTTCAGAATTCTAGACTTTCATTTGCAAAAATTCCTAAAGTTCTAGATATTCCAGATTTATTAATTATACAAAAAGATTCATTCAAATGGTTTATTGAAGAGGGTCTCAAAGAAATACTTGATGAAATTTCCCCGATCGAAGATTTTTCTGGAAGATTTTCACTAGAGTTTTTAAATCATTATTTTGAAGAGCCTCTAAAAACTCTTGAAGATTGTAAAATTACAGATTCAACTTATTCGCAACCCCTATATGTAACTGCACAGTTTTTAGATAGAGAAACTGGCCAAATAAAACAACAAACAGTATTTCTTGGTGACTTTCCAATAATGTCTGATACAGGAACTTTCATAATAAATGGAACTGAAAGAGTGATTGTTAGCCAATTGGTTAGATCTCCAGGAGTTTATTTTTCACAAGAAATTGACAAAACTTCAGATAAAGAAGTATTTATTGGAAAAATGATTCCAGGAAGAGGTGCTTGGTTAGAATTTGATACAGATAAAAGAGATACCCTTGGTGTAAGAGTTGACAGAAAAAGAAGGCAACATATTACTGGATTTTTGATGGCTCTTGATGTTATTGAAAACAAAGAAGATGCAATTGATTTACTTGGTGATTATCCATCCGTAAGAAACACTATTGAGCGAGATCCGGACACTTCTAGAGAGGCAGCTTTAATAGATTTATATCGAAAATTAAGACCAGGAGAGCCAGCAACTGTTGAGTCTGCAAAAAATTTGGTAAAACAAATGTTTTACACTCCAAAGAGATACGATTTAACCAAAGTTGGTAGATACAAAGTAGAACAAAAACTTGGCAGACAATATGGAGAGAAAGACGCAGAATCATATACAACTGAAGATGATGGCATGTTAAGAATAGAAGACATGATTGATTCAATAAAATATGTTATTGCTTTACATGCTGGTGAAGATAGCTTTATCAATAACAAGGGTAAAGAAATTCCAGTTCGACTAGATGACATAGATCACTTTGGAAACAGAAGAATCAGAACTGTTGGTGAACTAGTTCAAAATCAAGTACGAGTTGGATTAAGTAGATTAGAGAGGGTTGTTAGGGAGAGGATGACTACTCAAGAACCAGAAGCTATAACACCTCAATCATTAATTAATATTCGACCAATACAAGCATCTCTAAAGGAATTTTTTGGAACAAGTCAATTAAGTCAGTTTATGGATCAGCCAAACCCTATTGCTGGATTAACACATAGAAGAAGGTTATCTGCATTGGGCCCCGGCGGTCTTTCTCGGGAAAGAGCCGGTTTTGAAGTTAGAGACGTTCATCCATCGCACTACGGCAGAATGTGCCCAATTGAAACACCAGAAGGTCCAAACATTGGACTTATTGGTACTCTCGCTACTTATGGTAGAGTAAATAAATTTGGATTTATTGAAACTCCTTATTGGAAAGTTGAAAGTGGTGTAGTTAAAACAAATAAAGCAGTTTATTTAACTGCTGCTGAAGAAGATAATTACACAATTGCTCAAGCAAATGCACCTCTTAAAGATGATGGAACTTTTCAAAACAAAAGAGTTCTATCTAGACAAAATGGTGGGGAAGTAGCTTTCGTTTCAGATAAAGAAATTAACTTTATGGATGTAAGCCCAAAGCAAATATGCTCTGTTACAACTGCCTTGATTCCATTTTTAGAACATGATGATGCTAATAGAGCATTAATGGGATCTAATATGCAAAGACAGGCTGTCCCGTTGGTTAAAACAGAAGCTCCTTACGTTGGAACAGGAATGGAAGAAAATGTTGCTCGTGATTCGGGAGAAGCACTTATTTCAAATATATCTGGAATTGTTGAAGAAGTCTCTGGTGATGAAATTACAGTTAAAGAAGAAGGAACAAATAAAAAACATAGATTCGAAGTATTAAAATTTAAAAGATCAAACCAGGCGACAAGCTGGAATCAAAAACCTCTAGTCAAGGTTGGCACAAAGGTAAAACCCGGAGATGTTTTAGCAGATGGTCCGAGCACTCAAGGTGGAGAATTAGCATTAGGTAAAAATTTACTTGTTGGATATATGCCGTGGGACGGATATAACTTTGAGGATTCAATTGTAATTTCTGAAAGATTGGTAAAAGAAGATGTATTGACTTCAGTACACATTGCTGAGCATGAAATAGAAGCTCGTGATACAAAACTTGGAGAGGAAGAAATAACAAGAGATATTCCTAATGTTGCTGAAGAAGTGCTCATGGATTTAGATGAAATGGGAATAGTTAGGATTGGAGCAGAAGTATCACCAGGCGATTATCTTGTTGGGAAAGTTACTCCAAAAGGTGAAACAGAGTTAACCCCTGAAGAAAGACTTCTTAGAGCAATTTTCGGAGAAAAAGCTAGAGAAGTAAGAGATACTTCATTAAGGGTTCCTCACGGTGAAAGAGGAAAAGTTATTGATGTTCAAATTTTAAAACGTGATGATGGCGCAGATTTACCACCTGGTGTTAACCAAAAAGTAAGAGTTTATGTAGCAATTCAAAGAAAAATACAAGTTGGTGATAAGTTGTCTGGACGTCATGGTAACAAAGGGGTAATCTCAAAAATCCTTGCTGTAGAAGACATGCCTTATATGGAAGACGGAACCCCACTAGACATCATGCTTTCACCTTTAGGTGTTCCAAGCAGAATGAATCTCGGTCAAATTTTGGAAACTCATCTCGGTTGGGCTGCAGATCAAGGATGGAATGAGTACAAGGGTAAAACTAAGGCTTCAGGCGGTGCTAATCCAGGAACACTTATCTCTACTCCAGTTTTTGATGGGGCTGATGAAGACGAGATTCATGAGATTTTAAGAAATGTTAATACTAATAGAGACGGAAATATGATGGTTGATGAAAATGGTAAAGCAACTTTATATGATGGTCGAACAGGAGAGTCATTTGATTCAAAAATTACTGTCGGATACACATATATTTTAAAACTAATCCATTTAGTTGATGAAAAGATACACGCAAGATCCACTGGTCCATACTCAATGATTACCCAACAGCCTTTAGGTGGAAAAGCACAGTTTGGTGGACAAAGATTTGGAGAAATGGAAGTTTGGGCACTAGAAGCATATGGAGCAAGTTACGCACTGCAAGAGTTACTAACCATTAAGTCAGATGACACAGTTGGAAGAGTTAAAGTATATGAGTCAATAGTTAAGGGAGATAATATTCCTGAACCTGGTATACCCGAGTCATTTAAAGTTCTTTTAAAAGAAATGCAAAGCTTATGTCTAAATGTTGAAATATTATCAGCAGGTGAAGAAATCTCAATGAAAGATATTAGTGATGAGTATGTTAAAACAGCAGAAACTTTAGGAATTGACATGACAAGACCAGAACAAGATGAAGCAGAGGTATAAATAATGGATAAAATCTTTGATGAATTAAGTATAAGTCTGGCAACTTCGGACCAAATGAGAAGCTGGTCTTTTGGTGAAGTAAAAAAACCCGAAACAATAAACTACAGAACTCTTAAACCGGAAAAAGATGGACTTTTTGATGAGAGAATTTTTGGTCCTACTAAAGATTGGGAGTGCTCCTGTGGTAGATATAAAAGAATTAGATACAGAGGTATAGTTTGTGAACGTTGTGGGGTAGAAGTAACCAGACGTGAAGTAAGAAGAGAACGTATGGGACATATAGAGCTTGCTGCACCAGTTACTCATATTTGGTATTTCAAAGGCGTTCCAAGCAGACTAGGTTATTTTCTTGATATGTCACCAAAAGAACTTGAAAAAGTTATTTATTTTGCAGCGTACTTAGTTGTTTCTATTGATACAAAAAAAAGAACTAAAGATTTAGCTGAAATTGAAGAAGCTGTTGTCGCTGAAGTAGAAATTGTAAATGAAGATTTTGAAGAATGGGAACAAAAAAGAATTAAACAAATGGATACTGAAATTAAAGCTATGGAAAATGCAAAAATTCCTGAGCCAGAAATCCAAATTAGAAAAAAAGAAGTTGAAAAAGAGATAAAACAAAAAAAAGTTAAGTCTGATGCTGAAATTAAAGTTATTGAAGAGGCATTTTCTACACTAAAAACACTTAAACCAAAAACACTAATTGAAAATGACACATTATGGCGTGAAATGATTGATAAATACGATGAGTACTTTACTGGAGGAATGGGAGCGGAAGCTGTAAGGGAATTGGTTCAACTTGTTGATCTAAAAGCTGAAATGGAAAAACTAGACACAGATTTAGATTCTAAGTCAGCACAAAGACGCCAGAGAGCAATTCAGAGAATGAAAGTAATTAAGCCATTTGCAGATGGTAAAAATCCACCTGAAGCTATGATTTTAGAAGTTGTTCCAGTGATTCCTCCGGAACTTCGTCCAATGGTTCAATTAGATGGTGGTAGATTTGCAACATCAGATTTAAACGATCTATATAGAAGATTGATAAACAGAAACAACAGATTAAAAAAACTTATTGAATTAGGTGCTCCTGACATAATTATTAGTAATGAAAAGAGAATGTTACAAGAATCTGTAGACGCACTATTTGATAATGGTAGAAGAGGTCGTGCTGTAGCAGGTGCTGGAGGTAGAGGTCTTAAGTCACTTTCTGATATGTTGAAGGGTAAACAAGGAAGGTTTAGACAAAACCTTCTTGGTAAAAGAGTTGATTACTCTGCAAGATCAGTTATTGTTGTTGGCCCGCATTTAGAGCTTCAACAATGCGGTCTTCCAAAAATGATGGCTTTAGAATTGTTTAAACCTTTTGTTATGAAACGTTTAGTAGAGCTTGGCCTTGCCCAAAATATAAAATCAGCAAAAAGAATGGTTGAAAGATCAAGAGCGCAAGTTTGGGATGTATTAGCTGAAGTTATTGAGGAACATCCTGTCTTATTAAATAGAGCACCAACATTACACAGACTTGGTATTCAAGCATTTGAACCAATACTTGTTGAGGGTAAAGCAATACAAGTTCACCCATTAGTATGTGAGGCTTTTAATGCCGACTTTGACGGAGACCAAATGGCTGTTCATGTACCTTTATCTGCAGAAGCACAAGCTGAAGCAAGAGTTTTGATGCTCTCAACAAATAACGTTTTGTCTCCCGCATCAGGAAATCCGATTGTATCTCCTAGTCAAGATATGGTCATCGGTCTTTATTACATAACTGAATGTCATGACGAGTTAGATACTGCAAAATTTAATTTTGTTGATTTCAATGAAGCTCAAGTTGCATACGAGAGTGGACACATTGGTTTGCAAACACCAATAAATGTTAGAGTTGGAGATTTAGCAGGAAGTTCTGAAATGCATTCTGAACTAAAAGGTAGATTTTCTGAACTTCTAACTAAAGACCCACTTAATGGAAATCAACTTACTCAGACTACACTTGGAAGATTACATTTCAATTCAATTATGCCTTCAGATTTTCCTTATATTCAGGCTTCAATAAGAAAACCAGAAATGAAAAAAATAATCTCAGAAGTTATTGAGCGATATAACAAAGCAGAACTTAGAGTCTTTCTAGATTCCATGAAGTCTGTTGGTTTTACATTTGGTGCAAAAGCAGGCTTGACAGTGGCAATGAATGATGTAAAAACGCCACCTAATAAAAAACAAATACTTGCAAAATATGAAGCT